>Ga0315902_10002698_pt1 | contig 27292 bp, 18 predicted proteins | sample LakEriMetagenome_9_FD_203523 | JGI IMG/M metagenome (GOLD analysis project Ga0315902, IMG submission 203523) | Freshwater fungal communities from buoy surface, Lake Erie, Ohio, United States - Buoy 12 MA117 | ecosystem: Environmental > Aquatic > Freshwater > Lake > Lake biofilm | place: USA...
CCCGTCTTGCGTCTGAAGCATCCGCCACTGCTGCGGCTTGCGAACGATTCTGACTTGAAGAGCCAGTCATGACCAATGGCGAGCGACCGGCGGGGATTCCGGTACGGCATACGGTGCCGACCGAACTTCCTGGCGTCTCCTTTCTGCTGACCGATGATGGTTCGTGGAGTTTGCGCGACGAAGGGTTGGAGGAGACATACCATAGCGGCTGCGGTGCGGCATCGGAAACTTGGCATGTTTATTTGTTGAACTCAGGTCTTTTGACTCGATTGCAAAGCGGTCGCATGGTGCGGCTGCTGGAAGTTGGATTCGGTACTGGCATGGGCTGGCTGATGTCGGCCACGGCCGCCACGCTTTTGGGAGGAAGGCTGGGGTATCTTGGGCTGGAGAAGCGGCTGCTGCCCAAGTCGATACTTCAGCGATGCACCGACGTGCCCTGGGAGCGGCTGGAGGGGCTTTCAGAGTGCTGCGATCGATGGAGCGAACAGGCGGACAAGTTGCAAGCTGATTTGCTGGGGTTGGATTGGTCGCCTGAGCCGATCGAGGAAGGATTCTGGATCAAACTGCCAAGCGGTTCCGAACTTTGCGACAGTCGCCTGTGGATCGGCGATGCTCTGGAATGGTCGCCCGGCGAGCAACGATGGGATATTGTTTTTCTGGATGCATTCAGCCCCGCCAGCAACCCAGAGCTCTGGGGAGAGGCGTTTTTAAGAAAGCTATACGATCACCTGACTGAGGATGGCGTACTGGTCACGTATTGCGTCAACCGGCAGATTCGGGATTGCATGGGGCGGGTTGGATTCCAAGTGGAACGGTTGCCAGGACCGCCGGGTGGTAAGAGGGAGGTGTTGCGAGCGACGCGTGCGGCGCAGTGAAGGCGAGCAGCGATAGGATGGATGCCTTGCCGTCTGGCGGAAATGAGTGGAAGCACCCGGGCAGAGAGTTGCTATCGAGACCTGCCCGAGGTTCAACAAGGCAAGAAGCACTGATCGGGATCGAGCGCTTTCTGAATGAGTTCCCAGTAGACTCGCTCACCAGTGCAGCCTACCCAAGGTGAGATGGCAGGCCCTAATAGGATTGTCCCAGCGATGGGATGGGATATCTCTTTGCAATACTCTGCCAGGGGGCCGAGCGACCTTTGGCTGGGCCATTCCAACCATACCGAGTTTCCGCCGTGGCCGACGCGGCGATAGCCGACCTCCCATTCCTGGACCTTGCGTTCGATCCGAGCGATGCTTCCGGGTCGCGTCGCCAGCCGGATCAGATGGTGGGCGGGAGCGGTTATCAAATCGCGCAGTTCCTCCCAAAGCATCAGCTCCTGCGGCCCTTCGAGAACTTGGCCATTTGTATTTTCCGCTAAGCCTGCAGCCCGCTTGGCCATCGCCACGCAGGCCTCGGGTTCGCCGGCGAATCGGACCAGGAGTGTTGCATCGGAAAGCAGTTCCACGCCGACGATTTCCAGTGGGCTGTGCATGATCTGGGTGCGATTGGCCATGGCATCGCGCCAATCTTTGCAGGGGAGGTGTAGCGTGGCGTATCCACGAGGTTTGGGAAAAACCTTCATGGTGATGGAGGTGAGGATTCCGAAACGACCGGCGGATCCAACGAAGAATTTTGGAAGATCGAATCCCGCTGTGTTCTTGACGACGCGAGCCCCCGATGTGATCCACTCTCCTCTTCCATCGACAAACTCAACCGCCAGGACAAAGTCTCTCATCCCACCCCACAGCATGCGGCAGGGACCGTTAACACCGGTTGCGATGGTGCCTCCTAAGGTCGCCCCGCGTGAAACGAAGGCGGGGTCGAAGGGGAGGAATTGCCGATGTTCGTCGAGCACCGACTGAAGGTCGGCAATGGTGGTGCCGGCATAGGCCGTGACTGTGAAATCGGCAGGATTGTAATCGATCACACCTTGCAGCTTGCGAGTCGAGACACGTTCGATATTCCGACCGAGCTGCTCGGGAAGAACCGGCGACCAATCGCTGAGCCCCGTCTTGGTACCGCTACCGACCGGAAGCAGATACGGGCGATGATTTCCTTGGAGAGCGAACTGCTTCACAAGGTCGCGAACTTCGTCAACCGAAGTGGGGGTGATTGGATTGCTGTTCATCGATGGAAATCACTACAACCTCCGGGTGTGGTCATCCATCAAGAAGGACCCGACCTACGGTTCCGGTGGCTTTCTGTGTTTTAGCGTTGCACTGAGCTCGCACTCAGCATGGTGGGATTCGTACTTCGCCGAACAGTCCAGTGGGCTCGTAGGCTGTTGAAGCCAGCGCGAGAGCGTTGAAACCATTCGTTGGAGAGCCGATGTGCCGGGAAATGGGGATTCTACATCAATTGGATCGCAGACAACAAGCACGTCGTCGATCGACGCACATTCAAGCGTTGAGCCACATGCGATTTGAAGGGAGCGATTCTTGTCGCTCAAACTTGGCTTGCCATTGCAGCACTAACGGGTCGAGTCTGTTTCGCCCTCCCCGCTTCGTCGTTCCTCCTCAGCGACCCTCCCTGAGGGAGGGTGAAAGCAGGTCGCAACTGCTGCATGGGAGGGTGACGAGGTGCAGGAATCTTTCAAACCACGGAGACGGTTGCTACATGCGCGAAGCGATACCCTGTTTTTCTAGGGGATGAAGGCCGTAGAGCGACATCGAAGGTGCCTCGCCCACCGGAAACATTTTGCCTCGGTTAGCGACTTCTTTGGGATCGCAGGCTTTTCGAATCCTCTGCATCATGTCCATGGAGGGACCATTGAACATCTGGGGTAGAAACGCACGTTTCTCCATTCCCACTCCATGTTCGCCGGTGATGGAGCCCCCCATGTCGATGCAGAGTTTGACGATTTCTGCGGCGGTGGCTTCGGCTTTCTCTAGAGCATCGCTTTGCCTGCCATCGAACATGATCAACGGATGCAGATTCCCATCGCCGGCGTGGAAGACGTTAGCGACAGGGATCCCGGTTCGCTGGCTGATTTCACCGATTCGCCGAAGGGCTTCTCCCAGACGATTCCTTGGAACAACACCATCTTGGACGATAAAGTCGGGACTGAGATGCCCTACGGCGGAAAAGACACTCTTCCTTCCCTTCCAGATCATCGCTCGTTCTCCCGCATCGGCGGCGACCTGCCGAGCGATGGGTGCCGTTTTTTCCAGGAGCGCTTCCAGTCTGGCTTGATCTTCTATGACCGACTCCTTGGCTCCATCCAGCTCGACGATCAGAACTGCGTCGGCACCTGCGGGGTATTTTGCACCGACTCCCAGCGTCGCGGCCTGCATGCTGGTGCGGTCCATGATTTCCATGGCGGCCGGCAACAGTCCCGCTTCGATGATCAGACTGACGGCGTCGCCCGCCTGATCGACGCTGGAGTAACCAGCCAGGACCGTATAGAACGATTCCGGCTTGGGAACCAATCTCAGCGTCACCTGGGTTGCGATTCCCTGCAGTCCTTCACTGCCGACAAAAAGCCCCAGGGAGTCGGCACCGGCATGTTCCAGCGATCTTGCCCCCAGCGTGACCAGCGAGCCATCCCCCAGCACGACACGCGCTGCCAGCACATGATTGCTGGTCATTCCATACTTTAGGCAGTGGGCTCCACCAGCGTTGAAAGCCAGATTGCCACCGATGGTGCAGACTTGTTGACTGGAGGGATCGGGGGCGAAATGGAGCCCCCAGGCGGCGGCAGCACGAGTCACCGCCAGGTTGACGACTCCCGGTTCGACCACCGCCACCATATCGACTGGATCGAGTTCCAGGATGCGGTTCATGCGATTGAGCGCGATGACGATGCCTTGGGAATGGGGAAGCGAACCTCCGGAGAGACTGGTGCCTGATCCACGCGCCACAAAGGGGACGCCCCAGCGATGGCAAGCGGCTACCGTCTGCTGCACCTCCTCTTCGGTCTTCGGGAAGACCACCGCTTTGGGCCGCACGGCAAAGGCCGTCAGTCCGTCGGATTCGAAGGTAGCCAGGTGCGCCGAGGCGGTGGTGTAGCGGTCTGCAGGATAGATCAACCGCATCCGCAGAAGGAAGTCATCTGGAAGATCGTCCTGTTCGTCGTGCATCGTCCTGCCTTGCATGAAGAGATCCCCCAACCCCATCGCTCGCCAACTTCCCCACGCCTTCCCATTGTAGCCAATATCCAACTGAGAACCGCCCCGCCTTAAGGCTGGAGTCATCGATGCACGATCCACCGGCCTTGGCTAATCTCGGTAACGGCTGGAACATCGGGGCGGGTCGAGCGACTGGAGGTTTGCTGGTGCACCGGGAAGTTTTACGGTATTGGGATCCGGCCGGAAAATTTCAAACTCCATGACTCGGCCCTGGCCAAGGTTAACCCGTCAGGCGAGTGAGTCGATCGGTTTCCGATGGCTTGCAGAACCCCTTCTGCGAGTCGCCTGAGAAAGCTTCCGCTACTTCGAGAGCCCCGGGGACTCCCAAGCGGTGTGTCTAGCAGAAGAATTCGTCGCCCGCCTGATTCCATCGGTCCCAGGCGAGAATAAACTACAGGTTCACATTTAGGATTGTTGGATCTTAGCGGCTCCAGGAAATTCGGTCTCCAAACGACACGGCACCGAAAGGGGCTGGAAGTCCCGAGCGATACGGCGGCGTCGTTTCCTCTTTCATGGATTTGTCTCGAAGATGGCATCGAAACATCGAGGTCGTGGTGGCAGCGATTTGGAGATGCGAGCAAAAAGGTGTTTGGGGATGGGCTGGATGACTGGAAACAGAAGTCGTTTTTTGGCTTTATCGAGTTTGGTGCTGATTCTTTACCTGTCGCAAGTTTTGGTGGCATTGGGGCAGGACTGGGAGCAAGCTGGATTGGGGAGGCTGCGGTCCCTTCTTGGGGATCAGCTAGAGACAGGGCAGGGGGTATCGGCGAGCCTTGTGGAGGCGGACATCGATGGAGGGGCTGGGAGATCGTTTTTACCCGATCCAGGGAATGCCCAGTTCCAGGGGAAAACGTTGATCAACGGCAGTGGAGCGCCGGAAGGCATTTCGAGTCATGCGACGCAGGTGGGTGGCGTCTTCTTTGGCAAGACAGCCAGTGCCACTCCCGGTATCGGCACCGCCACCACTTTCGAAGCGGTCGATTTTGTCTTCTATCGATCGGGCTACAACGATTCCATCAATCCTCTTTCGAATCCCTTCGCGGTCCAGAATCACTCGTATGTCGGGAGCGGCCTATCGACCGGGGTGGCTTCAGAGATTCTTGCGCGGCACGATTACATGGTGAGGCGCGATCAGCAGACATCGGTTGTAGGGGTCAACAACGGCGCTGGATCGAACCTACCGCAACTGATGGTGCAGGGCTACAACTCGATTTCCGTAGGGCTCTCCAACGGCCAGCATTCCTCCGGCTTGACGACTCTTCAAGTCGCCGGGAGGACCAAGCCGGATTTGGTCGCACCAGCGGGAGCGACCAGCCTAGCGGCCCCCATGGTCGCCAGCTCCGCGGCACTGCTTCACGCCAAGGCGATGGCCATGAGCGCCGATTCGGCCTTTCATCCGGAGGTCATTAAATCGGTTCTATTGACAGGCGCGAACAAGGATCCGTTTCCTAATTGGTCGCAGACCACGGCTCGACCATTGGATGCCGTATTCGGTGCTGGGCAGCTAGACATCTACGACTCCTATCGCATCCTCCAGGGTGGATCTCATGAAGGGAGCCTTGGCGAACCCGCGCAGGCGGTTCCATTGCGAGGTTGGAATTATGGAACGATGGCATCGGCGGGTCAGGAACTGTACTGGGACTTGCAGGTCACCAGTCAGATGCCGAATGAAAAAGCAACCATCAGCCTCAATTGGCTGGCTCGTTACGAATCCCCAAACGGCGATTTTGCCAATTCACTTGCTCTTTCCAATATGCGACTGAGTCTTTATCGATCGACCGATGGTTTTCTTGGCTCCTTGATCGCGCAAAGCGACAGTGCGGTCGACAACGTTGAGCACTTGTTTCTGGAGAATCTGGAGACGGGAAGGTATACGATTGGAGTCTGGTCGGATCGCCCCGATGCCTTTGGACTGGCATGGAATTTCCAGGCGGTGCCGGAACCAGGAAGCTTTCTTTTGGTGGTCCTTTCCAGCGCCCTTGGCAGCGCGTGGGTTCGTCGACGCGCTGCTCGCTTCACCACCACTTTGCCAGCCGAACAGCCACTGCACAGAGAACGTCAGGAAAGCTAAACTGATGAGCCAGTAGATCGTCGGGATTTCCAGGCGATTTTTCGCCATCGAACCACCGATCGTCGATCCATCATGGCGAAGGAATTGAGTGCACTTGAATTGAACTGGCTGGTGACCGTTTGCCATGGCGCTGCGGGGGATCGAGCCCCCGGCCGTCAACTCACCGCATGATAGAAAGGGATTTCTGAAGATGAAAGCGATTGCCGTCCGCCCCGGTACCCCCAACAGCGTGCATCAGCGAGAGATTGCGATGCCAACCCTCGATTCGGTTCCAGGTGGCAAGGGGGTCCTGGTGAAAGTGCTTCGCGTCGGTGTGGATGCGACGGATCGTGAGATCAATGAAGCACTCTACGGCAATGCGCCTCCAGGCGATGACTTTCTAGTGCTTGGACACGAGTGCTTTGGGGTGGTGGAGGCAGTGGGTCCGAATGTGCGGCGGGTCAAGGCGGGCGATTACGTTACCGCAACGGTCCGACGTCCCGGCAAGTCGATCTACGACCAGATCGGCACGTACGACATGACCAGCGAAGAGACGTACTATGAGCGAGGGATCAATCTGCTGCATGGATACCTGACTGAGTACTTTGTCGATGGGGAAGACTACATCGTCCGAGTGCCACAGGGATTGCAGCACCTGCATGTGCTGATGGAGCCGATGAGCTGTGCTGCGAAGGCGATCCAGCAGGCGTTTGAGGCTCAGCGGCGCATGAAGGTTTGGAATCCACGAAGAGCCTTCGTGCTGGGTGCCGGCCAGATCGGTCTGCTTTCGACTCTGGTGTTGCGGCTGAAAGGAATGGAAGTCTACACGCTGGCCAGAGCACCTGGACCTCACTTGAAGCAGCAGATTGTCGAAGGAATGGAGGCTACCTACGTCGCCACGGCTAATCGCCCGATCGAGAAGCTAGCCCAGGAGGTTGGAAAACCCGACTTGATCGTCGATGCCACAGGATCGTCGAAACTGGCGTTTGAAGCGATGAAAGTTCTGGGACACAACGGCGTTCTGGTCTGGACCAGCATCACCGGAGGGGCCGATTCCCACGATTTGCCCACCGACAAGATCAATCTCGAATGGGTCTTGGGGAACAAGCTATTGGTGGCATCGGTCAACGCCAATCGCGATCACTTTGAGTCGGGGATTCGCGACCTGGCGCTGGGTGAGATGATGTACCCGGGCGTTCTGCAAAAGATTCTCACCCATCCCGTGAAGGGACTCGATCAGTACCAGGAGATGATGCGACTGCTGGTGGAAGATCCCACCGCTTTGAAGGTCTACGTCGAAGTCGCTTCCGAGCATGGGAAGCGATGAGTCCCCATGGAATAGGATCGTCGGACCCAACTTGGCAGCGATCATCGCAGGGATCATGAATGCATAGGCTGGCAGATAGAGCGACAGGTCGATGCGATCAACCCATGCTTCGGCTGACTCTCTCCTTGGCGGTTTCCTTCTGTATCGGTTGCCAACCCGACGAAACAGCGGATCCCCCTGACGCAGCACCAACCAACTCAATCAATCCATCTACCGAGACCGCACCGATCGACGATTGGTTGGAGGCGGTCGACAAGGTGAAGTTGGGGCAGTCGCAGAGGATCGTTCTGGAGTCGGTGGCCGATCAGCGTTTCTTCGCCGCCATCCGTTCGCTTGAGGGGCTTCGCGAGCTATGCCTGGATGGCGGTATGGTATCGGATATCGACCTCGACAAGGCCATTGAAGGCTTGCAGTTGACGCACCTGAGAGTTCGCCTGGTCCCCCTGGACGATTCAGAGGTCGAAAAAATCATCGCGACGCAACCGCTGATTCGGATTCTCAATCTTCCCCATAGCCGACTGACCGATCAGGGGATCCAATCGCTGAGTCGATTGAAGGATCTGGCATTGCTGAGAATTGGTAGCCCCAACCTGACCGACGAAGCGGCGCGTGCAATCCCGCAAATGGTTAGCTTGAGTTCGCTACATCTGATCGGACCGCGTCTGGGAGGCGATTCCCTTCTGGAGATTGCAAAGGCGAAGAACTTGCAGTCTTTTTATTTGGATGACTGCCCCCTGCCTGATGCCGCCTGGGAAAAAATGTTCCGAGAACGTCCTGACCTGCATGTCCATATCGATCAAGCTCACCATGACCGCGATCCGAAACGGGATCACCAGTAACGTTGCTTGTAAAGGAAACTGACCATGCGCCAACTTGCGTTCGCTTTTGCCTGGATGACTTGTTTGCTTCCCCTGGCAACTGGTGCATCTGCCCTCTGGGACGAGACGAATCAGCCGCCGTCGATTGCGGTGAACGGAGAGGCGGAAGTGCGAGCCGTTCCGGATCATGTGGTGATCACTGCGGGGGTCGAATCGAGAGGGACAACCTTGGAGGAAACGGTAGCCGATAGCGATGCGAGAATTCGGAAGGTGCTGGAGTTTTTGGAGCAATCGAAGATTGAAGCGAGGAAGATCCGAACGGAGTACCTGACCATTGAGCCGCTGATTGTGGAAGCGGTGGGCAAGTCTCAAGTAAGCCGCCTGCCACCCCAGACCGATGACCCTTTTGCCTCGGAACCGTCCGCGCCTCGCGTGGTTGGTTACGTGGCAAGACGTCAGTTTTCGATCAGCATCGAGCAGTTGGAACGATTTGAAGCGATCTACAAGGGGTTGATCGCGGCGGGAATCAACCGCGTCTCAGGGATTGAATTCCGCACAACGGAGCTACGGCAGATGCGTGATAAGGCACGCCAGGAAGCGGTCAGAGCGGCTCGAGAGAAAGCCCAGGCGATGGCTGGGGAGCTAGGAGCCAAACTGGCGTCAGTTCAATCGATCCGAGAGAACCTAAACAATGGAATGATGCCCGGCTATATGGCTCAGAATGCCTTTTTCGATGCACCGGGGGATGCAACGGAACGGTCGCTGGCGGCTGGAGAAATCAGCGTCCGCGCTTCGGTCGATGTCGTCTTCCTGTTAGGTGACGTGGAACTGAAACCCTGATCGCGAGCCGGAACAATCAACCTCCGTTTCTTTGGTTCTCTGTGACTCCGTGCCTCTGTGAGACCCTCTCTTCGACCAGCAAAGAATTTGATTTCTCACGGAGGCACAGGGGGCACGGAGGAAGAGTCAGGATGAGAGACAATCCGATTGGAACAGATCGGACCTGAACACTAGCTTGCAAGCCCTGATTTCTTATCTCTTATTCTCCGTGACTCCGTGCCTCTGTGAGATCCTCTCTTCGACCAGCAAAGAACTTCATTTCTCACGGAGGCACAGGGAGCACGGAGGAAGAGTCAGGATGAGAGACAATCCGATTGGAACAGATCGGCCCTGAACACTAGCTTGCAAGCCCTGATTTCTTATCTCTTATTCTCCGTGACTCCGTGCCTCTGTGAGACCCTCTCTTCGACTAGCAAAGAATTTGATTTCTCACGGAGGCACTGGGAGCACGGAGGAAGAGTCAGGATGAGAGACAATCCGATTGGAACAGATCGGCCTTAAACTGTAGCTTCCAAGCCCTGATTTCTTATCTCTTATTCTCCGTGACTCCGTGCCTCTGTGAGACCCTCTCTTCGGCCAGCAAAGAATTTGATTTCTCACGGAGGCACAGGGGGCACGGAGGGGGCAGGGGACTAGCCAGCCACTTTCCTGGCCGGTCGCCATCTTCGACGTGCGACACCTGCAGCGGCCGCGCAAACCAGGAAGAGACTGGATGGTTCGGGGATGGCGGTGAAGGAGCCGGTGGCGAACCGGAATGCAGCCTGATCGATGTAGGTGCCTGCTGCTATCCCAGCCGAACCGTTATTCACCGCGGAGGCTCGAAGAACAACATCGTAGATCCCTTCCCCGTTGAAACCGATGTTCTGATGGTCGTGACCTCCCACGATCCGGGTCCATACGTCGGCAGCGGGATCGCGAGTGGATGCCAAGAGATTGGGTGCCCCGAAGGCACCGGCTTGCCAGATCGATACGTCGGCAGGGGCGCCTAGAATCGTGCTGATTGAAACCAGCGACCAGGAGACCGTCGTCCACCCATCGGTCCCCATCAGTTCCGAAGAACTGATCCCAAGAAATGGTTTGTTTGGATCGCTACCCTGTGGCAGGAACCAGATTGGATCCCCTGCATTGGCGCTCAAAAAACTCCATTCATTGCCAGCCGGTCTTCCGATCGACGGTCCCGGGACTCCGATGATTGGGTCGCCTGGTTCGTATTCCCCGGCGGGAAGGGTTGCGCCTCCGTAGAGCCCCAGTTCATCCTCGGCGTGGAGATGGAGGTGCAGTTGTCCCGCTTCGAATCCGACGCCGATATCGGCATGGCCAAGAACATAGACATCTGCAAAAGCCGTGGTCGTCGTCCAGATCGACCAAGCCGCCAACAAAAGAAAAGCCAACCCAAGTTGCCTGTTTCCAGCCATCGCTACTGCCTTTCAAAGGAACCGAAAACCTGGAAAAATCAGCGGATTGCGTTTAAACCTTGTATTCATCACAACCGCTTTTGTGATAATGTACTTACTTGCATAACCACCGCAACTACACACCAAGTTTTTGGGGAAGAATTTATGGCGCGGGTTTGGGGGCGATCGGCCCGAGGGATGACCCTTGTGGAATTGCTGGTGGTCATTGCGATCATTGGGATGCTGGTGGCGCTACTTCTACCGGCCGTTCAATTTGCGCGCGAAGCCGCTCGGAGAACCCAATGCTCGAACCACCTCAAGCAATTGGGGCTGGCGATCATGAATTACGAGTCGACTTTTCGCACCATGCCCCCGACCTTCACTGGAGCTTCCCAGCGGCGGCCCCCTTTGGGTAGTGGATTTTATAGCTGGATGGCGATGATCCTGCCGCAAATCGAACAGTCGGCGGTCTATTCGCAGATCGATTTCAACCGGCCGATGATCGACGAGATATCGCTTCCAGCGGCGGCCAGTTTCACATCGCTTCGCATCTCCTCCAACCACATCAACGCCGTTGCTGCTGCAGCGACGATCCCCAGCTACCTTTGTCCTTCGGATCGAGTCGAACGGACTCAGGCGATGGGATCGGGCAATCCCGCGCCTGGCAGTTATGCCGCTAACATTGGCTGGGTACGGGGTACAACGGGAATCCGTGGGGATCAACCTCCGCTAACCAGCCACAATGGGGCGATGCCTGTGGTGACTCCATCTCACCCCGATCCGTGGCAGGTCCGGGAGATTGGGTTGCGGGATTTCCTTGATGGGACAAGTCAAACAGCCATGCTTGCCGAACGCTTGATCCACAACAGTCAGGTGATCGCAAGCCCATTTGGCGCGGTATTGCCAGGCAATCTGAAGGAAGGAGTGCTCTCCTACTGCGGCGGCTCGGGCGCCAACCGCTCCCTTCCCGATTGGAATCGCTTTTGCGGTTCGGTCTCTGGTGCCGATCCGCTCTATTCGATTCCGCATGGTCGAGCTTGGATCAGTGGATGGACGCTGGCGGGCAACACCTACATGCACGTGCTACCCATCAATAAGCGGAACTGCCACATCTATGGCGGAGAAGATGATGGCAACAACATGGTGACCCCCAGCAGCAACCATCCAGGTGGAGTGATGGTCACCTATGCCGACGGGCATGTCGAATTCATCAGCGACTCAATTCAGCTTCCCCTGTGGTGGGCACTGGGAAGTCGCGACGGCGGCGATGCAACGATTGAGCCCTGAGCTGGCTTCCTATGGGATTCACCTTGTATGGGATTTACCTTGGGTTTCGATCGGCTCATTGAATCCGATTGGAATCGCCCATGGAATGTGACCGGATGGCCTGCGTTGTGCCGCTAGGACTTAGCCACACAGTCCTCTCGGCGTCGTTGTCTAGCAGTGGATGGCTTGGTCACACTGCCCCAGGGAAGTGTCGAATCGCTTTCCCTTGTCGGCAAGCGGTAGAAGAAGACCACCCGATTCTGCGATCACCCGGCAGGTCCGGGAATTCCTGGGGCACCTGCAGGCAGCCCGGGAGGTGCCGGAGCAGCGGGAGCGGGAGCAAACGGATTGGATGGTAGCGACTGCTGCATCTGTTGCAGTTGCTGTTGCATCGGTCCCAACAGTTTATTGAGCCCGCGATCGAATTGCTTTTGGATGTATCCTTGTGCGGCTTGTTGGCCCAGTTGCACCGTCATCTGCGAGAGCCCTCGCATATCGAGCTGCGGTTGCTGGACTGTTCCACCGACAGGTATCGACAGCGACTGACCGGCGAGGGACTGAAGAGCCGCTTGGTTGCCGAGCCATTCCTTGCGAATAGGGACTTGGGCGACGAGGTTCAGGGAGCCATCGATTCCGACATCGCCCGAGGTAACGATCGTGACATCGCCTGCCTGAATTTGGAGATTGCGGTGAGCGACACGTCCCTGTCGGACTGCGAAATCGATCGGCTGGGGTGCCAACTGCAACCACTGCTCCGGCTCGGTGGCCACACTGGGCGACAGTCCCTTTCTCAATTCCTTGACCTGCTGCACCAACAGCAGCAGCTGATCGGCGAGAGGGCCTGAACCGACGGTCGCACCGTGAATCATGATCTGGCCTGCAAAGGTCTGTTGCATGGCGTCCGACGGTACGATCGTCGCTTCATCTAGACGTAGACTGAGACTTCCTTCCACTCGCGTGACATCGGCAAGAAGCGGAGTCACATATTTCAGCCATCCTCGACACATCTGCGGAGTGATCGCCACCTGATCCAGCACCACCTGAGGTGACTGCTGGATGCGAAGCATCTTGTCATTTAGATTGCTTGTCAAATTCCACCGCACTGTCCCCTGACTGACTGGAATCTCCGCCGAACTGCGGAAGACTCCACGTTCCACAACCAGCGGGATATCAGCGCTTCCAATGTCGATCCCGATCGCCTGGGCCTGATCCCATCCCAGTTTGGTCTGCACCGCGAGGGCATCGGCCCAGCCGTCGGACTTCGTCGACTTCCACTGAATCTCCAGAGGTTCCACCCTCTCGCCGCTCATCATCAGATAATCCCCGATCCAGGGGCGGAGTCGTTCGATCACCCGCTGCGCGTCGTAGCGGAATTGTCCCTGCACCACCGCCTCTGCGCCATCCACCGGCTGCAGCCATCTGGCTTGACCTTGGTAAGCGAACCAGGGCAACTGCAGCGTCGAGGAGTCAACCAGAAGCGATCCATCGGCGTAGCGAAAAACACCCGATAGATCTGCCAACGCCTGCGGCTCGGTCCATAGAACTTGAGCTGGATTGACTGAAGCGGCTGTGGAGACATAGGAAGCGTTTGCTGAGGAATTGTTGACAAGTTGCAGCCCCTTGGCATCCGTCGTCACGCGCCACTGAAGCTGTTCCTTGGAAGCAGTCCAACTGGCGTTGCCTGTGACGTCTCCGGTCAGCAGTGTGGAAGGAGCCGTACTGGTGGAGTTGGTGGCGGACGCCAGTCGCGCAGGATCGACACGGTAGGCAGCGATTCCCTGCCTGGAAAGCCCGTCGGGAGATGGCGAATCCTGTGCAGCGATAGCAAACGAGTGGGCTTTGACATCGAGTCGATCGATTGAGAATGCGGTGGGCTGACGCGAATCAAACTGACCACGAAACTCTCCCTCCATCTTCGGTTCACGATAGGCGAATCCATCTGCGACGACAGCCATATCGTCGATCTGAACGCGTGCTTCCTGAATCACTAGCGCCTGCAAATCCGCCATCCCCTTCGCGGCGACCGAACCCTTGCCTCCCACCTGAACCGGATGGGCTCCCGGAACCAACCAGAGGGCTCGTTTCTGCCATCCACTCAAATCTCCATCGCATTGGACCGCGAAGGCCGCCATCGGAGGACCGGCCGAATTCGCTGGGGAACTTGTAAGGGCCAGCGGGCTTTCCATCGTCATCCGCAGCGCATCGCGGAGGCTGGTCAACTGAGCTCGTCCTTCCACCAAATGCGTGGGCCTTCCGTTCTCCAGTTGGACGATGCAGTCGACCACGCCATCCCAAGCCGGCTCCTGTAGGTCGCCTTGCCCCATCGATACCGTCAAGGGCGATGTTTTGATGCTACCCGATACCTGAACTCGACCCGCCGCCTGTTCCAACCAATTCAGCTCGGCCGCTGCATTACCCGACAGGTGCGTGATCGGAAGAACAAACCACTTCGCCAGGCGCTGCTGAAGCTTGTCGAAATCGATATTGGCCGTCAGCTTCCCTTCCGTCCAATCCCCTTTCCCTTCGACGCGTCCGAACTCCGAATCGCAGGAGAGCATCAACTGCGGCGTCTGGTGAGGGCCGGGCCCCAACTGAAGCTCCGCTGAAAATGCCTGCTCCCACTTCATCGTACTGCCTTGAAGTTGAGCGACTAGGTCGCCCAGCCTGGCGCGGAGTTGCGCTGTCGGAATGGCGCCACTGGTGCTTTCCTGAATCAGGGATACGGTGGCCTTCCCGGCGATCAATCGGGCATCTTCCGGCATCTGAACCAGCCCCGGTGCGCAACGCTGCAGCGAAGCCATATCGACTTCGCCACGGAGGTTCATCGTGCCTCCCTCCAACCACGGACGAGTGGCGGTTGGCATCGCCAGAGGCATGGGGACGGAGAGAAAGCCACCCAACTGCCCAAAGTCCGACTGGAATTCGATATTCTGCGACACGATTCGTTCGGGGCTCATCGTAAACTTTCCCGAGAGCCGTGATTGCTGGAGCGAGGCGCCCGAGGGGCCAAGCCACTGAGGCGCTGCGACGACCAGATGGTCTAGCTGCAGCGAGGAGAGGTCCGCAAGCCAATTCTGAGCCGACTCGACCGTCACATCGGCGCGCAGAGAAAGGTTGCCCGTTAGCTTTTCCCATGGCAGCTCCGGGAAGCGGTGTTTGGCGACCGCGAGGAACTCCAGTGGAACTTGGTCGGTCACCGCCTCCAACCGGAAAGGCCCCACCGACTTCTCTCCAGGGTTTCCCGGCAACTGCTCGAACCGAATCGTAAATCCGCTCGATCTCGCCGGCGGTTCGGTCAGGGAATCGGCAGGCAGAAGCCCTGGTTGGAATTCATGAAGCGATGCGGCCAATTGAACTGGCGGAATCGGATGGGCGGGGCTTGGGAAGGGAACATTGGCCTCCGCAATGACGATATTCCATCTCGCCGGCTCCACGAGATCCTCGATATCGATCAGTGCATTGCGGATCGCGACCGCCCCTTTCAGTGGCTTGGCCGACTTGCTGGAGCTACCCGGAGTCGCAGCGAAGTTCGATGCCAGCGGTTCCAGGGCCTTTTCGATTTGCGTCGATCCCTGGTGCACTTCCACCCGGATCATCAGACCTTCGACCAGGACCTCGCCAAGCTGACTGGAATCGAAAGCCAACTGCGTCAGGGTTCGTGGAACCTCCAACCGTTCCAACGAAAGCAGCAACTGGCCATCCTGGTCGCGTACCTGCACTCCATCGATCGCGCAGGGGCTGAACCAACCGATCTGAAGAGATTGGAGGTCGACTGAGAGAGGGGCAATCGGTGCAAAGCGATCGATTGCCCAGAGCGCGACACTGCGACGACTGACCAGCGTCGGAAGGATAGCCAGCGAAAGGATCAGTAGGGTTAAGCATACAAGCAGCAGCTTGAGCCACCGGCGCGGCTTCCTACCAGCAGGCGATTCGGCCACTTCTCTACGACTTGCGGCACGCGATCCAATCATGGCCAGATCCTTCGTATTGATTCAGTCGTCCTCTGGGTTGGGGAGTGTAGAAAAGGTGGTGGATCAGGGTCGATACCAATCCGGCAGCGGAGACCTGCGATGACTAGGTCTCCCATCCCGGGTGGTTCGCTGAACCAGCTGTGTGGGAATGTTACGAGCGACGCGCCAAACGACTCCCAGCTATCCAAATCGGCTCGCGGAGAGCCTCTTTGCTAGCGATGCCAGCGTGTAGACCGGCTTCCTGGCAATTGCCTCTTGAGATGGGAAAAGGAGCATCGACAAGCCGGCCATCGACGCGCTGCAATGGCTAGCAGTTCTTTAGAAGCCGCCCGGCCGGCCCATCTCCAAGTCGCAACGTTTTCACCGAGGCTTCCCATTGGCTGAGAAACCTTCGGGGCTGTTTGTCGATTGCGATCCAGTTGGATCCCAACCACCATGGAAACGATTCCGCAGGCTAGGGCAGAATGAAAACTGCACTGGTGATGGCAGCAGCCTGCAGGAACGTGCCTGGTTCGCTGTAGGGAATGGTCTCCATCGTCCAGGGCATGCAGTTTCCGGGCCGCTGGTGTCCTAGTGCGTACTGGCATTCCCAAGGTGGATTCACACCGACGTGGTAAGGCAGCATCAGGACATTTCCGAAGAAGACGGCACTGGAGAGAACGGGTTGCATCACCGGTCCCACTTCATGCCCGTAGCGTTCCAGTTGCAATTCTTCGAAGTAGAGCGGGTGGTGGCAAATTCCCGACGCCTTCCACTGAACGGTGGCGGGAATGAACGACCGAGGGGCGTCGGGTGCAGCATGGATGCCACAACGCACAGGAAGCCCCCAAGCTTCGGAAACGTAGACCAGATCGGGATCGCTGAGCCGCGACAACGGGATATGCTGTGTCTTCCCCGATGCGGTTTGCACCACTGCCGCATCATGCTCTAGATCGATCAACTTGGCATCGACGATGAACTGTCCTGTGTGATCATTCCACGGTCGCAGCGGCGCTTTCTCTGCGAACGCCATGCGTTTGGTCTCCTCGCTTCCGCGATCATTGACGCCGACGGCGAAACTTGGAGACACGTCGAGACTGATCGTTTCAATCTGGCTAGCGCGGGCTTTCTCTCGGGATGGGTCGCAGTTCTCTGGCTGAGGCTCTTTCGCACTCCGCTCCACATCCAGCGGCTTGCGGAACGGAGAATCCTTAGGCAACGAATCCTGGGATCTGGAAGCATCAGCTCGATTGGCATCCTGGAATGGCGAAGGGGCTCGATCCTCCTGCACGTCCGCAGGTGTTTCTGGAAGCTGCTCAGGCAACTGCAGGGAGGGCTGTCGGAAAGGAGCTTGAGGAATTGGCTCTGGAGCCTGGCCCGGAGTATTAGGCAAGGTTGGTAGAGGGAGCGCGGAACCTAAGCCAGGCGCCTGGGTTGGAGGTTGCGCCGGAATTGGCTCGATCGCTGTCTCAGGCAGCAAGGAACGGCCCGAGTCGGTAGGTGGCTGTGGCAAGGAAGGCAGAGTATCTGGACCATTACCAATGGACAGTGGCGGAACGGTTGGCGGGGAGGATGGAGGGACCAACGGCAGTTCGGGCGGCAATAGATTGCCTGGAGCTGCTGGGGCAGCAGGCAGTGTCAAAGGAGCAGGTTCGCTGCTGGGAAGTGACTGCAGATTGGTGGCTGCGTCCCTGGATGCTGCCTCGGGCAGCAGCGCCGGTGGCACAGAGGCTGGAGGCGTTGGTAGATCCTGGATCAGCAACGAGCGGCTGGGTGCGCTAGATGAATTTCCATTGGAACCTTGAGGCAACGTATCAAACACCGCGGCTGTCGTGGTGGAGGCTGCAGGCGACTTGGCGGTCTGCTGCGTTGGGTTGGAACCCTGCACCAGTTCTTGGTGCGATGCGGTCACAACGGCTGGTTCACCGGGCACCGTCATTTCGATGCGGCGGCGAAGTGAATTTCCGGGGATGCGATGGGGAGTCACGGGAGCCTGGACAGCGGTGGCGCTGGGTGTGGATCGATTGGGCCGAGCAGCAGGAGCGGAGTCGGCGGGAGTTGGGGAGGGCGCTGCCAGAGAGCTTTTCTTCCAGCGCAAGACGACAGTGCCTTGAGTCGTCTGTGAGGGGCCTTGCTGGGCCTGCGTCGAGGGTCTCAGGGTGGTTATCGCCGATGTAGCGGCCGCCGGTTGGACTGCAGCCGGAGAGGGAGACTGTGGGGCGATGGTGTTGGCATAGGGAACCGGGGACCAGGATTGTCCCAGAGTCTGGGTGGCCGGCACTGCCGCGCTGGCCAGGAAGAGACTGGCCGGCAAGGAGGCACCCAGCCCCCAGCGCCGGCAGACCGACATGGTGACTTCCTTCCAATCAGGACGCGTCGCCGCCCCCTGAATGGTCTGGACTGTAGTTGGGTGCTTCCTGCGTGATGGCGATGTCATGAGGATGATTCTCCCGCACGGTGGCGGCTGACACTTGGATGAATCGCGCGTCCTTGCGCAATTCGTCGATGGTACGAGTCCCGCAATAACCCATTCCGGCTCGCAACCCACCTACCAGCTGGTAGACGAAGTCGGACAACGCCCCTTTGAAAGGAACACGTCCCTCGACTCCCTCAGGAACCAGCTTGGAAAGGCTGTCGGTCGATTGCTGCCGGTATCGTTCACCAGATCCCTTGGCCATAGCCCCCAGAGATCCCATGCCACGATAGGCTTTGAATGTTCTCCCTTGATACAAAATGGTCCTGCCAGGGCTTTCTGCAAGCCCGGCAAACAGACCCCCGATCATGACGCTGCTGGCTCCCGCGGCGATGGCTTTGGTGATGTCTCCACTGAATCGAATCCCACCGTCGGCGATCACTGGAATCCCTGCGGCTTGGCATGCCTGGGCAACGTGATAAATCGCCGTGACCTGAGGAACCCCGACGCCCGAGATGACTCGCGTCGTGCAGATGGAGCCGGGTCCGATGCCTACTTTCACCGCATCGGCTCCTGCCTCCACCAAGTCACGGCCTCCTTCACGGGTTGCCACATTGCCAGCAATCACATCAATCGACCATTGTTTCTTCAGTTTCCGGACCGTCTCCAGGACATTGGAGGAGTGGCCGTGCGCGCTGTCGACGATCAGCACATCGACTCCGCACTGGATCAACTTCTCCGCTCGCTCAAAATCAAAGACACCGATCGCTGCACCAACTCGCAATCTCCCGAGGGAGTCTTTGCAAGCATTCGGGTATCGCTTCATCATGTCGATGTCTTTGATCGTGATCAGTCCCGTCAGTTTGTATTGATCGTCCACCAGCAAAAGTTTCTCTACCTTTTTATCCGTTAAAATCCGCTCAGCCTCCTCAAGCGATACACTCCCCGTAGCCGTCACCAAATTATCGCGCGTCATCACCTGGGAAATCTCCAGCTCGGAAGATTCCAGGAACCGCAGATCGCGTTTGGTGAGAATGCCAACCAGCTTCCCCCCCGCCTCGGTGATAGGGACGCCCGAAATATTTTGGCGTTCCATAAGATCCCTAGCGGCTCGGACGCGGTCGGACGGTTGCAGCGTCACGGGGTCTTGAATGATGCCATTGGCACTCCGTTTGACCTTCATGACCTCTTCGGCCTGAGCGGTGATGGCGAGATTTTTGTGGACTACCCCCAGTCCACCCGTCTTTGCCAGGGCGATCGCCATTTCGCTTTCGGTGACCGTATCCATGGGGGAGGAGAGCAGCGGGATCTTCAACGTGATTTTGGCGGTCAGCCTGGTGGAGACATCGACTTCCGATGGAACGAATTCGCTGTAGCGTGGTTCCAAGAGGACATCATCAAAGGTAATGCCCTGATAGATCAATTTATCTTCCATGGGATCTGCACTTCCTACGAAACGGCGGCCCTGGGGCACGAACTAAAGATCGCCGGCGGAGGCTGCACCGCACTCATGGCTCCGCAGGGCGACGCGCAGGATGACCGGGTCCGCTCCAGCGCCCGGTTCAACGATGCTTCCGACATTCAGGAAGATTGCGAGTGAAAAGAATCCCGAACATCCATCGAAGCTCAAGGCTGGAGGCGAACGCGAATCCAGCGAACAAGCCATTAAGTGTAAGGCAGGAAGGGGGATCTTGGCAACTTGCCTCTACGGCTGGCGACGGAAGTTTCCCGAGAATGTTCCTGCTCGAAACAGTTCGTCCCCCAGGGAGTGGCTGGAACGGTTGGCCTGCGTCAGCCCGGGAGGGTGAAATCGGGTTCATTGAGCGACCGGATCATTTCGGCCAGTCGACTATAAAGATTCAGCAAGATCTGCCAGTTCCCTGGCTTGATGCTGACATCTTCCGTCTGCTCGTCAATCCTCACTTCCTCGATCACTAGTCCCAATCGAACATGGAGGTAATCGAGCAGCTCGGAAAGCTGGGCTAGCTGAGATGGGGACAGTTTGTTGGGGATTCCCGGCACGGCCGATTCGAATGATCGATGATGGAGCACGGTCCCCATGCTGCCACTGAGATCGATATCTAAGTCGTTCTCGAAATCCTGGAGTCGGCTGAGCAGTTCACTGGAGCTGGCTGGGTTGTCCTGGAGTCGGCTGGCGATCTCTTCGCGCGTTCCGAAGAGGAGCACGGTTCTTCCAACGGCGACGATATCGCCGTAGCGAAGAATCCGGAGTTGGCATTCCTGTCCGTTGACGCGGGTTCCGTTGGTGCTTTCCAGGTCTGTCAGAACCAGAACGTTGTTGTCTTCCTGAATCTTGGCATGGAAGCGGCTGACTCGCTCGTCATTCAGTTGGATGGTGTTACCTTCTTCGCGACCGATGGTGATCGGTGGTTTGAGTTCCGCATAGATTTTTCCGCGATCCGCTCCCTGGATCACGCGAAGCGTCAAAGATGCCATAGGACGAAACTTTCTCCAAACGGGTACCGGCATGCAGCAGAAGAGTCAACCGATCGATCTACCCCATCGGACCTGCGGCAAGTCCTTGGAGCATTTCCAACTGACCAACTTCGATCGCGGTTCTTCATTGTCGGTGGTGCAAAGTGGCACTTCAACAGGGCGTTGCGCATTTGTCAGCAATTTGCACCCCTTCACTGGCTTAAAAATCGCATCGCCGGCCGGTTCACTCAATCCCGCCAAAACGCCGGCTTCGTCGCTGGTAGTCGGCAATCGCCTCAAGCAGGTCAGGCTCCCGAAACTCAGGCCATGCCTTCTGCGTGATCCACAGTTCGCTGTAGCTGATCTCCCACAACAGGAAATTGCTGATCCGCATTTCTCCGCTTGTTCGAATCACCAAGTCGGGATCGGGAAGACCAGCGGTACACAGGTGGTCGGCAATCGTCTGCTCATCGATCGACTTAGCCGCCAGTGTCCCCGAAGCCACTTGCTGTGCGATTTCCCGCACGGCGTCCACTAGGTCGCTTCGAGCCCCGTAGTTGATGGCAAGATTCAGCGTCAGGGCCGTGTGGTGTTGGGTCATCTGGAGGGTTTTGTCGACTTCTTTCAGCACATCTTCGGGAAGTCCTTGTCGACGGCCAAGCATTCGAAGTCGCACTTGTTGCTGCAGCATCAGCGGTCGCTCGCCGACTACGAACCGCTTGAGCAGCCGCATCAGAAAATCAAGTTCGTTCTTTGGTCGCTTCCAATTCTCGCTGGAGAAACAAAACAGAGTCAGGTAGGGGATCCCTAGCCTCCGACACGATTCCACCACCGCGCGCACCGACTCGGCACCGCGCCGATGCCCTTCGATGCGAGGAAGGCCACGAGCCTTTGCCCATCGTCCATTTCCATCCATGATGATGGCGATGTGGCGAGGCAACGTCGATTGCTGGCCAGGTGAATCAGAAGGAACAGCTTGGTCCATCGCATCCAAAGAAGAGAAAAGGAGCCGGTGAGGATCGTGGCTTCGTAGCGCCTCAAAACGCCATCATGACAACCCGTTGCAGCAGGTGCGACCCCCGAAAAGGTCCAGCGCCTCAGAATCGTCGATTGCGGCTGCTCCAGTGGGCGCCTTCAATTCCCGTGGCAGCCGCCAACTTTCAGAACACTTCTGGAGCAATCTTCCGCTGCTTCTGGACTCGCTAGTCGCTCCATCAGGGCAGATTGGAAAAAATCGTCTGTCGACGATCGGGCCCCACCGACAGGATTTCAATCGGCACCCCCACCAGTTCTTCAACGCGACGCAGGTAGCGGATCGCGCCGTCCGGGAATTCACCCACCGATCTGGCTCCACTAAGATCCTTCTTCCATCCGGGGAAGGTTTCGTAAATCGGCTGGCATTCCCGCAAATCGGACGCGCGGCTAGGAAACTGATCGATCCTTTTCCCATGAAGCTGGTAGCCGACGGCCAAACGCACCTCGTCCAGTTGGCTGAGAACATCCATCATCATGACCGCAAGTGAGGTAGCGCCGCTTAGGCGAGCGGTGTAGCGCACCGCGACCGCATCAAACCAACCGCAGCGACGAGGCCGACCTGTCGTGGTCCCATATTCCCGCCCCAACTCGCGAATGCGATTGCCCGTCTCATCCAGCAGTTCGGTCGGAAACGGCCCGCCACCGACACGTGTCGAATACCCTTTCACCACCCCGATGACACGTTCGATCCACTTGGCGGGGACTCCTGAACCGCTGCTGATGCCGGCGCCAGAGCTGTTGCTGCTGGTGACAAAAGGGAAGGTTCCATGGTCGATATCCAGAAGAGCACCTTGGGCGCCTTCCATGAGAAGTTGCTTACCTTGATCGAGCGAATCGTGGAGGAAGTGCGTGGTATCTCGAGCGATACGGGAGAAGCAATCGATCCAGGGGCTCGCTTTCTCCATCACCTTTTCGGGCTCAAGTGCTGCCAACTGCTCCGTGGTCGCCAAGCCGCTCAACCACCTCTGCTTGGCTCTGCAGATCCCCGCAATCTTCTCCGGCAATGTTGCGTCCAAGAGGTCGGCAACCCGGATCGCGTGCGTTCGCCCCACCTTGTCGCGGTAGCACGGCCCAATGCCTCGCAGCGTCGTCCCGATATTCTCCCCTTCGACCTCCTGCTGATTGAGAATCTGATCCTCCACCAGGTGCCAGGGCATCACCACGTGCGCCCGTTCGCTGACCATCATCCGCTCCATCACTGGGACACCGCGTTGCTGCAGCCCTTCGATTTCGCGAATCATGGTGGAGGGTTCGAGAACCACTCCCGGCCCGATCACATTCATCACCCCGTCGTGCAGGATGCCTGATGGGATATGGTGCAGCTTGTAGGTGTTCTCACCGGACACCACGGTGTGCCCTGCGTTGGCCCCGCCTTGGTAGCGAACCACGATATCGTGCTTGGGAGCCAGCAAGTCCACCAGCTTTCCTTTGGCTTCGTCGCCCCATTGAAGTCCGATCACGCAGGTCGCTGGCACGTTGATACTCCACCAAAACTCGATTGGTATGCGGTGATCGTCAACCTTTGGAAGACCTTGAGATCGCGTCGTTCGATCCCCCATCTTGCCCAGTTGCCGGCCGCTCTCAAAGAAGACCGAATCTGCCAGTGTAGACCTCTAGCGACGGAGTGGTCAAGCGACGGAACGAGGGAATCAGCAGGCCTCGTGCGAAGGGATCCGGACTTGATACAATTTCGACGGAGGATGAGAAACGCGATTCTCACGGTGCGGTTTGTAGCTTCTCTAGAATCAGGAATAGCTGGGAGACGATCTGATGGCGACAGGAGAGTTGGACGAGCGGGAAGAGATTTTGCAGTGCACGGAGCGACTGCTGGGTGCCATATCAGCGGGCAACTGGGATCTCTACGAGACGCTGGTGGATCCATCGTTGACCTGTTTTGAACCGGAGGCGTGTGGCCACTTGATCGATGGGCTTGATTTCCATCATTTTTACTTCCTTGCCAAGAAGGAAGAGGGCACTTCCTCGCAGACCACCATTGTCGCGCCTCACATCCGGGTGCTGAATGATGTCGGCATCATCGCCTACACTCGCCTATCGCAGCATGCAGACGCCAGCGGTCAATTCACCAGCCGCGCGATGGAAGAGACGCGAGTCTGGCATCGCCGGGACGGCCAGTGGCGCCAGGTCCATTTTCATCGATCGGCGCCGACTCGCTGATTCGATTCCATGCCCGGTTGGACTGCGAGCGGACGGCAGTCGTCGAGTGGACAGCGGGGCATTTTGATTGCGAAGGTTTTGAAGATTTCGAATCTACGAAGAGGCGACCTCATGGCGAAGAAGAGCTTGTCCGATATCGATGTGCGAGGCAAAACGGTGCTGATGCGTGTCGATTTCAATGTACCGCAGGATGACGACGGTCGCATCACCGATGACCGGCGCATTCGCATGGCGATCCCATCGATCCAGCATGTTTTGGACCACGGTGGAAAACTGGTGTTGATGAGCCACTTGGGGCGCCCCAAATTCAAAGGGAATGAACCGGAATTCTCGTTGGCTCCTGTCGCCTCACGCTTGGCAGAGCTGCTTGGCAAGCCAGTCACGTTCGCTTCGGACACCGTCGGTGCCGATGCGGCAGCGAAGGTCCAAGGCCTAGCCACAGGCCAGGTGGTGCTTCTGGAAAATGTTCGTTTCAACCCGGGTGAAAAAGAAGGTGGCGATCCGGCATTCTCTCAGACATTAGCCTCCTGGGCTGATGTCTATTGCAACGATGCCTTCGGCACCTGCCACCGGCTAGAGGGTTCCATGGTGGGCGTCCCCCAGGCCATGGGCAGCAAACCCAAGGTCAGCGGCTTCCTGGTCGCCAAGGAGATCGAGTACCTGAGCGAAGCGATCGCAAGTCCCAAGCGACCGTTTGTTGCGATTCTCGGCGGTGCCAAGGTCAGCGACAAGATCAAGGTGATCGACAACCTGCTGGAAGTCTGCGATCAGGTTTTGATCGGTGGTGCCATGGCCTACACCTTCTCGATGGCTCAGGGGGGCAAGACGGGAAAGAGCCTTGTGGAACCAGATCGCGTCGAATTGGCGAAGGAACTGCTGAAGAAGGCGGGGGACAAATTAGTGCTGCCCGTAGACACCCATTGCGGCGACGCTTTTTCGGCCGACTGCAACAAACAGGTAGTCCCCGCCGGTCAAATCCCCGACGGCTGGGAGGGACTCGATATCGGTCCCAAGACGGCGAATCTGTATGCGGAACTCGTCAAGCGAGCCAAAACGGTGGTATGGAATGGTCCGATGGGAGTTTTTGAAATACCACCTTTTGATGCAGGCACCAAAGCCGTGGCGCAGGCGATCGCCGAAAGCGAAGCGACCAGCATCATTGGCGGGGGGGACAGTGCGGCGGCGATCGAGCAGCTTGGGTACGCCGACCGCGTGACCCACGTCAGCACCGGTGGCGGCGCTAGCCTTCAGATGCTGGAAGGTGAAAAATTTGTCGCCGTCGAACTTCTGGACAATCGCTGATCGGTTTGTCCAAGGCCAGCAAGCAAAGAGCTAGGGAGGTGCGGCATTTCCGGGCCGAGATGATTTTCTTCAGGCCCGAAGGGCCTGCACAATTCTCTTCAGGCCCGAAGGGCCTGCACAATTTTCTTCAGGCCCGAAGGGCCTGCACAATTTTCTTCAGGCCCGAAGGGCCTGCACAATTTTCTTCAGGCCCGAAGGGCCTGCACAATTTTCTTCAGGCCCGAAGGGCCTGCACAATTTTCTTCAGGCCCGAAGGGCCTGCACAATTCTCTTCAGGCCCGAAGGGCCGGCACAATTCTCTTCAGGCCCAGCAGGCCGGCACAATTCTCTTCAGGCCCGAAGGGCCGGCACAATGGATGCCGGGGGACGAAGTCCCCCGGTAGCTGAGCCCCCCAACTCTTCCTCAGGCCCAGCGGGCCGACAGTGTAATGGATTGCGCCTAAAACTGATCAATTGAAGAAAGGTTACTGTGTCAGCCCTTCGGGCTTTTTCCTAACAAGGGGGGCCAATGAACCGTGGCTCTATGAGCCACGGCAACCATTGTATCGGCCCTCCGGGCCTAAGCAGCCAAGGCAGCAAGCCCTCCAGATCTGACCGGCCAATAAGCATCTGCAATCAGTTAAGGCCCAGCGGGCCGAGATGATTTTCCTCAGGCCCAGCAGGCCGACAAATTCGCTTCAGGCCCGAAGGGCCGACACAATGGATGCCGGGGGACGAAGTCCCCCGGTAGCTGAGCCCCCCAACTCTTCCTCAGGCCCAGCGGGCCGACAGTGTAATGGATTGCGCCTAAAACTGATCAATTGAAGAAAGGTTACTGTGTCAGCCCTTCGGGCTTTTTCCTAACAAGGGGGGCCAATGAACCGTGGCTCTATGAGCCACGGCAACCATTGTATCGGCCCTCCGGGCCTAAGCAGCCAAGGCAGCAAGCCCTCCAGATCTGACCGGCCAATAAGCATCTGCAATCAGTTAAGGCCCAGCGGGCCGAGATGATTTTCCTCAGGCCCAGCAGGCCGACAAATTCGCTTCAGGCCCGAAGGGCCGACACAATGGATGCCGGGGGACGAAGTCCCCCGGTAGCTGAGCCCCCCAACTCTTCCTCAGGCCCAGCGGGCCGACAGTGTAATGGATTGCGCCTAAAACTGATCAATTGAAGAAAGGTTACTGTGTCAGCCCTTCGGGCTTTTTCCTAACAAGGGGGGCCAATGAACCGTGGCTCTATGAGCCACGGCAACCATTGTATCGGCCCTCCGGGCCTAAGCAGCCAAGGCAGCAAGCCCTCCAGATCTGACCGGCCAATAAGCATCTGCAATCAGTTAAGGCCCAGCGGGCCGAGATGATTTTCCTCAGGCCCAGCAGGCCGACAAATTCGCTTCAGGCCCGAAGGGCCGACACAATGGATGCCGGGGGACGAAGTCCCCCGGTAGCTGAGCCCCCCAACTCTTCTTCAGGCCCAGCGGGCCGACACAATTCTCTTCGGGCACTCCGGGCCTGAGCCGCCAAGGCAGCAAGCACCAAAGCCCTCTTCCCTCAGCGGCTGGTTCCTTGCGGCCCCAGAGGTGGCTGTGCTACTCGTCCAGGGACGCCCCCTGCACCAGGCACCGCTCCCGGTGCTCCGTTGCCAGCCGCGCCGGCTTCCGGTTCAAAGGGCCTAGTCACCACCTTCCAATCTTTCGGTGGCTGCATCGGAATGAACGACTCGGCAAACATCTCGCGAAACTTGTCGGCCATCGACGCATGCGTGTCGCGATCGGTGAACTCGTAGTGCTCCCGAGCCGGGAAGTCTGGAGACCAGTTTGGAAGAAAGAGGATGATGGCCGACGGAAGGAACTGCTTACGATCCAGAAAGATCTGGACACGCGAGTAATTGATCGCGTCATCCATACGCTTTGGGTACGCTTCCAACACAACCAGATCTTCACGCGGCTTTCCTGTCGCATCCGGCGGGGCCTGGACCGGGCGAAGCCAGTATCGCTGCTGCAGCTTCTGGGCATCGACACCAAACACGAAGGGTAGCGGACTGTCGACAATCTGCATGCCTCGCATGGTGGGAGGCAATTCGTACTGACTGACAATTTTCTCGTTTCGATCGTATTCCAAAACACTCTTCCCGTCACAGATCCACCACTCCCCAAAAATGTTGGGGAACTCTTTGTACTGCGGCGCACTGTCCGCGCCTT
>Ga0315902_10002699_pt1 | contig 27272 bp, 7 predicted proteins | sample LakEriMetagenome_9_FD_203523 | JGI IMG/M metagenome (GOLD analysis project Ga0315902, IMG submission 203523) | Freshwater fungal communities from buoy surface, Lake Erie, Ohio, United States - Buoy 12 MA117 | ecosystem: Environmental > Aquatic > Freshwater > Lake > Lake biofilm | place: USA...
TCGGCCCCCGTGAGCTCGGAGAGCGGCACGCTCGGCGGGCAGGGCGAGCGATAGATGCCCGAGCGAATCCGTTCGTGGGCCGCGCGGATGTCGGCGATCGTGACGGCGGCGGTCATCGGCCGGTGATCCTCCGCGGGGCGTGGAAGGGCCGCACGTCGATCCACTCCATGCCCGCCCGCCGGGCCGCCTCGATGCCGAGGTCACTGTCTTCCCACACGACGCATCGCTCCGGCCGGGCCCCGAGCCGACGCGCCGCCTCCAGAAACGGATCGGGGTCGGGCTTGTGGCGGGACGTATCCTCGCTGGCCACGATCGTGTCGAAGGCGTCGGCGAGGCCGATGTGGGCGAGAATCTTGCCGACGACGTCGTGGTAGCCGCCGGTCACCACCGCGATCGGCACCCGGCCACGGCACCGCCGGACCACCTCCACCACCGGATCGATCGGCAGCACCTCCGCGAGTTGACCGAGGAACGACCGCTCCTTCACCTCGGCGGCATGATTCACGTCGACCTCGACGCCGCTGCCGGCGAACAGCGTGGCCACGATGTCGCGGGTGGGCCGGCCGCCGAGCGAGTAGAAGTGGTCCTCGTCGAACTCGATGCCGTGCGGATTGGTCACCTCGAGCCAGGCGAGGTAGTGGGCCGGCATCGTGTCGGCGAGCGTGCCGTCGCAGTCAAAGAGCAGGGCGTCGTGGTTCTGGAGCTGCCACATGGGGGAGGTCGAGGCGGGAAACGCGGGGGAATGCGGATGGATTGAGACCGGTTATACGGCCTGGAGGGGTTTTTTGCCGCGGGGACGGGTCCGGCGAAAGTCGAGGGTAACCTAGGGTTTCGATCATGAAGCTGCCCGCGCTTGGAATCCGATCCCGCCTGCTGCTGCTGGGCATTCTCCCGGCGGCGGCGATCCTGGCTGCCGTGCTGGCGGCCAACTTCCTGCGGATGCGGTCGCTCCTGCTCACCTTCGGCGAGGAGATTCTCCGCGACCGCGTGAAGGCGATCGCGGCCGACATCGACCGCGACATCATGGCCACGCTCGTCACCGAGCCCCACGACAACGAGGGGCGGCTGATGGTCGAGCAGATGACGCCGCTCGTGGTGGACGGCCAGTTCAAGGGCGTGGCCGGGGTCGATCGGGTGCTCGACCAGGTGGCCCACGACCTCGCCGCCATCCAGAAGCAGCAGCGTGAGGCCGGCTGGCACGTGGAGGTCTTTCTCATCAGCCGGTTCGGCAACGTGATCGCCAGCACCGTCGCGCGGGAGGATCTTCGCACGAAGCCCGTAGCCGACACGCCCTATGCGCGGATTCTCGGCGAGTTTCATGCATCGCTCGCCGGCGACCGGGTGATGGTGGCCGCCGATCCGCTCACCGGGGCCGAGTGTCTGTATGCGTCGGCGAAGGTGCCAAGCGGTCCGTGGACGGTCGTGATGCAGATGCAGCGGGCCGACCTCGTGGGGCGGATCCGGTGGCCGCTGCTCACGTCAGCACTGCTCGCGGCGACCGGCATGGCCGGGATGCTCGGCCTCTTGCTCTGGCTCACCCGCAACCTCACGCGGCGGATCAGCCGGGCCGTGGCCGCGTCACGCCGCGTGGCCCAGGGTGATCTCACCGGCTCGATCGACATGCGCGGGGGCGACGAAACGGGACAGCTGCTCCGCGACGTGGGGGCGATGACGGCGAGCCTCCGCGGGATCGTGTCGCAGGTGAAGCAGGCGAGCCTCGACCTCAACGCGACGGCCCGCCAGCTCTCGGCCGCGGGGAAGCAGCAGGAGGCGGCGATCGCGTCGCTCGGCGCGAGCACGAGCGAGGCGGCGGTGGCCAGCCGGCAGATCTCGGTAACGGGCCGCGAACTCTTGGGCACGATGCACGAGGTGGCGGGCGTGGCGGCCGAGACGGCCCACGTGGCCGATGCGGGCCGCGAGAATCTGGCGGAGGTGGGCGAGTCAATGGCCAGCCTCGAACAATCCACGGCCCAGTTCTCGGAGCGGCTCGCGGCGATCCGCCAGCGGGCGGAAGACATCAACATGGTGATCACCACGATCACGAAGGTGGCCGACCAGACGAACCTGCTCTCGATCAACGCGGCGATCGAGGCGGAGAAGGCGGGCGAATATGGACAGGGCTTCATCGTGGTGGCCCGCGAGATCCGTCGGCTGGCCGACCAGACCGCCGTGGCCACGCTCGACATCGAGCGGCTGGTGGAGCAGATGCAGCAGGCGGTGAACACGGGCGTCGAGGAGATGGACCGGTTCGCCGCGGAGGTGAAGACGGGCGTGGAGCGGGTGGCCGGGATCAGCAGCCAGTTCGCCGAGGTGATCGACAAGGTGCACGGGCTCTCGACCCGGTTCGACCACGTGAAGGAGGGCATGCAGGCCCAGGCGGCCGGGGCCCAGCAGATCACGGAGGCCCTCGCCACGCTCACCGACGGCTCACGGGCCGCCGCCGACGCCCTCCGTGAGTTCAAGGAAGCCTCGCAGCACATGGTGTCGGCCGTCGACGGGCTCACCGACACGGTCAGCCGTTTCCGGGTGGACGAGTAGCGGGCGCCGTTGCCGGGGCGATCGCCCCGGCACGTGCGCGGGCCGGACCTACGGTCCGGCGACCCCCGGCTTGCGCCTGGGGGCTTTTATGGGGAGGAGGGATTCATGGAAGCCCCCAGGCGCAAGCCGGGGGATAAACGGCCCCGGCAATCTGCGGGCTCTGCGCAAACCCCTCTGCCTCGGGGCGATATACCGGAAATGCTCATGGATCGGGTGGCGTCGAGTCGATCACGTCTGACGATCATGCCGGTTTTTCGGCGCGGGGACTGCCCTGCCCGAGCTACCGGCCACCGTCAGGGACGCGACTCCGATGAGCAAAAAAGCCATCCGTAGCCTCGGAAAACGGGCCTCCTCTCGCCTCCGGGCGATCCGCCGGCGAGCGGCTGACTGGCGGCGTCGAGCCCGCCGAGCCGTGGCCCTGGCCGCGATCACCGGCGGCATGCTGGCCGTTCCCTCCCTGGCCGAGGCCCAGATGGGGCAGACGGCGATGTCTCCGGCGGGCGGGATCGTGAACCGGGCGGTGAACGGCTTCCAGCGGCTCAACGCCAACGGGCCCGGCTACATGTACTACGGCATCAACGCCGCCGACCGTGGCCTCGGCTACAACGGCAGCTACATGACGCTCGGCGGGTACATCCCGTATGCCGAAGACGACCTCGGCGGCTTCTGGGCGGCCGACCTGCGGGGCCACCTCTCCGAATACGGCGGTTTCTTCTCGAACGTCGGCGCCGTCCGCAAGCAATTCATCGGCGGCACGATCCTCGGCGTGGGCGTCTACTGGGACTACGACGGCGACCAGAATCAATACGAGACCGCCGGCCTTTGCGGCACGGAATACTTCGGCAACTTCGGCCACTCCTACAACCAGGTGGGCGTGTCGGCCGAGTGGCTCACCGACTACGGCAACATCCGCAGCAACGGCTACATGCCCGTGGGCACGACGGCCTATACGGCCGGCGCCCCGAACTCGCCGTTCTACAAGAACTACGTGATGTGCCAGTATGGCCTCGACGCGGCCTTGAGCGGTGCCGACCTCGAGGTGGGCGCCTACATTCCCGGCCTCTCCGACTGGGCCGGCATGATCAGCGTGGGCGGCTACGCGCTCGGCAACGCCCGCTACGACTGGAACGTGGGTCCGCAGTCGGGCCAGGACGTGGTGCCCTGGTTTGGCGGTGTCTACACCCGCCTCGACATGACGTTCCTCAACAACTGGGACTTCTCGCTCCAGGCCAACAACGACAGCTACTTCGACTGGACGGGTTTCGCCCGGCTCACCTACCGCATGGGGGGCAGCCGTCGCCGCAACGTGCCCGACCAGATGGAGCAGCCAATGATGCGCAACGAGCACATCGTCCGGGCCCATCAGACGCCGATCGTGGCCACGAATCCGAACAACGGCAATCAGCCGTGGAACGTGATCCACGTCAACAACGCCGCGGCAGCCGGCGGCGACGGCACGGCCGCGGCCCCCTTCCAGACGGTAGCCGCGGCCAACGCCGCGGCCACAAACCCCTGGGACATCGTCCTCGTAAATCGCGGCCTGAGCACCTACGACGCGACGACGGGCGTGGTGACCAACGCCTACACGGACAACTTCTCACCCCTCGCGGCCAACCAATACTACATCGGCGACGGTGCGGCGTACTTCATTCCGACGGTCTGCTGCGGCCCGCTCAACATCGCGGTGGCCACAAACGGCACGCCGGTGTTGAGCAACGTCAACGGCCCGAGCATCACACTGTCGCAGGGCCTGAACACGAACAATTTCGCGATCATCAATTCGGCCGTCGGCATCGCCGGCACCGGCGACCTGTCGAGCGCCGACCGGGGCTCGCTCGCCACGAACATCGACATCTACCGTGGCCCATCCTACACCGGCCCAACACAGGGAATCGCGATCACGAACGCCACAGGGCAGGCCGACTTCCAGGAGGTCAACATCGGAAAGGTCGTGACGTCGGGCACGACCACGCAGGACTGGACGATGTCGAACGGCTCCGTGCTCGTCGACGGCGGCGACCCGGTGGTCACGTTCTCCGAGGGCACGATCGTCAACAACAACGGCCACATCCTCCAGGTCAACGACACGAACGGCGGCTCCGTGACGCTCGAGGCCCAGCCCAGCCTGCCCTTCGTTGAAAACGGCACGGGCATCCTGGTCGAGAATGCGGCCGGCGACGTGACGGTGCAGAGCCAGGTTCCTGGCATGACCGCCGTTGTGATCAAGAGCCAGCAGGACGGCATCAACGTCCTGAACTCCTCCGGCGTCCAAACCTTCGACGGGGTCCAGATCCTCGCCGCCGGCACCAACGGACTCTCCGGCTACGCTGGGGTGAATCTGCAGAACAATGGCGGTTCGTCGAACTTCAACAACCTCACGATCTCGCTCACCGACCCGGCAAACACCGCAACCGGATTCCAGGCGAGCAACGTGAACGCGGTCGACGTCATCGGCAGCAGCTCCGTCACGGTCATCAACGCGCCCGCTGTCTCGATGACAAACGTCGCCGACGCGAACGTCAACTTCAAGACGATCTCCAGCACCGGCAGCCCGAGCAACGGCGTGCTCCTCGACACAGTCGCGGGTGACTTCAACGTCGCCACGAGCCTCACCGTGAAGGACTCACAGGCTGATGGCTTCGTGATCCGGAACTCGCCGAATCTGAACGTCTCCGTGCCGGTCACGAACGTCTCGACCGCCACCGGGGCGACCGCGAACGGGATCGTGCTCCAGAACAACAATCTCGATGCCGCGAGCGTGAATCTCGGCCAGGTGACCGTAACGACAACCGACGGGACGGGCCTCGTCGTGAACAACGCTGGTGTGACCACCGCCGGGGGCTCGATCGCCGCCGTCGGCGGGGCGTCGATCGCTGCCAACAACGCGGACCTCAACATCACGCTCGCGACGGCCACCTCGGACAGCAGTTCCGGTCCGGGCCTCGACCTGACCGAGGCGAGCGGCGATGTCGCCATCGCGACCACCACAGTCACGTCGCCCACAGGCAACGGCATCAACGCCGTCAACAACGCGCCCAACTTCACGGCCACCTTCGGCACGACGAAAGTCTCCGGCATCACGAACGGTGCCATCGGCGTCAATATCACGGGCACGAACCCGTCGCCAGGGACGGCCTACTCCTTCGACTCGCTGGCCGTCACCACGCTCAACGGCACCGGCATGGTCGCCAAGAACGGCGGCACGGTGAACTTCAACAGCCCGGCCTCGATCACGGCCAACGGCGGGGCCGCGATCGACCTCGAGAACACGGCGGGCACGACGGGTGGCGTGGCCGGCAGCGGCTTCACGTTCCTCGACCTGGCGAGCGCCAATTCCACGGCCAACGGCATCCGGCTCAACGACCTCAACAGCGACCTCACCGTCACCGGTGTGACCAGCATCAGCGGTGCGGCCGGCCCGTCGATCCTGATCACCGACACGGTCTTGCCGCCGGCCACCGACTCGATCCTGTTCAACACGGTCAACATCACCTCGCGCAACAACATCGGCGTCCAGGTCGACGGCATCTATGGGCAGGTGCAGTTCCAGAGCCTGAACATCGACAACGCCAACGGCGTGGCCGGAAACGCCGTCCAGGTGACCAACACGGTCAACCCGGCCGACCCGACGGGCACCGGCAGCGGCCGCGTGTACATCAACGGCGGCACGATCGCCGATGCCCGAGCCAACGGGATCGAGGTCCGCAACGCCCTCGTCGAGGTCAACGCGACCACCATCTCTGGCTACTCGACGCAGGGGGTCTACGCCTGGGCCGGGACGGGCCAGACGACGACCGTGGACGTCAACAACTCCGTGATCACAAGCGTGGTCGCCGGGGCCCAGGACTCGGTCCGTCTGCTGGCCTTCGGCGGGGGCGTCGTGAACGCCACCGTCTTCACGAACACGCTCGACGCCCCATCCAACGCTCTCAACGCGATCGTTCAGGATGCGGGCAGTTCGATCCTCGTGAACGCCAGCGGCAATATCTCGTCGACCGGCGGTACGCCCCCCGGCCAGTTCACGCTCAACAACACGGGCGGCGGTACGCTCCAGATCGAACAGGCAAGCACCGCCGATCTCACCGCCGCGAACAACGGCGTGACGGTGAACACCACCGGCGTGATCTCGACCAACGGCAGCACACCGCCGGTGCCGCCGCCAACACCGTGACGGCGACGGCCCGCACACTCGCCTGCGTCAGCGGGTCGCCTGCACGCCGGCCGACAACGTCGACGTCGAGCCCGGCTCGACCCGCAGGGCCGTCACGGTGGCGGTGATAAACTCACCGACTGCCACGTTCGCGGACAGTGCCAGCGGGTTCCTCGCCCCCCAGGCGATCGTGCCGTTCGCGGTCGCCGTGACGGTCACGCGGCCGAGGAAGCGACGACCCTGATAGCCGCCGGACAGGCTGTCCTGCGGCGAGTTCGCGTACACGTCCACGGTGTACTGCTGGCCCCTCACGGCCCCGCTCAGGCTGCCCTCGAGCAGAATCTGCGGCCGCGAGCCGACAGGTTGCCGGATCGTGGCCTTTGACAGGGTTATGCCGGCGGCCGTGGAGGTGTTGGAGCCCGCGGCGATGGAGATGCCGCCGACGAGATTGCCCGCGATGGAGTTGCCTTGGATCGCCGCCTGTTGCGCACCGCCAGCGACGACGACACCAAATCGGGCGTTGCTCTGAATGACGTTTCCGAGGCCCCTGACGCCGGCGGTCGTCACCACTTGCCCCACGGTGATGCTCCGCGCAAAAGCGCCGGTCACACACACCCCGTTGCCGGTGTTGTTGCCGGGGTTGCCGTTGTTACTGATCGTATTGCCTGTGATCCAATGCCCTTGAGCGGCCCGGTCAGCACTCGGCCCCACCACGCGGATACCGTCCCGCTGGTTGTTCGTCACGAGGTTGCCCAGGCCGGTCGTTGCACCGCCAACCACGGTTCCGGAGCCTCCGCGGAGCGTGATGCCGTCGTTGGGGTCGTTGGCATTGTTCGGGTCGGGCGCCCGAAGATTGTTCATCACCGTGTTGGACTCGATCCGCACGCCGACGCCGTCGTTGACCACGATGCCCCCGGCGAGGTTGCCGAGTCCGGAGTCGACGTCACGGTTCGTGTTCGTGCCCACGAAATTGCCCTGGATTGCATGGCCCGTGGCCGCACCGGTCCGCGACGACGACTCCAAGTACACGCCGGACCTCGTGTTGGCCTGGATCACGTTGCCGGCCCCAGCCGTGGTGCCGCCCACCGTCGACGCGCTGCCACCGCTCACGTACACGCCGTGTGCACCGTTGGCGACGATTGTCGACCCCGTGATCCGGTTGCCGGAGAGCAACGCCGTCGAGCGGGCATCCACCACACTTGCGCCGTTGCGGCCGTTGTGCGAGATCGTGTTGCCCGCGCCGACGGTGTTGCCGATCGCCGCGTTGATCACGACGCCGTCTATGCCGTTGCCAGCCGCGGTCACGCCGTCGTCGAGCAGGCCGCCGAGGGTGCTGCCGGTGATCGTCACCGCGGTGACACCCGTGCCGATCGACACGCCGTTGAGCGAGTTCGCAGAGATCCGGTTCCCCGCGGCGATGTTGACCCGCTGGCTCGTGCCCGTGATCGACACGCCATTGCCCTTGTTGCCCGCCAGCGACTCCGGCAGGAAGTCCGTCGCCGGATCGATCCCGATTCGATTGCCGAGAAGCTGAACATCGGAGGAATTCGTGACGGCGATCCCGTCTGCCGCCTGGCTGATAACAGTGTTGCCGGACTCGCCATCGGCGCCGCCAAGCCTGACGAACCGTGATCCGATGACAGCCACGCCGACCCCGTTGGCCGCGATACGGTTGTTGCGGAGCACGTTGGCCGCACCTGCGGAACCAGCGATCGAATTCCTGATCGCGACGCCGCTTCCTGTGTTGCCGGCGATCACATTGCTCAAGGAGTCGGTCATGTCGGGCTGTGCGGCGTCGGGTGTGCCGATCAAGTTCCCGGTGGAGGTGGCGATTCGGATGCCGTCACCGTTGGCCAGGGCCGGCGCAAAGCCTGTGTCGTCACCGATCACATTCCCGTACACGCGCGTGCCCGATGCGCCGTTGCGGATCAGAATGCCGGCCGACGTGTTGCCACCGAATCGATTTACGGTGGCAGGATCGACCACCCTCGAGCCTACGAGGTTGTTCGTGGCGGCTGTGCCGGTGATATCGAGGCCGACGCGGTTCCGCGTGGTGGCATCGGCAAACCCATCTGCTCTAAGGCCGGCGTAGAAGTTGCTGACCGTGTTATTGCCGCTGGCGAGCACGAGCGCCGAACCGCCCGTGAAGCCATACATCGCCACGTGCTGGATCGTGCTGCCCGCGGAGCCCGGATACGCCGGCGTTCTGCCGGGCACGGCCGCCACGGCAGCCGCGAACGACAAGCCATACGGCAGCGTCGTTGCCCCAACGGCGGGCGTGATCTCCAGCCGCGTTTGGCCTGCCGCGAGCAGATTTGCCTCCAAGCGGCCGCCATCGAACGTGACAGCTCTGTTGAATGTCGGAAGCGCCGCCTCGAGCTCGATCGTATCGACCTGATAGCCCTCCTCGTCGAAGACCATCGCCATCGGCTGACTGCGGTTCGTCTGGTTCGCAAGGTAGACAGCCGTGTTGTCGTTGATGTACCCGATCATGTCGCGAAGCGTGCCGGCAAACGTCGGCGCTAAGCCGGCCGCCGCGGGATTATCGATCGTCGACGTGGGCACGAACTCGACGGTTCCGACCGCAGCCCCGTTCGCGTTGCCAGCACCAATGGAGAGGCTGCGGTACTGCAGGCCGCTGACCACCCGGATCGTCGAGTAGGGCTCGGCGCTCGAGAGCTGAACGTTGACACCGCGAATCTCTACTGGGACGGTGGCCGGGAGAGCAGGCCGCGTCACACCCGTCTCGAAACCATCGGCGTCAGTGAACAATACGTCGCCGGTCGGGTTAGAGGCCGCAAAACGGTCGACGTTGTTCTGTGGATTGGACAGCGCGATCGCATTTGCCGACCTGTTCGCGACCGTCAGATCATTCCCGACGATCGCTCCGGTTTGCGTGATTCCGGCCGTTGAAGCGAGCGAAATGACCGAATTCACCAGGCCGCCGCGTTCCGCCACGATCCCCCCGATCGCGAGGGCGCCGTTGTTCGCGATGAACACACCGCCGCCATCGGAGAAATTGCTTGCGACCACGCCCTTGATCTGATTGTTGATCGCCCGCAGGTCGATGTCGGAAGCACCGCCAGCAGCGCCTGTGTTCGTGACCGTGAGCGAGTCGGTCACGATCCGTCCGAAAGTCTTGTCCGACTCGACCACTCCGTTGCCGGCGGAAATGACCATGGCTTTTGCGTTATTCGTCTGCAGCAGGGCGGAGATCGCCACCTGGCCCAACTTGCTGTCGATCTCCACTGCGCCCGGCGTGTTGATCGCGGCACCGATTTCGATGTCCTGCTGCGCTTCGAGTGTCACCGTGCCGTAGGTCGTTGACCCGTCGACGGTCACCGTGCCCGCACGCAGTGTGCCCGCGTTGCTCGTGGCAATCGAGCCGTTGATCGCCGACAGGATCACGTTGGGCTCGCGCTGCGAGCCAGGCGTCACCGCCTCCGTGTAGGTGCCGCCGGTGGAGACGACTGCGCCCTGGATGCCGATGCTCCCGGCCGACGTCTTCACGACGACGTTCTCGCGGCCAGTCGTCGGCCCGGCCAGTGACACGTCGCCCACGACGTTGATCGCCACCGCGCCGTCGGCGGTGATCGAGCCTGCGCCGTTCACTTGCGAGGCGCCGCTGATGGAGATGAGGCCCACCATCGGATTGGTGGTTGCGTCGGGATCCGTTCCGTAAGCCACGGTGCGCAGCGACCCCGTCGCAGACATGTCGACGATGCCGGGAGTCTTGATCGTGATCGACGGCAGGGCCGCCGTCTCCGCCAGCTTCGAGGGATCGCCGTAAACGGTACCGGCGAGCACTGCTCCCTCGATACGGATGTCACCCGTCGATTCGAGCGCGATGGCTTCCGTGGCCTGCAATGTCTGAGGCGTGTTCAGGTTCCCCGGCCGGTTGCGCACGGCTATTCCGGCAGAACCTTGACCATTTGAGATGAGGCTGATGCCGCCCCGGAAAACCTGGACGTCTGCGGCGAGGGGGTCCAAGACCGTGGAACCCATCTGCACCGGGCTCGCGATCTCGATTCCCTGATCCGACTCGACCAACAATTGCGTGGAGACGGGCGCGTAGAGCCCGCCGGCGACGGTCGTGGTACCGCTCGCAACCATGCGGATGTTGTAGATGGTCGAGGTCGCCGTGCCCTGCCAATCCCGGTCGCCCAGGTCGATCCGACCGTTCAGGTTGATGTCTCCACTGGCGCCCGGGGCGGTCGCGCTTGCCATCAACACGATGTCGCCGGCGGCGTTCGCATCGTTGTTTGGTACGCCGAGGATTCGCATGTCGGCCTTGGTCGTCGACGTGATCCCGAACTCCGATTGGGCAACCAAGCCTCGGGCCTGGACCGCGGAGTCGATCGTCAACAGCCCTCCCGCGCGCAACGTGACCTGCCCGGTCAGTGCCAGAATTCCGAAATCCGTCACGGTCAGGTCGTCAATATCGCGGACGCCGATTCGGCCCTGCGTCGCGGTGTCCGTCTGGTCGCCCGGCGCCGCGATCATGCCGAGGGCGATCTCGTCGAAATCGTTGTTCACGCTCCCGAGGTCGATGTTCCACGCGTTGCCGTCGAGGCCGGTGCCGGGAGGGATGGGGTTGGAATTGTTGGACACCGCGACCAGCTTGCGGGCCGTGATCGTCGAGCTCTGCAACTGGGTAATGTTGCGGGTCGAGTGCAGCTCCACGACGCCGTTCGCGGGATCCGTGACGGTGATGTCGTAGGGCAGCACGAGATTGGCACGCGCGTCGCCTGGGGCCGACTCCGCCGCCCGGAGGATCACCTGCCTCGAGGCCACGATCGTGGAATAGATGTCGAGTTCAGCGCCGATGATCTGTACGAAGTCGGAGGTCAGCCGCGGCTGGGGCAGGCCGATCGGCGTGGGTGTCGTCTCGCCGACGACCACCGTGCCCGTCTGCTGATCGTCCGAGCGCTCTGCGATCTCGCCGATCGCGGTGATCGACGCGTCAGCCGTGTCGTTCGTGAAAGCGCCGCTGACGTTGATCACACCGCCGGCCACGACGGTCGTGTCGTCGATGCCCTCGATGTCGAAGGCGACCTGCAACTCGGAGCCGGACTCGTCGGACCAGCGGCCCGCGGCCGTCCTCCCCGACCCGCTGATGATGATCCGGTCGGTGGGCAGAGCCATGCCCTTGATCGTGAGCGAGTTGTTGTTCGTGCCCGCGACGTCGTAGTTGGGAACCACGACACGGATGTAATCAATGTTCGTGTACGCCGTGCCAGGCTGCGAGGGATTGGCGGCGGGGTTCGTGGAGGCGTAGACGTTGACGCGGGTCTGCGGAGTGCCGAGGGCTGGAAACACCCTGTCGATGTCGATGACGACGTGTTGGTCGGCCGTGATGGTGCCGCCCTGGCTGAAGAGAATCTCAAGGCCGTTGGCGGGCCCGCTCCCCGATGGAATCTGCGTCACCTGGATCGGAAACGGGCTGAAGAGTGCGAGCCGGCTCTCGAGCGGCTCGATCGTGGCGAGGGCCGGCGCGGCCGGCCTCCTGCGCCGGAGAGCCCGTTGTCTGGAGCGATCGGAGAAGGCACGGGAAACTTCGGACATGCCAGGCATGGGATAATCACTCCTTGAGCGCTACTTCAAACAGCCCCGAATTCATCGAAAAAACGGACTTGGGCGGTCCAGGGCCCGTATTTGGCCCGGCCATCCCTCCGCAGGACTCACCGCTTTACGCATCGAACCGGCAAAAGTTCGCGGCTGGGGTGACATTGCTGGCGGTGCGTCCGGTTGTATGGCGACTTCAGACGTTTTGGGCGACCGAAAACGCAGAAGTTCCTCCATTCAGACTACTGGCGGGCGTCGCCGTGGCAACGATTCGGTCGACGGACCGATTGCCGAGTTGGCTGGCCAGCGACCCGACGATCGCCCGGAAAGATCCCGTGCCGGTCCTCCCGATGGTCGCGCTAACTCGCCCGAGGAAGAACTGGCGGCCGTCCGCCGTTCGGATGCCGTAGAGATCCACGAAAAATCGCTGACCGGCCGCGCCCGCGACCGTCCCGGAAACGTCGTACTGCGGGGCCGCCTGCCCCGAGACCCGCCTGGTGGCCCTCGTCAGCGTCGGTGCCGCGACGTTCGCATTGCCGCTATTGATGAGTCGGATTTGCAAGGCGGGGTCCGTCGGGTTCGCCCCGTTGTTCACGATCTCGTTGCCCACGATCGTGACACTGCCGGCGGCGTCCACCTGAACCCCACCCGAGCCGTTGCTGCGGATCACGTTCTCCGCACCGGTGGGCTGGGAAATCGATGGCGTGCGGCCGATCGTCACGCCCGACGTCCGGCCTCCGGTCACATGCACGCCGAATCCCGTGTTGCCCTGGATCGCGTTGCCAGCGACCGTCACCGCCTGAGTGAGACTCGGGGCCGCAGCCGGTTCGTTCAACCGGACGCCGTCACCCGTGTTGGAGTCGACGAGGTTACCCCGACCGGCGATCGCCGAGCCGATCACGTTGTCGCGGCCGCCCTGGATCGTGATGCCATGAGCGCCGTTGTTGGCCACGACATTGGCGAAGTCGATCACGGTACCCGAGGCGTTAGCCAAGCGAATGCCCGCCGTGGCGTTGCCCGCAGCCGCATTGTTCGCATCGCGACCGATCACGTTGTTGCGGATCAGCGTCGCCGTGGGGGACCCCGTGCCCAGGGTCGACTCGACCACAATACCCTCGGCGCGGCTCCCGAAAATCCGATTCCCTGCGGAGGCAAGGCCGCCACCGATCCGATTGTTCGCGCCTCCACCCACATATATGCCGACGTTGTTGTTTCCGACCGTGTTGCCGGCTACGACGTTGCCGGCCGCCGCCGTCGCCGCCCTGGAATCGACAAGCGAGATGCCGTTTGCCTGATTGTTGAGCACCGTGTTGCTGCGGATCGTGTTCGTCACTCCGCCCACGACGCGGATGCCATCCTTGCTGTTCGCCGCAGCCACTCCGCCGGCTGTCACGCCCACGAGGTTGTTTTCCACCACGTTGAGAGACGCAAGGCCCGGATTCGCCCCGCCCAGGATCACGATGCCGCTGCCACGATTGTCCGTGACGACGTTGCCGAACGCCGCCCTCGAGTCGGTCGTCAACCGGCCCACCATCTGGCCGCCCGCTCCGTCGAGCACGATGCCACCGGTGGCGTTGGTGCCGTCGCCGTTGAACGTCACCGTGTTTCGAAGGATCTGGTTGGCAGCTTGCGTCCGTGAGGCAATAGCCCGCGCGACCCGGATGCCCGTCGTCCCGCTGTTGGACACGCTGTTGCCGTCGATCGTGTTGCCGAAGGCCAGGTCGATGAATGCCCCGTGCTGCTTGCTGCCGGTGATGTCGTTGCCGACGATCGTATTGCCCTGCGTCACGGATGCCACGGAAGCGGCCAGCACGACACCGTCCTGGTTGCCCGAGATCGTGTTCCTGGCCGGCGGCGTCGTGCCACCGACGAGGTTCTTGGCACCTCCCTCGATCCGCACGCCCGCAGCCGTATTGTCGGCGATCGTGTTGCCGATCACCTGTGCGCCGTAGGGCAAGAGCGGGGCGGAGACATCGGTCAGCCTCACGCCGTTGCCACCGTTCCTGCTGATCGTATTCCCGAGCACGGCCGTCGTCGCGCCGATCACGGTGCCGATGCTCGACTGGACGCTCACACCGTCGCCCTGGTTCGCGGCAGCCGCGCCAGCCTGCGTCACGCCGATGAAGTTGCCGTAGAGCAGGTTGTAGTTCGCACCGTTTCGGATCCTCACGCCCGCGGCCGTGTTGTTCACGATCTGGTTCGGGCTGTCGATGCCTACGGTCCTGATCCCGATCGTATTGCGAGCCGCGGCGGCGCCGACAAGATCTACGCCGACTCTGTTACCGCCGGCCGCCCCTGAGCGTTGGGCCCCGATGACGAGGCCCGAGAGCAGGTTGTCGGACGACCGAACGGAGATTCCAGCTCCGGCAAACTCAGAAAAATACGCATTGCGGATCGTGGACCCGCTCGAGCCGGCTCCCAGCGTCAGGCCGTTCGCAGCCGCGATGGCCGGCACACCGTTGCCGCGCACGCCCACGTTGCCGCCGGCACCGACGGCCGGCAGGACGCCGTCGAACAGGATCGGCTTCACGACGTTCGGCAACGACGCCGTAAGCGAGATCTCGCCGTTACCAGCGGCCGCGAGCGCCGTGCCCGATTCGTCGAACACGATGCTCATCGCCTGGTTGGTGGCGGCGTTGGCGTTGACGTAGCGCACCATGTCGCGGAGCGTGCCTGCGAATGGGTCTCCAGCCGTGGCGTTGTCGCCGGTGCTGCTTGGCACAAACTCGACGCCACGTGTCGCGGCCGATGCGGTCAGCGTGAGCGTGCCCGTGTAATTGATACCGTCGATCACCCGCAGACCCTGCGGCGAAGTGATACTGACGTTCTGCCCGCTGACCTGCACGGAAGGCACCAAGCCGTTGAAATCAGTCAGCGCCAGCGGGATCGCGTTGACGAACGTGAAGTCGCCCGCCGTCGCAGCTTGCAGCGTTGAAACCTGGTTGTTGGCGTTGGTGAATGCGACGTTGCCCCCGCCGCTGCTCACCACCTGCAACCGACCGGCCTGGATGACGGGATTGGTGCTGGCTGTGATGCCGAGCGTGCCCGTGATCGAGACGAGCCCCGTAGCCGGCGGACCGGCAACGTAGGTGGGCGACACGACTAGCGTGCCGCCCGTGAACGTGACGGTGCCGGCTGTCGAGACGGTGATGGCGCCTGTCGCGGCCGTGATGTCCGAATTGACGACCACGGGCCCGTTCACGCTCGTAACGGTAACGCTGCCCGTATTGGCAGTGATGGCGTTCGGCAATCCGCCCGTGGGCCCGATGTTCACGCCGGCCGTCGACGTGAACGTGCAGTTGCCGCCCGCGAAGGCCGTGCCCACCACCCGCAGCAAGGTGCCAGCAGTCACGGTGATGTCGTCGTCCCCGCCGACACCGGCGGACACACCGCCCGCCAAATTCACGTCGCCGTTCGCCGCGGTGATTTCCACGTCGCCGACCGCCGTCTGCACGTCACCGGTCGTCGAAACACCGCCGTTGGCGCTGGTCAAAGTCACTTTTCCGCCGGTGCTTTGAACAGCAGTCCCGGCCTGCGTCACCGACACGCCGCTGGCGCCCGTGATCGAGATGGCCCCGGTCGCGAACACGGCGCCGTTGACGGTGACGCCGTTCGTGCCGCCTTGGGCGTTCAGCGTGACCGTGCCGCTGCTCGCGGTGATCGGGCCGGCAATGGAGATGTCGTTGGCGGTGCTCGTGGCCAGGATATTGCCGGGGCCAGCGATCGCGACCCCTCCGGCTCCGCCCACGGCAATCGCCCCCTTGGCCTTCAGCGCGACGTCGCCGCTCGCCGCCGAAACGGCCCCCGTCACGGAAACACCGTTGTCATCGCTGGTGACGGCCACGTTGCCCGCCACGTTGACTTGAATGCCGCCGAAGACGTTCACGGCATCCTGGGCTTGAAGAGTGACCCCCGACAACGACTCGCCGGGGAGTGCGCCCAGGTTCGCGTTCAGCGTGAGCGCGCCGCCCACCGACCGGATGTCCACCGTGCCGATCGCCGTCGAGGCAGCATTCACCGTGACGGAATTGGCGTCGATGTATTTGATGCCGGTCCCGATCGGCACGCCGGCGGCAGCGAGCGTGATCGACAGCGTGTCCACATCGTTCAATACGTTCGTGAACTGCACCGGTGCCGTGCCAGCGGCGCCATAGCCGGCGGTCACGACCAGCGAATTCGCCTGAACACGCGTGTCGATGGCGCCGCCAGCCGCGGTGCCCTTGACCTCGTCCAAGGCCGTGATGTTGATGATGCCGACTGCGGCGGTCAGCGTGTTGTCGACGATCACGTCGCCGCCGTTACTTATCAACGTGATCCCGCCCGCAGTCGACGCCAGTGCAGCTGGAATGGTGAGATCGGCGCCCGCGAGGAGCGTCATGCCGCCCGGGGCTGTCAGCGGATTGGCCGCATTGAGCCTCACTTGACCAACCGGCGCGCTGAGCGAGATCTGCCCCGTCGGTGCCGTCAGCACCGCAAACGCATCGCTCGCGTCCACGTTGCCACCGTTGGACGTGATGGACAGATTTCCCGTCGTCGCCGTGACGGCCTTCGTCACCGTCGCCGTGCCGCCCGACGTCACGGTCACCCCCGTGCCGCCAGTGACCGCGCCGCTGAGCGTCGTCGTGCCGCCGGAGGTGATCGTCGTCGCCTTCGTCGAGGTCAAAACGCCGGCCGCCACATTGCCCACCGTGGCGGCAAGCGTGATCGCAGCCCCGGCTGTCACCGTCTGCCCGGTGGTTGTGACGTTGCCTGTGGAAGACGTCACCGACACATTGCCGCCCGTCGACGTCGCCGCCGCACCGAGCGTCACCGTGCCGCCTGACGTCACGGTCACCCCCGTGACGCCCGTGACCGCGCCACCGAGCGTCGTCGTGCCGCCGGAGGTGATCGTCGTCGCCTTCGTCGAGGTCAAAACGCCGGCCGCCACATTGCCCACCGTGGCGGCAAGCGTGATCGCAGCCCCAGCCGTCACCGTCTTACCGGTGGTCGTGACGTCGCCCGTGGAAGACGTAATGGACACGTTGCCACCCGTCGACGTCAGAACATTTGTCGCCGCGAACGCGTTCGAGGACGCGATCGTGAGCGCGTTTCCCGCCGTGAGCGCCTGGCCAATGGTGACCGTGCCGGCGTTGGCGGTGAGCGTGATCTTGCCAGTCGTCGTGGCAGGCGCTGTGTCGACGACGAACGTCTTGGTCCCGATGACCACATCACCGCCCGTGCTCTTGAGGTCGATGCCGCCCTGAGCAGCCTCGACCTTAACGTTCGTCACGTCGAGCGTGCCAGCCATCTGGATCTTGATGCTGCCGCTGTTCGACTTGAGATCCGCCCCAGCGACCGGTGCGAAACCAGCTGTCGTCGACGAGATGGTGATGTCGCCCCCCGTCACGATTGGGCTCGCGGCGGGATTGATCGTGATCGGCCCTCCGGCGGTGAGTGAAAACGACCCGTTCACGAGGTTGACAGCGACCTTCGTCGCATCGACGTTGACCGTGCCCAAAGGAGCGGCGAGCGTCACGCCGGTCGCGCCCGGCGGGGTCGTGCCCGCCGCCGCCGAGATCGTCGACGCCGTCACGTTGAGGTTGCCCGTCGACGACGTGATCGACACGCTGCCGTTGGTGCTCGTGAAATTCTTGGTCGGCGCGAAACTGGCGCCGGACGTCACGGCGATGTTGTTGCCGGCGAGCAGGTCGATGCCCTGCGTGAGCGTCGTCGCGGCGCTGATCCCGAGAATACCCTTGGAGGCGTCGGCCGCGATCAGGCCCGCGCCCGCCTGAACGTTTACGGCGCCGCCGGTCGATGCGAGCGAAATCCCGCCACCACTCGACGTGAGCACGCTCCCCACGTCGAGTTGATTGAGGGTTGAGAGCGTGATCGTGCCGCTGGCGGTGATCGGCGCCGCCGTGACGGCCAACGCTCCGTTGTTGGCCGTCAGCGATACCGTGCCGAGGGCAGAGGTGATGGCCTGCTGGAGCGTGAACCCGTCCGGGCTCACGATGGACACGTTGCCCTGGGCTGCAAGGGCGATCGGCACTTCGACCTTCGTGGCCGCCGTGAAGGCTAGGCCCGCAGCCGAGCCGGGGCCGGCGACGAAAGCTAGGTCGGTGCCGAGCTTCACGTCGGCTGCCGTGCTCGTCAGCTCCACGGTGCCGGTGAGGCTCGAGAGCGTGATCACCGTTCCCTTGCCATCGACGTCCACGGTCGTCTTGCCCGACACCGTGACGTTTCCACCCGCCTGAAGGCCGTCGCGGATCACGACGTCGTTGTTCGTCGACGTGATCTTGATCGTACCCGTGCCGGCGGCGGCAGCGACCGGCGACTTGATCAGCACCTGCTGCGTGTCGCTCGCGATCTCCACGCTGCCCGCGAGGCCGGTCGAGCGAATGGCCGCCGTGGCGTCGGTGGTATCGTCGACCGCGAATCCCTGAGCGGCGGTCATCTTGACCGCTTGGTTGGCCTGCACGAGCGAGTTCACCTCGATGCGGCCGGCTGGGGCCTCAAACGTCACCTTGCCATCGACGACGGTGATCGGAGACGCCGCGCTTACGAGGAGATTGCCCGAGGTGGCCTTCGCGGACACGTTTCCGATGCCGGTGACTGAGACGTCATCGCCGATCGTGACGTTGGTCGCCCCGGTGAGCGTCACGCCGGTCAGTGCCGTCACCTTGCTGGTCGACACGGCGAGGGAGGTCGCGGTGAACGCCACGGAACCCGCCGTGGCGGTCACGGTGCCAGCCGTGGCCACGTTGCCGCTGGCGGACGTGAGACTGACGTTGCCCGTGGTCGTCGCGAGCGCCGCAGCCGCGGCTGTCGAGACTCCCGTTCGGCCGCTGAGCGTGATGCCGTTCGTCGCCGTCACGTTCCCCGTGAACGACGCCGACCCCGCAGTGGCCGTCGCACTGATCGTACCGGCCGTGCTCTGGAGCGTTCCGCCCACGCTCGTGGTCAAGCCCTGGGCCGCCGTGATCGCGAGATCGCCGGCCGCCGTCACTGCGGCCGACACCGAAACGTTTCCGCCGGGGCCAGCTGCATTGGTGGTCGAGATCGTCGCCTTGCCGCCTGCGGTCACCGCCTGGCCGATCGGGAGGTCGTTGAAACTCGCCAGCGTCACGTCGTTGACCGTCGTGACCGTACCCTTCAGGTCGATCCCTGCCGCGACGCCGTTGGCGGTCGATGTGAGCGAGAGGTTGTACGTCTTGACGCCCGCCGCCTGGACCGCGATCGGCGAGTTGGAGGCGACGGTGATCGCTGCTCCTGGAGTTGCCGCACTCGGCGCGAGCGTGGGCGAGTTGAACGTGCCCGCCAGCGTGATCGGCGCCGGAACCGTACCCGCGACGGGCGACTGGAGGGTAAGCGAGTCGGCGTACTTCAGCGAAACAGTGATGTCGGCGAGGCCGCGTGGCGTCCAGTCGAGGACGTTGTTCCAGTCAAAGTTCGTCGCCCCATTCGTCAGATCACCCCCGAAGAGGGACGTGATGCTCACTGTGTTGACGATGGAGCCATTGGTGTCGGCAGTACCCGTGAAACTGATCGAGTTGTTGAAATTCCAGTACGTGCGGGTGACGGTGCCAGAGGTCGTGTTTGCCGTGATCGTCGCGGCGACGACGCCTGCCTGACTAGTGTCGTCGAGCGTGATCGTGAGCGTGTTGGGCCCCGCCCCGTCCGTGCCCAGCATAATGGCCGTACCGAGTTGATTGCCGGCCGTCGCAGGCAACCCGGTGATCGCCAAAACTCGCCGTCCCTCGAGCGCTTCGAATCGGGCCTCAGCGCGGCGCCGCGCGGACTGCTTCCGACCGGAATGGCGGCGGGCCGGACGACGGACGTCGAAGATGTTCTTGATGGTGGTCAGCACGACTTCCGAGGCTCCGAGTAAGGGAGCCGCTCCACGAGACCCAGAAAACCCTTGGAACATGATCGGCCCGAGAGGCGACCGATGTTCTGGGCGATACTAAGTCGCCAAAGGGGGGGCCGCAAGAAATCGGTCAACGGGCGCCGGTTTTCACGGTGGGAGCGACCTTGCCGGTGGTACGGCTCGAGCGGAAAGCGAAGCCGACGCCCGCCAGGGCCGCCGACGACCGGCTCCCAGTCCCAGGGTAAGGCTACCCGGCCGCGCCATGCCTCACGAGATGATGCCGAGTACGGTCTGCGTGGCAGCCCCGCCCGACAGCCTGGCATTCACCGGGCTCGAAAGCTCGAGCGCGAAGCGTTTCGGATAGGTCTGGCCCGTCCGGCGCGGCTGGATCGTCACCGCGATCGTCTTCACTCGTTCTCCCGCGGCAAAACTCAACGTGCCTGCCGGCAGGAGGTAGTCCCCCGCCCCCCCGCTGACGGCCGTGTCGTCGATCGCGCGATACGCGATCGACACCGGCGACACCGCGGGCCTTGAGAGCGTGATCGTGAACATCATCGTCGAAGCCGCACCGGCCAGAGCCCGAACCTGGGACGGCACGACCGACACGACCGGGGCGTCGTCGTCGACGATTGTCACGGAGGCCGTGGCCCTCACTCCTAGCGTGGCATTCACCGGCGACTGGAGCGTAATGCTGAAAGCTTCCTCGGGCTCCACTGCACTATCGCCGACCACCTGCACGTTGATCCATTGCGACGTGGTGTTCGGACGGAAGACCACGGTCTGCGGCGAGACGGGGCTGACGAAGTCGGCACCTGCCGAGGCCGAGCCGGGGGAGAGCGTGAAGGTCGCAGTCACCACGTTGGGGATGGCCTTCGAGAGCAACACCTGGACCCGCCCCGCGATGACCCCGCCGTTGCCCTCCGTAACGCGGACATCAGGCCCCAACCGGATCGTCGGGAAATCGTCGTCGTTGAGAATCGTCCACGTGGCGGAGCCGCCGCTCACGGCAAGCCCCGGGGGGGGATTCACGATCGTCGCCGTGAGCGTCTCGCTCTGCTCAATGCTACGGTCGCCGTAGACGGGAACCGTGAACGTATGCTCCTTCTTTCCGGCCGGAATCACGACCGTCATGATGCCGCTGGCGGGGCGGACGTAGTCGCCGGTTGTCGACATCGCCGTGCCGTCGGCGATGCTGACGCTAATGGAAAGCGGCGCGGTGAGCGAGTCGTTGAGCGCGAGCTTGAACGTGGCCGAGGTGGTCCCCGAGTCTCCCTCGGGGCCCGATCCGCCCGAGATGGCGATTGTTCGCTTCCCCGGCTGAGGCCTCGTGTCGAGCCCGAGATACCGCATGGCCCCCACGATGTTCAGCCGTGGGGCGTCGAGGCCAATGTTGTCGCCTCCCTGGATGAGCGCACGGCGGACCTCGTGATACGTCACCGCCTTGCCATGCTGCGCGGCTGCGTCGTAGATCAGCCCGATCGCCCCGGCGACGTGAGCCGCCGCCTGCCGCGTGCCGTCGATCGTGGCGTACTTCACCCCCGTCATGTCACCGACGGAGATGATGCTCACGCCGGGCGCGTAGATGTCAATCCGGGGAAGATTGCTCGTCTTGTTCCAACGTTGGTCGTTTCTGTCGGTCGCTCCGACCACGATCACGTTGTCGGTGGATCCCGGCTGATAGCCGTCGGCGCCGGCCGCCGGGTTGTACGTCGACCCCAGAGCGGCAAAGTTACCAGAGTCGGGCGGATTTGAGTTCGGATCCCACGTACCTCGGGAGTAGTACCGCGGCAGCGGTGCCCAGACGTTGTTGTTGGGACCGAAATCACCCGCCGGTACGGTGACGAGAATTCCCTTCGCTGCATCGCTGATGCCCGGACTGCCTTGCTGGCCAAGTTGCGCCCAGATCGGGAATGGATTGCCGTAGTCGATGCCGGGCTTCGTCGAATAGCCGAAGGCGACCGCCCGAATCAGCTGCTGATTCGTCGGCGCGACGTCCCGGAGATAGCGGATGTTACCGACGGCCCGCTGCAAGACGCCCAGATTGAACCCGGACACGTCGTAGGGATCAGGGCCCTGAAGCACCTTCGACGACAGCAGCTGAACCGACCAGTTGATCCCCGCCACGCCCAGGGCGTTGTTCGTTGCAGCCCCGATGATGCCGGCGGCGTGATTGCCCCAGACCTCACCCGTGTTCGGCTTGGTGGCCCCCTCGTTGCCGGGCTTGCTGCCATCGACGTTGTTGATCTCGTCGCGGCCCCGCTTCGACGCCAGAATGTTCGGATCGACGCCGAACAGCGCCCGATCCCACAACTGGCCCCGGGCACCCGCCAGGCTCGACGCGAAATCCTCGTGCAGGTAATCGATGCCGTAGTCCATCACGGCGACGACGTTCGTCGGCCGGCCGCCGTACACCGTCCACGCGATGTCGGCCGCGACCTTCTCCATGTTCCATTGGGGATTGTTCGCGTCGCCCTCCCTCATCTGGGGGTCGTTCGTGTCGCGACCGACCAGGGGTGCCAGAAGTTGGCGGGTCTCCAGATGCTCGGGCATCGACAGACGGCCGGCTACGGGGAGGCCGCGGCGCCTGCGGCGGCTACCTTCTTTCAGCAGCGCCGACGCGGCGACTGCAAACGTTCCTCGCAGGCTTGGCAAGCGGAACGGCATGACGGAATCACACTTGGAGGACCGCGAACACGATCTCGACACGGAAGATCGTCATTTTCACGGCAATACACATGAAAGGCTACTGAGCGTAGCAATTAAACGCAATGAATGGGTGGTCCTGCCACCCACGGCTGCCCGGGCAGCCCTTACGGCTCAGGCCCGGCCCAGGGTGGCGAAGGCGGCCGTCCGTCCCGGGAGCCCCGCCGAGACGCCGGCGCCGGTCGCCGGGGCGTCAGCCACCGATTTGGCGGCGAACGCTACGCTGAGAGACGATCGAACCGCCGCCGGTGACACGACCGGCTGAGACACCAAAGGACTCGCGGCGGCTGACCGCACCGGCGAGGGCCTTGCCGGAGCCAGGACGATCGGCCGCGGGCCCGTCAGCGGGGCTGTCCCGGTCGTCGTGCCGGGGGCCGCAGCGGCCACAGCCAGCCTCATCCGCGAATTGATCACGCCCCCGCCGGAACCGGGCGGCGGTGCGGGCAGAGGGGTCGGCTTCGCATACACATCCGCCCTGCCGTAGTTCACCTGGTAGCCGAGATCCTGGAACTGGCCCACCGTAATCCGGCTGATCGGCGTCGGCACGCCAGCTCGCTCGGCGAAGCCCGTCATCAGTTCGTTGACGAGGATCCGTTCGCTCCAATGCCCGCCCGCCGTACCAGCACCACCCGTCGCCTCCACGGGCACACCAGTGGCTCTCGGTGCACCGAACAGCGTGCGGTATTCGCGGAGCGCGTTGGCTCCCACGTAGATCGGGCTTGTCGTGCCCACGCCCTGCACGAGGCCGAACTGCTGCCAGACCGAGCCGAAGCCAAGGGAATGGGCCATCTCATGGAGAATCGTGCTTAAGAACGTGCCATCTGCCATCGTCGCCGGGACGTCGGCCGTGTCGAACTGCATCTCCCCCTTCCACGGCAGACCGCGGGCGCCCGGCCGGAAATCCGTCGGCCGCGCTTGGCCCAGGACACCGCCGACGCCGTCGATCGCCGGAGCCGTGGCTACGATCAGGATGTCGTCGATCACCTGCCCAGTGGCCGGATCGGTCACGTTGGGCAAGTCGCCCACGATGATCTCCTGCCACCGGCTGGCCGCCTGCTGAAATACCCGCTGCTGGCTCGGCGTCAGCGAGCTATCGGGGAACGTCACCGTGATCTGGAAGCCCGGCTGCGGTGGCGGAATGAACGGCACGTCTGTGATCACTGCCGTGATCGCTCCCCCAGCCGTGAGGCGGCCGCCCGGCCCTGCCAACTGAGCATTTGTCGGCTCCGAGAGAATGACATCGAACGTCTCGTTATCATCGATCACCCTGTCAGCGAGGATCGCTACCGTAAATTCCTTGGTGCGTTCACCCGGCCTGAACGTGAGCGTGCCGGCAGTGGCCGTGTAGTCCACGCCAGCCAGGGCCGTGTTCGCCGGCACGAGCACCGGTTGGTTCGTCCGGTACTTGACCGTCACAGTCTTGTCTGACGTCTTGTCGAGTGACACTACGAAAGTGCCGGATTGCCCTTCCCGCATTGGCCGCGGGGTTAAAGTTGGCGTTCCTCCTCCCTGCGTCGGTGGCGAAGTGTTCGTCGCATCACGCTTCACGTCCACCGTAAGCCGCGGGAGCAGCGGATCCGAGCCCTGGCTCCCGCCTGGCACGGAACTGTACTCGTCGTCGTCGACGATGACGACGTTGGCTTGGGCGGTGGCGACCGTCACGCCCTTGGACTTCGCCTGATCGAGTCGTACCGCGAACTGCTCTCTTTGCTCCGGCGTCCGATCGCCGACGATCCGGATCCGAAACGACTTTTCGACCTCGCCGGCGGCGAAGGTCAGGAAGCCCGACTGTGCGACGAAGTCCGTGCCGCTGATGGCCGACCCGCCCGGCCGAGTCTCGTACCACACGGAGGCCGACTTACCCGGGTCCGCGGGCCGGTCGAGCGTGACCCAGATCTCAGCCAACGTGGATGTGCCGTTGCCCTCGACAAAGGTGAGGCTCTGGCCAGGCTTGAACGACGCGGCCGGCACCGTGCCAGTCGTCGAGAGGATCAAATCGACGGCGTTCTTCACGTTCAACCGCCCGCCGGTGAGGACCAGGCCGTTAAGCGACGACACCTTGTCGACGCCGTTGAGGATCGCCGCCTTCACCTGGCTCGCCGAAGCCGTCGGCTTAAGCGACTTCAGCAAGCCGGCAGTGCCGGCGACGAGTGGAGCGGCGAACGAGGTGCCACTGGCGACGCCGTAGGCGTCATTGCCAGGGACCGGCGTGTAACCCACGCTTCCCGCCAGCCGCGTCGACAGAACATTGTCCCCGGGGGCGGCCAGATCGACCGTCCGGGTGCCGAAGTTCGAAAAATCGGCGAGGGAGTCGTTCGGTGTCGACGCCGCGACGGAGATAATCTCGGGTACCTCGAGATTCGCCGGCCACCGCGGACTCTGATCGTTGTTGCTGCTCTCGTTGCCGGCGGCCGCCGCGACGACGATTCCGCTGCTGCCCATCAACGCGAAGGCATCCTCGAGCGCCTTGCTGTACCCAACGCCAAAGCTGCAGTTCACCGACGCGATGTTCTGACCCGCGGCCTTCTGGGCGGCGATGTAGTTCGCGGCCACGATGGCGCCCGACGACGTGGGGGCCATGTCGCCGATCGACAGCGCCATGATCTTCACCGTCCAGTTGACGCCGGCCATGCCGACCGCATTGTTGCCCACGGCACCGATGAGCCCGGCACAGAACGTGCCGTGCCCGAAACGATCCATCGGGTCGCCCGACCCGGTGACCGCATTGATGCCGAAGACATCGTCTACGAAGCCGTTCTTGTCGTTGTCGATGCCGTCGCCGGTGATTTCATTAGGATTGCGCCACATGTTCGCGGCGAGGTCCGGATGGCGGTAGTCGACGCCCGAATCCATCACGGCGACGATCGTCGACGAAGTGCCGGTGCCAGTGTCCCAGGCCGCGGGCGCGGCGATTTTCGAAAACCCCCAGTTGCTGGCGTTTGCATACAAGGGGTCGTTGGGCGTCGCGTAGTATTTGCCGACCCGGTTGACCTCTATGTAATTCGCTCCCTGCTGCCTGGCCCAGGTGGTGAGGGCCGCCTGCGTGGCCCCCGGCGCGGTGAGCTTGAAGAAGCCTGAACCGAGGTTCTGCGTCGACCAGCCCGCGGGCACGACCGGGGTGCGGCTCTGGTAGTCGACCGGTGACTTCGCCGTGGCCGCGTTGAGCTGCGGCATCCGCAGGACGTATTCGTTGCGAACCGCATCGACGAGCTGGCCGTTCCAGGCCACTTGGGCCACGTCGAGCACGTTGGCGGCGAGCATGCTCCGCCGCTCGAGCGACTCCGGGCTGTTGGCAAGGGCAAACCGACGCTTTCGCTTCTTCATCACCGCGCTCCTGAACGGGCCTTGAAAGCCGCATCGACCCTACGCTAGGGAATCCACCACGTCGAGGATTGGGTCGTCCGAATGGGGGATTGGCGTTGAATACGCTTCCCCCCGCCGTCAGGTTCGCCGGAGAATCCCTCCGGCACCATAAATTGCCCAAACGGGCTGAAAAAAAGCCCGCGGCCAGGGGGCTGTGATCGTCCCTAACCCGTTGGAACGGAGCCATTTACGAGGCCGGCTGAAACCGCCCGCCGAGGGCGACCCGTCTGCACGGGCCACTCCCCCGGGTATTGACCCCCAGCCGATAGAGCGTGCCCCAGGCCCCGGGATCGACGTCTTCCCGCATGCCCCGGCTCCGGCGGGCCTCGAAGGCTTCGCGGAATGCCGTCGTGACCGCCCCCGTGCGGCTATCGCGACTCGGCACCACACACCGCCGGCAGACGTTCGTGGCCCGGAACCGGGCCTCCCCGATCGTGAACTCCCGCGGCTCCAGCGGCGGCAGGTCGGCGTAGGGGTCGGCCGGAAGGTCGGGGGGCAGGTCGAGGAGCGACGGGACGTTCTCCCGGGCGGGGCTCGCGAGCGTGTCTTCCCAGAAGGCGTCGCAGCCGCCGATCTCGAGATTCGCCCGAAACCGCCGTCGGGCCTCGGCGAGATCGAAGCCAAACCAGCGGGCCAGCTCCTCCAGGCTCGCGGTCGAGACGACCGTCGGCCCCGGGGCCTCGCGGTCGTCGGGGAAGCCACCGTCGGGCCGCTCGAGCAGGAGCACGCTCGCGGAGGCATGCGCCCCTGAACGGGCAGCAGTGGATCCCGGCTCGAGACGCACGCCCACAGAGAGCACCTCCGCCAGCCAAGCGCACGGGCCGTCGGGGCCGGGCACGAGCGGGAACGTGTCGGGGGCCAGGCTCGCCAGCCGCTCGACGCCAGGGATCGCGCGGGCCTGGATCGCCAGCGGATCGATCGAGAGCGTGACGAGCCGGGAGTCGAGGTCGAACTCGGCCCGGATCGCATGAAAGAGCGGCGACCGCTTCGCGTTGAGCACGCGACCTTCGATGTCGGTGAGCTGCCAGCGGCGGTCGTGCTCGAGGGCGCCGGACGGCAGCACGCGGGCCTCGGTCACGTCGACGCCGTCGAGCGATTTGACGG
>Ga0315902_10002700_pt1 | contig 27269 bp, 24 predicted proteins | sample LakEriMetagenome_9_FD_203523 | JGI IMG/M metagenome (GOLD analysis project Ga0315902, IMG submission 203523) | Freshwater fungal communities from buoy surface, Lake Erie, Ohio, United States - Buoy 12 MA117 | ecosystem: Environmental > Aquatic > Freshwater > Lake > Lake biofilm | place: USA...
AGACCAGGCCGGCCATCAGCAGCGCCGACGCCAGGATCTCGACCGCCGGCAGCCCCAGAGGTGCGATGGCCCTGAGCAGCAGCTGCCACGCCAGGGTGAGCGCCACTGCCATGGCCAGGCTGGCAAGAAGCAGGGGAGTGACCGCCCCGCAGGCGCGTCGCCAGCTGACAAGCGGTCCCAGCATCAGCAGGAGCGTCACAGACACCATCACCAGTACGGCCGCCCAGGTGCGCTGCCGAAGCCGGGACCGGGTCTGCGACAGCACATCGGCGTCGACGCCCCAGACCGCTTCACCAAGCGGATTCGCGGTGATGACGCCGACCACATCGATGCCGTCAACGGTCAGGAAGTACTCGGAGGGATTCAGGGGCGAGGCGCGTCCGATGCGCCGCTCGGCCACCAGCAGCCCCGCCGGCCCCGGCATCCTGCCCTCGCGCACAGGTACCCGGCTGAGCACCAGATAGGCATCGCCGCCCCTCGTCAGGATGCGCCACACCGCCTGCCCTGCTGGCGGCGCAGGGCGGAGAGGCTCGGCCACGGGTGCCCCCACCCATGCGCGCGGTTGCAGTGACGCGTCAAAGATCGACACCGAGAGGCCGGCGGCCTGCGCACCACTGACCTGTGCCGCCCGTTGGAACAGCCGCCGCTCAGCCTGCCGGTCTCCAGCGATAGTCGCCTCGAGATCGGGCACCGCTGACGACAGGGCGTCGATGGCCGCGGTGAGCTGGGCGGCCCGTTCAGCCAGCTGCGCCGAGGCCCGCTGCTCGAGCCGCGCACGCGCACTGCCGTCGTCGGGGCCGAGGACGGCCCGCTCGTAGGCCCGCCCGACTCCCCAACAGAGGCTCGCGCCAAGAAGGCCCGCGAGCCCGAGCCTGAGAGCAAGGCCGATGTGCCGGAGAGGTCGCGCCACTCGAGCGCTATTGTATCGGGGTAACATGGGCGGCATCGCATGCCGGCACACCTGCGACTCAAGCAGACGCTGAAGCGCGGCGCGCTGGTGGCCATCGCCAACTGGCCCCTCGTGCTGATTCAGTTCCTGGCCGATACGGTCTTCAACGCCATGCTGCTCGTGCCAGTGGTTGGCGGGGTCGTGCTCGTCATGCTGCTGGTCGGGGCCGACCCGACCGAGCTGATGCAGATGGAGTATCGCGAGGCAATTCCCGCCTTGCTCGGCGCTCTGCTCGCGCAACCAGCGGCATTGGCGGCGTTCGTGGTCGCACTCGGCATCGTGACTCTGGGCGGCTCGGTGCTGATGTTCGGCGTCAAGGCGGCCACAGTCTGGGTGCTGGTGGCAGCCGAACGGCATGCCGGCCCGCTGGAAGAGCCTCCGCTGCGCTCCGAACTGCTGGCCTCGGCCTTCCAGGTGTCCATCAGCCGCCTGCTCGGGGGCATGCGGCGGCTGTATCGGGGGTATCTCACCCTGGGGCTGCTGCTGGGGGCCGCCTATCTCGTGCTGGCGGCCCTGGCCGTGGGACTGCTGTTCGGACCGGCCCAGGCCTCGTTCGACAATCGTCTGGTGGTCACCGCCGCCTCGACGCTGACGGTGGCCGGGATCACGCTGGTCAACTTCATCTATCTCTTCGCCCAGATCGTGCTGGCCGTCGATGGCGTGCCAGTGGGCGAGTCGCTACGGCGGGTATGGCACACCCTGAGACAGCGGGCCCTGCTGACCCTCGGGCTGTTCGGGGCCATCGCGGGCCTGCTGCTCCTGGCCACGCTCGGGTCGCTGCTGGCCACCGTGGCCCTCGGGCTCATCGCCTTCGTGCCGCTGCTGGGCGTGGCGGCGGTGCCGCTGCAGTTGCTGGCGTGGCTGCTCCGGGGGCTCGTGTTCCAGTTCATCAGCGTGACCGGCGCGGCCGCCTGCGTGCATCTCTACATGAAAACGCATTCCGGCGCCGCCACTCCCGTGGCTGTGCGCTAGGGCCGGGCGCGCACTCCCGGCAGTTCGGCGAGGGGCACCGTGGGTGCCTCGATGCGCCGCCCGAAGCCGAGCACATGTCCTTCGCGCGTGATGGCGATCAGGGAGGCCCCGGTCGGTCGCCCCTCCCGGCTGCGCGGCGGTTCGTTCAGGTCGCCTGCCACCCCGACCGTGCCAACCGCTTTCCCGGTGTCGGCCGAGAACACCGCGACGGTTGAGGCCAGGGGCACGCGGATCGTCTCCCCGACCAGCACCGGACCGCCCACCGGTCTCGCGGGCAGATCGGCACTCCATCGGAGGGCCCCCGTTCGCGCATCGAGGGCGCGCAGCACGTTGTCGCGAGACGCCACGAAGATGAGCCGCCCGTTGCTGCTGGCCGGTCCAGAGACATCTCCGCCAACCCGCCAGCGCCAGCGCTGGTCGCCCCCCTTGAGGTCGAAGCTGAACACCGCCCGGCTGGCCGATCCGGCCGTGCTCACCATCAACTGGCCGGCCACCGCGCTGACGCCGGTGATGCGGTAGCCCATGGGTCGGCTCCAGACGATGCGGCCATCGGCCAGGGTCAGGGCCAGCAGCCGACCATCGTCAAGGCCGACGTAGAGCTTGTCGAGCCCTGCGGCTGGGGCCACGGCCGCGCGGCTGCCGAGCGCAACGTTCCAGAGCGCGGCGCCATCCTCGGCACGCAGGGCCCACAAGGTCCCCTCGGTGCCGACACAGAGCAGCCATCCGGTGTCGAAGTGCACTGAGGCGATTGACCCGGGCAGTGTGCGGGTCCAGCGGGGCTGCCCTCCCGTCGCCTCGAGTGCCATCACCGTGTCGCGGCTGCCGACGAACACGAGGCCGCCGCTGGCGTCGGGGACCGTCGCCTCCGCCACCTCCCGCTGCCACCGGACCGATCCGCGGTCCATGTCGATGGCGACGAGGGCGCCGTCGCGCGTCGCCACATACACCGTATTGTCGTCATAGCCGGCGCGCTGCGCGGGCGGTGCGGTCAGTTCGACGGCCCAGCGGGGATCGAGCACCGGTTCGGTCGAAGCCGCGGTCGGCGGCGCAGGCGCGACCGCCTGCAACAGGGCCGCGAGGAGCCAGAACATCACTCGCTATAATAACCGCGGGTTCCCACACGCCGTGCCGCACGATTCCATCCTCATTCTCGATTTCGGTTCGCAGGTCACGCAGCTCATTGCCCGCCGAGTCCGCGAAGCGCACGTCTACTGCGAGGTCCACCCGTCGGATGTCAGCCCGGAGGTGGTGGCCCGGCTCGCGCCGCGCGGCATCATCCTGTCTGGCAGCCACATGTCGGCCTACGAAGAGGCCACCGACCGCGCGCCCGACTGGGTGTTTACCCTGGGTGTGCCGGTGCTCGGCATCTGCTACGGCATGCAGACCATGGCCCAGCAACTGGGGGGGCGGGTCGAGAAGGGAGCCGTGCGCGAGTTCGGCCATGCCGTGGTGCAGGTCGGAGCCACATCCCGCCTGTTCGACAGCATCGTCGACCCCTCGGCCGAGCCGGGGCACCTGCGTGTCTGGATGAGCCACGGTGACAAGGTGGTCGAGGCCCCGCCCGGGTTCTCGGTCGTGGCGTCCACGGGCAACTGCCCGGTGGCGGCGATGGCCGACGAGGCACGCGGACTCTACGGGGTGCAGTTTCACCTGGAAGTGACCCATACCCCGCAGGGCGCGGCGCTGCTTCGTCGCTTCGTGCGCGACATCTGCGGCTGCCGTCCCGACTGGGTGATGCGCGACCATATCGCCGAGGCCGTTGAGGCCATCCGTGCGCAGGTGCATGAGGACGAGGTCATCCTCGGGCTGTCCGGCGGCGTCGACTCGTCGGTCGCAGCGGCCCTCATTCACCGAGCCATCGGCGACCAGCTGACCTGCATTTTCGTCGACACCGGCCTGCTGCGCCTCGGCGAGGGCGACGAGGTGATGGAGACCTTCGGACACCTGCTGGGTGTGCGCGTGATTCGGGTGAACGCCGAAGCACGGTTCATGGCGGCCCTGGCCGGGGTGACCGATCCCGAGGCCAAGCGGAAGATCATCGGCCGTGAGTTCGTGCATGTCTTTCAGGAAGAAGCCGCGAAGCGGTCACGGGCCCGGTGGCTGGCGCAGGGCACGATCTACCCCGATGTGATCGAGTCGGCCGGGGCGAAAACGAAGAAGGCCACGACAATCAAGAGCCACCACAACGTCGGCGGGTTACCGGACACGCTGCACCTGCAGCTGCTCGAGCCACTGCGCGACCTGTTCAAGGATGAAGTGCGCGATCTGGGCGTGGCGCTCGGCCTGCCGCACTCGATGGTCTACCGGCACCCGTTCCCGGGTCCGGGACTCGGCGTGCGCATCCTCGGGGAAGTGCGGCACGAGCATGCCGAACTGCTGCGCCGAGCTGACGCCATCTTTATCGAAGCGCTGCGGCAGACGACCGCCACCGAACGCGATGTCGCGGCCGGGCGCGTCGCGGCAGGAGAGGTCGGACGCTCCTGGTACGACCTCACCTCGCAGGCCTTTGCGGTGTTCCTGCCGGTGAAGAGCGTCGGCGTCATGGGTGACGGGCGCACCTACGAATACGTGGTGGCCCTCCGCGCGGTGCAGACGAGCGACTTCATGACGGCGCACTGGGCGCATCTGCCGCATGAACTCCTCGGACACGTGTCCAACCGCATCATCAACGAAGTGCGCGGCATCAACCGCGTGGTGTACGACATCTCGGGAAAGCCGCCGGCGACGATTGAGTGGGAGTAGGCGCCGTGGCCCGAGAGTTCGTTCACCTTCATCTGCATACCGAGTTTTCGCTGCTCGACGGCGCCTGCCGCATCGACGAGCTGCTCGACCAGGCCGTCGCGCTCGGGCAGAAGGCCGTGGCCGTGACGGAACACGGCAACATGTTCTCGTCGGTGGTCTTCCACGATGCCGCCCGCAGCCGGGGCCTCAATCCCATCCTGGGATGCGAGGTCTACGTGGCACCCGGCAGCCGCTTCGACAAGAGCGGCACCGCCGGCGAGACCGCCAACCACCTCGTGCTGATTGCCGAGAACGCCACCGGCTATCGCAACCTCATCAAGCTCGTGTCGGCCGGTTACACCGAGGGGTTCTACTACAAGCCCCGCATCGACAAGGAGCTGCTGGCCCAGCACGCCGAGGGGCTCATTGGCCTGTCGAGCTGCCTCAAGGGGGAAGTCGCCATGGAAGTGCGCGGCCCCAACCCCAGGAAGGCCATGGCCGCGGCCGCCACGTATCGCGACATCCTGGGCGCCGGGAACTTCTTCCTCGAGATGCAGTACCAGGGCATCGAGGAACAGCGCATCGTCAACAACGGGCTGCTGCCCATCGCGCGCGACCTCGACATGCCGCTTGTGTGCACCAATGACGTGCACTACCTCAAGCACGGCGACCACAAGCCGCACGACATCCTCCTGTGCATCGGTACCGGCAAGGGCGTCAACGACGCGCACCGGCTCCGGTATCACGGCGACCAGTTCTTCCTGAAGTCCGCCGAGGAAATGGCCCAGGTTTTCGGCGACTTCCCGCAGGCGATGGACAACACCCTGCTCATCGCCGAGCGCTGCCACGTCGAGATCCCGAAGGGCGAGAACCACCTGCCGAAGTTCGAGGTGCCCGACGGCTTCACCCTCGACGGCTACTTCGAGCACGAAGTGCGCCGCGGCTTTGCCCAGCGCATGCCGCGCCTGCATCAGCTCGACGCCGAAGGCGCCCTCCGGCACCCGTTGGCCGAGTACGAAACCCGCCTCACCTACGAGATCGCGATGATCAAGCAGATGGGGTACCCGGGCTATTTCCTCATCGTCTGGGACTTCATCCGCTATGCCCGCGAGCAGGGCATTCCCGTGGGTCCCGGCCGAGGATCGGCCGCCGGCAGCCTGGTGGCGTGGGCGCTGCGCATCACCGACGTCGACCCGCTGCACTACGACCTGCTGTTCGAGCGCTTTCTCAACCCCGAGCGCGTGTCGCTGCCCGATATCGACGTCGACTTCTGCGAACGGCGGCGCGGCGAGGTCATCGAGTACGTCACACGCAAGTACGGTCGCGAGAACGTGTCGCAGATCATCACCTTCGGCACCATGAAGGCCAAGGCCGTCGTCCGCGACGTGGGGCGCGCCATGGACATGGCCTACGCCGAAGTCGACCGCATCGCCAAGCAGATTCCTGCCGCGCTCGACATGACGCTGACCAAGGCGCTGGCCGAAAACCCGGTGCTGCGCCAGATGCAGGACCAGGATCCGCGCGTCAAAGACCTGCTCGAGATGGGCAAGCGGCTCGAGGGCATGTCGCGCAACGCCGGCGTGCACGCCGCGGGCGTCGTCATTGCGCCCGGACCCATCACCGACTATGCGCCGCTCTACAAGAGCAGCCGCGACGAAATCACGACCCAGTGGGCGATGAAGGAAGTCGAGCGCGTCGGGCTGCTCAAGATGGACTTCCTCGGACTCAGCACGCTGACGCTCATCCAGGATGCGCTCTCCGAGATTCTGCGGACCGAGGGTGTCACGCTCGACATCGACAACATCCCGCTCGACGATGCCGCCTCCTACCAGCTGTTCCAGGAGGGGCAGACCTACGGCATCTTCCAGTTCGAGAGCTCGGGCATGCGCGACATCCTGCGCAAGGCGCGGCCGCAGCGGCTCGATGACCTGATTGCCATGAACGCGCTCTATCGCCCGGGCCCGCTCAAGAGCGGGATGGTCGATGACTACATCGCACGCAAGGCCGGCAAGTCGGAAGTGCAGGTCGAACTGCCGCAGATGGGGCCGATTCTGGCCGACACCTACGGCGTCATTGCGTATCAGGAACAGGTGATGCGCATTGCGACCGAACTGGCGGGCTTCTCGCTCGGGCAGTCAGATGTGCTGCGCAAGGCCATGGGCAAGAAGGACCCCAAGGTCATGGCCAAGCAGCGCGAGGCGTTCATGACCGGCGCCACCGCGAAGGGCGTGAACGAGAAGAAGGCCGCCAAGGTCTTCGACCTGATGGAGTACTTCGCCGGGTACGGCTTCAACAAGTCGCACTCGACGGCCTACGCCTTCCTGGCCTACCAGACCGCCTACCTGAAGGCCAACTATCCACGCCACTTCGCGGCGGCGCTGCTGACGATCGAGGCGGCCAACACGGACAAGCTGGCGTTGTACATCAGCGAGTGCCGCGACCGGGGCATCCGGGTGCTGCCGCCCGACATCAACGAGAGCCAGCTCAACTTCACCGTGGTGCCCGAGGGCGTGCGCTTCGGCCTCACGGCCATCAAGGGCCTCGGCGAGGGGGCCATCCAGTCGATGCTCGAGGTGCGTGCGCAGATCGGACGCATCACCTCGCTGCACCAGTTCTGCGAGTCGCTCGACCTGCGCCTGGTCAACAAGCGCGTGCTCGAGGCGCTGGTGAAGTCGGGGGCCTGCGATTCGCTGATTCCTGGCGGGGTGCCACTCACCGCCGGTCGCGCCACGCTGTTCGGGGCCATCGACAGTGCCATCGAGCACGGCGGCCGCACGCAGCGCGACCGCGACCGCGGTCAGGCGGACCTGTTCGGCGGGGGCGGTGACGACGGGGTGGTGATCATCAAGCTGCCGGCCACGGATCCGTGGGACCAGTTGGCGCTGCTGGGCTACGAAAAGGAAGCGCTGGGGCTGTACCTCAGCGGGCATCCGATCGATCAGCACGCGTCAGACCTGCGGGCCTTCCGGGCGAAGACGGTGGGAGACCTCACGCTCGACGACCTGCCCGAGGGCCAGAACGGCGCGCCGGGCCGCGTCGTCCTTGACGATGTGCATGTCGGCGGCATCGTGTCGGGCTTCCGGCCCCTCAAGACCAAGAAGGGCGACGCCATGTGCGTCTTCTCGCTCGAGGATCACCAGGGCACGGTGGAAGTGGTGGTGTTTCCGGAAACCTACGCCCGCTACCGGGCGGCATGCGATAACGGCGCGCTGCTGCTGGTGCGCGGAAAGTTTGAGCGCGACGAGGAGTCGGCGCGGCTCCAGGCCACCGAGATTCTGCCGCTCGGCCAGCTCAAGGAACGGCTGTCGCGGGGGGTGCGGATTCGGTTGAAGGCCGACACCGGGCGTGAGACGATAGCGGGGCTCTGGGACGTGGTCGCCGGTCATCGTGGCGACCGTCCCCTGGCCATCGAGGTGGCCGTGCCCGGGGCGCCGCATGCGGCGCCGCAGGTGGTCACCCTCGACGTGAATGTCGCCATTCGGGTGCGACCCTCGCAGGAGTTTGTGGCCGCCGTCGAACGGCTGTGCGGCCCTGGTAGCGTGCATATCCACTGACCATGGCTGAACTGCTCGAATTTGAAGCCCCGATCGGCATCCTCCTCAAGGAAATTGAGGCGCTCTCGATGCTGCCGTCGACCGACGACCGCAACCGCGAGATCGCGCGGCTCGAGGCCCGGGTGGGTTCGATCCGTGGCGAGCTGTATCGGAACCTGACGGCGTGGCAGCGCGTGCAGGTCGCGCGCCACCCCGGCCGTCCCACGACGCTCGACTATGTCGAGCGCCTGTTCACCGACTTTGTCGAGCTGCACGGCGACCGCCGCTTTGCCGACGACCACGCCATCGTCGCCGGCATGGCCGACTACAAAGGTACGGGCGTCCTCGTCGTGGGCCACCAGAAGGGCAGCGACACCAAGCAGAAGATCTATCGCAACTTCGGCTATGCACGGCCAGAGGGCTATCGCAAGGCGCTGCGCCTGATGCAGATGGCCGAGAAGTTCCGCAGGCCGGTCATCTGCTTTGTCGACACGCCGGCCGCCTATCCCGGCATCGAAAGCGAGGAACGCGGCGTGGCCGAGGCCATCGCGCTCAACCTGCGCGAGATGGCCGTGCTCGACGTGCCCATCATCGTCGTGGTGCACGGCGAGGGCGGCAGCGGCGGGGCCCTGGGCATTGCCGTCGGCGATCGGGTCCTGATGCACGAGTTTGCGATTTACAGCGTCATTCCCCCCGAGGGATGCGCCGCGATCCTGTGGCGCGATGCCAAGAAGAAGGTCGAAGCCGCCGAGGCCCTCAAGATCACGGCGCCCGACCTTTTGAAATTGGGCATTGTTGACGAGATCATCGCTGAACCGGTCGGCGGGGCACACACCGATCCCGCGCAGGCGGCGGCCCTGCTCGACATCGCGCTCGATCGGGCGCTGCGCCAGGTGCAGGAGATGGACGGCGACGCCCGGCTCGACGCGCGCTATGACAAGTTCAGGGCCATCGGTCTGGTCGGCATTGAAGGCGCGGGCGTGTGATCCCACGCACCTGGCTCACGCACGACGCCTCACCGGCTGACATCGCCCACCTCTCGCAGGCGCTCGGCGTGTCGCCCGTCACCGCCCGCCTGCTGGCCATTCGCGGCCTCACCGATCCGGCCGACGCCCACCGCTTCCTGAATCCGGCCCTCGACCAGTTTCACGACCCGTTCGCCCTGACCGACATGGACCGCGCCGTTGCCCGCATCGAAGGGGCCATGGCGCGTCGCGAGCGCATTGCCATTCACGGCGACTACGACGTGGACGGCATCACGTCCACGGTCATCCTGCGCCGCACGCTCGAGCTGCTCGGCGCCGACGTGGTGCACTTCGTGCCCGAACGCCTGCGCGATGGCTATGGCCTGCAGCCCGCGACGTTCGACCGGCTCAAGGCCGACGGGGTGCAACTGGTGGTGTCGGTCGATTGCGGCATCCGCGGCACCGAAGCGGCACGCCATGCCGCCGCGCTGGGCATGGGCCTGGTCATTACCGACCACCACGAGCCTGATGCCGCCCTTCCCCCGGCCGATGCGGTGGTCAATCCCCGACGGCACGACTGTCGCTATCCCGACAAAAATCTGGCGGGTGTGGGCGTTGCGCTCAAGCTGGTGCAGGCGCTCTGCCAGCGAGCCGGCCGTCAGTCGTGGGTGGCCGGGTTCCTCAAGATTGCCGCGCTCGGCACCCTGGCCGACATGGTGCCGCTGGTGGGCGAGAACCGCATCATCGCCAGGCTCGGCCTCGACATGCTGTCACGCGGTCCACACAAGGTGGGCCTGCGCGCCCTGCTGGAGTCGTCGGGCCTGACCGGGAAGACCCTCGACAGCTATCACGTCTCGTTTGTTATCGCGCCCCGCATCAATGCGGCGGGCCGCATGAGTACGCCGGACATCGCCGCCCGACTGCTGCTGGCGTCGGACGAAGCGCTCGCCGACGAAGCCAGTGCCCTGGCCACCCAGCTCGACCTCGAGAACACGCGCCGGCGCACCGAGGAGCAGGAGATTGTGGCGCGGGCCCGGAAGCTCGTCGAGACCGATCCCGAGGTCGGGGCCCGCACCGTGCTCGTGGTGTCGGGAGAGGGCTGGCACCGCGGCGTCATTGGCATCGCCGCCTCCAAGCTGGTGGAAACCTTCCATCGGCCCGCCGTGGTGCTGTCGACCGACGGGGCCGAGGCGCACGGGTCGTGCCGCAGCATCCCGGGGTTCGACATGCTGAGTGCCCTCGAGGCCTGTGCGCCCCTGCTCGACCGCTTCGGCGGGCATCGGCAGGCCGCCGGGCTGCAGCTGGCGTCCGACCGCATCAGGGAATTCCGGGCCTCCATCAATGACTTTGCCGACGCACGCCTCCAGCCGGACGACCTGCGGCCCCGACTGTGGGTCGACGCCGCGCTGCCGTTCGAGGCCATTTCCGACCGGCTGATGCGGGAACTGGCGTCCCTGGCCCCCTTCGGCCAGGGCAATCACCGGCCCAGATTTTCCACCGGCCCGGTCATGGTGGTCGATGGCCCGAGACGGCTCAAGGATCGGCACTGGAAGGCCACGTTCGAACAGCAGGGCCGCCGCATTCGTGGCATCCAGTGGAATGGCGTCGAGCGTGAGGCCGATTTGACGACCAACGGCGCCGCGCTCGACCTGGCCTACACCATCGAAGAGAACGAATTCCGTGGCGAAAAGCACATCGAACTTCGGGTCGATGACTTCCGCGCCGCGCAGTGAGGAGCGCCCATGTCCCCCATGAATCGCCGAGTCTTTCTGTCGAGCGCCGGAGCAGCCCTGACCGCAGCCTCGCTGCCCGCCCCCGCAGGAGCCGCGCAGGCGCCAGCCATCAGCGCCGGACTGCCCGACGTGGCCGTCGTCGGCGGGGGCGCCTTCGGGGCCTGGACCGCCCTGTGGCTGCGCGAGCAGGGGGCGCGCGTGACGCTGCTCGACAGCTATGGGCCGGGCAACTCGCGGTCGACCTCAGGGGACGAGACACGCCAGATTCGCGCCGGCTACGGCAGTCGCGAGCGCTATTCGCAGTGGGCCGTCGAGGCGATGCGTCGCTGGACAATCCGCGAGCAGGAGTTCGGCCGTCGGCTCATGTATAAAGTCGGGCGGCTGCAGCTGGCGCAACGCTGGACCAGCGAGCACGAGGCCCAGGTGCGCATCTTCGGCACCCTCGGCCGTCCCATCGAACGCCTGACGCCCGACGCCATCCGCCAGCGATGGCCGCAGCTCGATCCGATTGGCATGGAGATCGGCCTCTACGAGCCGGATGCCGCCATCCTGCGCGCCCGCGAGGCGCTCATCGCGGTGGGCGAGGCGTTCGAACGGAAGGGCGGCACGCTGCGCCTGGTGCGGGCGATGCCCACGCCGCCGGTGGCCGGCCGCATGCATGCGCTGGCCCTTGATGGCGGCAGCTCGCTGGCGGCCGGGCAGTTCGTGTTTGCCTGCGGCTCGTGGCTGCGGAAGATGTTCCCGACGGTCATCGCTCCGAAACTCGAGGTGCCGCGGCGCGAGGTGTTTCTCTTCGGCCCGCCCCCGGGCGACACCCGGTTTTCGTGGCCGAACCTGCCGGTCTTCTCCGAGGCGAGCTATTACGGCTTCCCCGATTTCGACCGCCGGGGCCTGAAGGTCTGCCCGGTCGGGGGATCGGTGGAGATGGACCCTGATACCGATGAGCGTGTGGTGACGCCGCACTATGTCAGGCGCGCCTACGAGTACGTGGCCCGACGGTTCCCCGCGATGCGCGGGCAGCCGGTGATCGAAACCCGTGTGTGCCAGCTCGAGAATACCGTCGACGAGCATTTCCTGATTGACCAGCATCCCGACATGAGCAACGTGCTGCTGGCCGGCGGAGGCTCGGGGCACGGCTTCAAGCACGGCCCGGTGCTGGGCGAGTATCTCGGACGCCGGGTGCTGGGGCAGCCGGTCGATGCCGGCTACAGCGGGATGTTCGACTTCACGCATACGCGCACGCCGCTCTAGGCGTGGCAGCATCTGCGCACGGCAGATGCGCCACAGGTGACGGTTCCTGCACCCTCGGAGGCCACACACGCGGGCCCTCAGGGGGACGCCCTATGGGCACCGTTCTTGCGATGCAGATCCGTGCATGTCGCTCGCATCGCTTCACGGCGGACACGACCGCCGCACGTTCGTCATTGTCGGTGCCGCGATGGAAGTACGCCGGACACTCGGACCGGGCTTCCTCGAGCACTTCTACCGCGAGGCCCTGGCCGCGGAAATGCTCCGCCGCGCCGTCCCCTTCGACCGCGATGTCGCCTACGCCATCGTCTACAAGGGGCAGCCGCTGGGGGGCTCCGGCCGCATCGCATTTCTCTGCTTCGACGAGGTGCTGGTCGAAGTCCGGGCAGCCGCCACCCTGGCTGAGCCCGATATCGAACACTTCAGGCATTGTGTGGTGGCCAGCCCCTACCAGCTGGGCGTCCTGCTCAATTTCGGCCGAACCCGGCTCGAGCATCGCCAGATGCGCCGTCCCGAGGCCGGGCCGCACCCTGCCGAGGACCAGCCGTGATTCGTGCGGCAGGCTGGTACAATCGGAGAGTGTCACGGCGAACGCTCCGGGCGCTGGTCCTCATCTTTGGCATTGGTCTGGCCGGAGCAATCGCCTATGGCCTGCGGCCGCGCGACGTGCGGGTGGCCCCCACTCCCATTGCCCGGATCGACCCCAAGGCGGTCATCGAAACGCTCGGCTGCGATGCCGTCCAGTTGAAGGGCAGCACCCGCGATGTCAGGGTCGAATGCGCCAGTCAGGTGGCCTACGAAGACGGGCAGACGGCCCTGCGCGAGGTGAAGATTCACGTCGAGAACCGCGGCGGGCGGTCGTACGACGTGTCGGCGGCCGAGGCCCGTCTCGGGGCCAACCGGGCGACCTATGACCTGTCAGGCGGCGTCGAGATGACTGCCAGCGACGGGCTCACGGCCGCCGCTGAGCGGGCCTCCTTCTCGGAACAGGAGCGCCTCTTGCAGGCCCCGGGGCCGGTCGAGTTCAGCCGCAACCGCATGTCGGGCGCCGGCATCGGCTTCACATTCGACGAGCGGCGAAACACGGTCTGGCTGCTTGACCAGGCCCTGGTCCGCCTCGACGGCGAGGATGGTGCCGGACCGGCCCTCGATGTGGCGGCGGGAGCGGCCGGGCTCGCACGGACGGAACGCTACTTCCGTTTCGAACGCACGGTCCGCATGGAGCGCGAGGCGCAGGTCATCGAGGCCGATGAGGCCATGGTCTACCTGCTGCCCGAGCGTGACGAGCCGCACATCATCGAATTGCGTGGCCACTCGCGCATCGCAGGCGGTGAGGGCATGGGCGCGTTGCGCAGCATGCAGGCAGACGACATCAACCTCACCTATGCCGACGATGGCCGTACGCTGCAGTCGGCCACGCTGGTAGGTCAGGCATCAGTCGTGCTCGACTCGACCGAGGACGCGGCCGGCCAGACGCTGTCGGGCACCAGTATCGAGGTGCAGATGGCACCGGATGGTGGCATTGCCGCGCTCACGGCGAACGACCGCGTGGCCGTCAGCCTTCCGGCCTCGGGTGGTGGTCCGGCACGGGCCATTCGAGCGCAGAGGCTGACCGGGTCAGGAGCACCGGGGGCGGGGCTCAACGCGATGCGCTTCCAGGAGGCGGTGGAATTCCGAGAGGCCGCGGCCCAGGGCCATGGTGCCCGTGTCGCCCGGGCGCGTACGCTCGAGGCCACCCTCGACGCGGCCGGTCAGTCGCTCGAGGAGGCCCGGTTTTCCGGGGGTTTCCTGTTTGAGGACGGCAGCCTGCGGGCCCAGAGCGCCGATGCCCGCTACGGGCTCGCCGCCGGCACCCTGGCGCTGAGCGGAGCCTCGGGTGGCACGGGGCCGTCGGTCAGCGACGACTCGCTGCGCATCGATGCCGACGCCATTGACGTCACGCTGTCACCCAGGAAGATGTCGGCCAGCGGCCGCGTGCGTACGACGCTGCAGCCGACGCGCGGACGCCAGGAGGGCGGGCGCCGGCCCGGGTTGCTGACCGACGGTGAGGCCGTCAATGTGCTGGCCTCGTCGCTGGTGTACGACGAAGCCTCCCGCACCACGGTGTTCAAGGGGGCGGCCCGCATGCTGCAGGGCCCGACGGTCATCCAGGCCGAAACCATCACGCTCGACGAAGCGAAGGGCAATCTGTTGGCCGTCGGTGGCGCCGTGACTTCGCTCGGCATTGCCACCACCGAAGGAGCGGCGGGGAAGCCCACCCTCGGCAGGGCCGACACCTTCCGCTACACCGATGAGACCCGGCGGGCGCTGTACGAGACTCGGGCGCAGTTCAACAGCGAGGCTGGCGACTTGCAGGCCACCCGCATCGAACTGCAGCTGGCCAACACCGACAACGAGCTCGACCGGCTCGAGGCACAGGGCGCCGTTCAGGTGACGCTCGGCGTCCGACGGGCCACGGGAAGCCGGCTGGTCTACCGGCCGGTTGAGGCGCGCTACGAAATCACCGGCACGCCCGGCCGGTTCATCGATGCGTGCAACGAGTCGTCCGGGCGCACTTTGACCTTCTTCCGGTCGTCCGATAGAGTCATCATCGACGGCAACGAACAGGCCCGCACCGAAACACGCGGGGGCAAGTGCCCCGGCCCGACGCCCTTCTGATGTCTACGCTCCGCACAGCACACCTGGTCAAGTCCTACGGCGGCCGCACGGTCGTGCGGGACGTCAGCCTCGATGTCCGGGCCGGCGAGGTCGTGGGCCTGCTCGGGCCGAACGGCGCCGGCAAGACCACCACGTTCTACATGGCGGTCGGGCTCACGCCGCCCGATTCCGGGGCGGTGCTGCTGGACGGGACCGACATCACCGACGACCCGATGTATGTCCGGGCCCGGAAGGGCATTGGCTACCTCCCGCAGGAGCCCTCGATTTTCCGGGGCCTGACCGTCGAGCAGAACATTCTGGCGATTCTTGAGACCCTGCCACTCTCCCGCGCCGACCGCCGTCGGCGCGCCGACGAGCTGCTGCACGAACTCGGCCTCACACACGTGGCCCGGTCAGCGGCCTACACGCTGTCTGGGGGCGAGCGCCGGAGGGCGGAAATCACCCGTGCCCTCGTGATGTCCCCGCGGTTCATTCTGCTGGACGAGCCGTTTGCGGGCATCGACCCCATCGCCGTCACCGAGATTCAGCACATCATCGGGCACCTCAAGGCACGGGGCATCGGCGTGCTCATCACCGACCACAACGTCCGCGAGACCCTCAGCATCACCGACCGGGCGTATATTGTGGCCGACGGGGCCATCTTCCGGGACGGCACGCCGCAGTCACTGGCGGCCGACGAGGATGTGCGCCGCATCTACCTCGGCACCGACTTCCGGCTCGACTAGACTGCACCACGTCCCGACATGGCAATCACCCAGCGACTGCAGGCCCGGCTCTCCCAGAAGCTTGTCCTCACGCCCTCGCTGCAGCAGGCCATCAAGCTGCTGCCGATGTCGACGCTCGAGCTGGCCGATCTGCTGACCCAGGAGGTCGTCGAAAACCCCCTGCTCGAGGAGACGCCGACCGACGAATTGCGTGCGACCGACGCGCAGACGGCGGCCGACCGCGAAGAGCCCGCGGCTACGCCGCCCGAGCGCAAGGACGACACCTGGAACGATGCCGACTACGAGTATTTCTTCGGCGACTATCTCGATGATGGCTACCGCTCGCGGGTGCCGATGGAGGTGCGCGAGCTGCCGCCCATCGAGAACACCCTCTCGACCACGCCGTCGCTGACCGACCACCTCCAGTGGCAGCTGTCGATGCAGGCCACCACCGACCTCCAGCGTGCCATTGGCGAAGCCATCATCGGCAACCTCAACGACGATGGCTATCTGGTGGCGTCGGTCGAGGAGCTGGCCGCCATGGGGCCGTGGTCGCTCGATGATGTCAGGGCGACGCTGGCGTTCGTGCAGGGGTTCGATCCCATCGGCGTGGCGGCTCGCGACCTGCAGGAATGCCTGACGCTGCAAATCCGGCACCTCAAGCTCGAGGGGACCCCGGTCGAGGAGATTGTCACCACGCACCTGCGGCTGCTGCAGAATCACCAGGTGCCGGAGATTGCGCGGCGCATGGGCACCACCGTCGAGGCGCTGCGGCCGCACATCGAAATCATCCAGCGGCTCGACCCGAAGCCCGGGGGGCGGTTCAATCCGCAGCCCTCCCAGTACGTCATTCCGGACGTCTACATCACCAAGGTCGAGAACGAGTTTGTCGTCGGGCTCAACGACGAGGGGCTCCCGCACCTGCGCATCAGCCCCACCTATCGGCGGCTGCTCGACAAGTCCTCAGGCGACGCCAGCGAAGAGACCCGGGCGTATGTGAAGGACAAGTTCCGGTCGGCCCTGTGGCTGCTCAAGTCGGTCGAGCAGCGCCAGCGCACCATCTACAAGGTCGCCTCAAGTATTGCGCGCTTCCAGCGCGACTTCCTCGAGCACGGGGTCGAGCACCTGCGGCCCCTGGTGCTGCGAGACGTCGCCAGCGACATTGGCATGCACGAGTCCACAGTGAGCCGCGTGGTCACCAACAAGTACATCCACACGCCGCAGGGCGTGTTCGAGATGAAATACTTCTTCCACAGCGGCATCAGCAGCACCGATGGCGATGCCGTCTCGTCGGTCAGCATCAAGAATCGCATCCGAAAGATCATCGAGGGGGAAGACCAGCGGCGCCCGCTGAGCGATGCCCAGATCGTGTCGTTGCTGCAGGCCCAGGGCCTGATGCTGGCGCGCCGGACCGTGGCGAAGTACCGCGAAGAGCTCAAGATTCCGACATCCACACAGCGCAAGGAGCTGTTCTAGCCGTGTCCCCGCGCACTCTGCACGTCACCGTCCGGGGGCTGCTGGCCGCCCATCCGGAACAGAGTGGCCTGTCGCTCGAGCTGTTGGCCGGGGCCGCGGGTCTCGACCGTCCGATCACGAACCCGTCCATCCAGAAGACCGGCCTTGCCCTGGCGGGCTTCCACTCGTACCTGCAACCCGGCCGTGTGCTCATCTACGGCGAGAGCGAGCTGCAGTACCTCGAATCGCTGCCACTGGCCACCCGTCGCGCGGCCCTGGCGCACTGCTTTGCCACCGAGATTCCGTGCGTGTTGCTGAGCGGGGGGGGCGGTGTACCCGAGGGGTTGCGCGAGGAAGCCGAAGCCGCCGGTCTTCCGCTGCTCGTCACGCCCGCGCAGACGGCCGTGGCCATCAGTCGAATCTCGGCCCTGCTGGGCGACCGGCTCGCCGTGCGCGAGATGGTGCACGGGGTGCTGCTCGAGATTCTCGGACTGGGCGTGCTGATTGTGGGGGAGAGCGGCATCGGCAAGAGCGAGTGCGCACTCGACCTGGTGGGCCGCGGGCATCGGCTGGTGGCCGACGACACGGTGGAAATCCGCCGCCGCGAGGATATGACGCTGCTCGGCAGCTGCCCGCCGCTGACGCGCAACCACATGGAAGTCCGGGGCCTCGGCCTCATCAACATCCGCGACCTGTTTGGCGTCGCTGCCACCCGCGTCTCCAAGCGCATCGAGCTGACGGTGCAGCTCGAGCGCTGGGATTCCGCACACGAGTACGACCGGCTGGGACTCGATGAGCTGACGCACGACATTCTCGGGGTCCGGGTGCCGCTCATCCGGATGCCCGTGGCCCCCGGGCGCAATCTGGCCACGCTGGTCGAGGTGGCCGCCCGCAATCAGCTGCTCCGGAACCGGGGCATTCACGCCGCCCGCGCGCTGGCCGCCTCGCTCGAAGCCCGACTGGCGCAGGGCGCCGGCGCCGACGACAGCGACATGGGCGACGAAGACGAATCAGCGCAGGAGTCTCTGTGACACGTGTCAGGCCATCCAGGTTCGTCATCCTCACCGGACTCTCCGGGGCGGGAAAGTCGAATGCCATCCACGCCCTCGAGGATCAGGGCTATTACTGCGTCGACAACCTGCCCGTGTCGATGCTGACCGGCATGGCGGCCTTCGCACGCGAGCGACAGTCGCAGGGACTCCGCGTCGCCGTGGTGGTCGACATGCGCGAGCCCCGGTTCACGGCCGACTTTCCCGATGTGCTGCAGCAGCTGCGGCAGCAGGCCGACTGGCGCCCGACCGTCCTCTTCCTCGAAGCCAGCCACGACGAGCTCATTCGCCGCTTCTCCGAAACCCGACGTCCGCATCCGCTGGCGCCGCAGCGCCCCATGACCGAGGGGCTGGCCGAGGAGCGGGCCTCGATGCAGGGCATCAGGGCCTCGGCCGACCACATCATCGACACCACGACGCTCAACGTCCACGAACTGCGCGCCCGGGTGCTCAAGCTGGTGTCAGGCCGTCCGCAGGCCCAGGCGCTCGTGGTCACGTTCATGAGCTTCGGTTTCCACTACGGCGTGCCGACCGAGGCCGATCTCGTCTTTGACGTACGGTTTCTCAAGAATCCCCACTGGGATACCCGCCTCCGTCCGCAGACCGGCCGCGACCGCGCCGTCAAGCGCTTCATGCGCGAGCAGCCGCAGACGCAGCAGACCGTCACGCGGCTGTCGTCGCTGCTGCGGTTTCTCATTCCGCAGTACGTCAGGGAAGGGAAGGCCTACCTGACGGTAGCCATCGGCTGCACCGGCGGCCGGCACCGTTCCGTCTACATGGCCGAAACCCTCCGCACCCTCTTCACGAAGCGTCGCGGCCTGACCCTTCAGGTCAAGCACCGCGAACTGGAGCGACAGGCATGACCGGCATCGTGGTCGTCACCCATGGACAGCTGGCCGTCGAGCTGGTCACCGCTGCCGAGACCATCGTCGGCGATCAGACGCACATCACGGGGGTCTCCATCGGATGGCACGACGATGTGGAAGTGGCGCGCCGGGCGATTGCCGACGCCATCGACCGGGTGCGCCCGGAGGCCGGGGGCGTGGTGGTGCTCACCGACATGTTCGGCGGCACTCCCTGCAACCTGGCCATGACCTTCCTGCATCCCGACCGCGTCGAGGTGGTCACCGGCGTCAACCTCGCCATGCTGATCAAGGCGGCTCAGCTGCCCGAGGGCAGCGCGCTCACGGCCACAGCCCGGCTGCTGGCCGATCATGGGCGGCATGCCATCTGGGTCGCCAGCGAACTGCTGCAGTCGCACCCCGGCCCGGCCGAGTCGCGCTAGCCTCCGACGGCCATGGCGTCCCGCGCGGTCACCATCTGCAACCCCCTGGGCCTGCACGCTCGTGCGGCGGCCAGGTTCGTCCAGCTGGCCTCACGGTTCTCGTCCCGCGTCTCGGTCGAACGGGCGGGGCGGACGGTCGACGGTAAAAGCATTCTGGGCGTCCTGCTGCTGGCGGCCGCCTCGGGTACGACCATCACCATCATGGCCGAGGGCGATGACGCCCAGGTGGCGCTCGATGAGCTGACGGCCCTCGTCGCGGCCGGCTTCGGAGAGCTGCCGTGACGCGCCTGCACGGCCTCGGCGTCTCGACCGGCACCGCCCGCGGGATTGCGCTGGTGCTGCAGCAACCGGCTGACATCGTCCACTACGCCATTGACGCGAGCCGCGTCGCACACGAGCAGGAGGTGCTGCGGCGCGCGTGCGACGAGGCCCGTGCCCAGCTGCACGAACTGCGCGTGCGACTCGAGCAGGGGCCTGCACGAGAACTGGCGCCGCTGTTCGACGCGCAGCGGCTCATGCTCGACGACCCCATGCTGACCGGGCGCGCCCACGAGATTATCGGCGAGGGTCACTGCAACGCCGCCTGGGCCCTCCACCAGGCAACGCAGGAGGTGCTGGCGCTGTTCGCCGAGGTCGACGACCCCTACCTCCGAGAACGCCGTCTCGACATGGCCGATGTGGCGGCACGTGTGCAGGTGGCGCTGCGTCAGGATGGTGGCAGCGTGCGCGAGGCCCTGGCCACCGTGGCCGCGCCCGCTATCCTGGTTACCGACGTGCTCAGCGCCTCGCTCGCCGCGCAGATCGACTGGACGCGCATCCGCGGCTGCGTGGTCGAAGAAGGCAGCCGCACGTATCACACGGCCATCCTCGCCCGGGCGCTGCAGGTGCCAGCAGTGGTGGGCCTGACCGATGCCACCCGACTCATCACCTCGGGCACGCCGCTGGTGATTGATGGAGACTCGGGTGCGGTGCTGGTCGGCGCCTCGACCGACGATGCCGGGGAACCCGAGATGCCCACCCGGGACGGTGCTCCCGGGGTGCCCGAGCGACCGGTGCGCGGTGTCCAGACGGCGCCGCCGTATGGGCGGGCGGCCACCCGTGACCACGTGGAGATCGTGCTTGAGGCCAATCTCGAGCGGATTGACGACGCCCCGCGCGCGACCGCCGCCGGCGCCGACGGTGTGGGCCTCTTCCGGTCAGAGTTCCTGCTGGCAGGTCGCCGCATCGAAGACGTCTCCGAGGACGAGCAGGTCGAGGCCTACCGGCAGCTGCTCTCGTCAGTGGCGCCCCGGCGGGTCACCATTCGCACGTTCGACCTCGACGAGAGCCACGTGTCGCTCTCGGGCCGCACGGCCTATGGCAGTGGCCGGGGGCTGCGTGGCCTGCGGCTCGGGCTGGCGCAGCCCGACGTGCTCCGCCGGCAGCTGCGCGCCCTCGCGCGTTCGTCCCCGGCGGGGCAGCTGCGCGTGATGTTCCCCTTCGTGACCACGGTCGACGAGATTCGGGCGGCGCGCGGCCACCTGGCCGACGCCTGCCGCGAGGTGGGTGTGCCTGTGATGCCGTCGGGCGCACTCATCGAGGTGCCGGCAGCGGCCATCGCAGCCGATCTGATGGCGGCCGAGTGTGACTTCCTCACCATCGGCACCAACGATCTCATCCAGTACACGCTGGCCGTCGATCGGACCGATGCGCGCGTGTCCGACCGCTACGAGCCCCTGCACCCGGCACTGCTGCGCCTGTTGAGGCTCATCACCCGCGCGGGACGCCGCCGGTCCATCCCGGTGTCGATCTGCGGGGAAATGGCTGCTGATGCGGCGCTGCTCGCCCTGCTGGTGGGGCTGGGGCTCCGCGAGTTCAGCATGGCGCCCTCGGCGCTGCCCGTCGCCCGCGAGGCCGTGGGCAGCCTCGACGCCTCTCAGGCGCGCCGCATGGCCCGCGAGGCGCTCGCCCTCGCCACCGCCGCCGAAATCGGCGATTATCTGGAAGACGCTCTCCGAGCGTCACTTGTGCAACACGGTCGCGCCTGATCCGCAAGACCGTCCGTGCAGATATCCTGCACGTCAGCGTCAGTTGGAGCCGTCATGAAGCGTGTCGAGAAGCCCTGGGGCTTTGAATTGTGGTGGGCACAGACCGACCGGTATGTGGGCAAGCTCATTCACATCAACAAGGGACAGGCCCTGAGCCTCCAGTACCACAACAGGAAGGACGAGACGATCTTCGTCCACGCGGGCCGGATTCTGTTCGAGATGCAGGTGGACGGCGTGCTGACCCAGCGCGAGATGGGCCCCGGAGAGGCCGTGCATGTCACGCCCCCGACGGTGCACCGCATGACGGCGCTTGAAGACGCCGATGTGTTCGAAGTGTCGACCCCCGAGACCGACGATGTCGTCCGTCTCGAGGATCGGTATGGGCGTTCCAGCTAGCCGGGCGGCTGGCTAGAAGGGAATATCGTCGTCGGTGACAGGGGCGGGGTCGCGCATCGGTTCGTCATAACCGCTGCTGCCTCCGCCCCGTTCCGCGCGCTCGCCGCCACCGCGGCCGCCGCCGAGAAACTCGATGCGGTCAGCCCTGATCTCGGTGGTGTAGTGCTTCTGCCCATCCTTTTCCCACTGACGGGTCTGCAGGCGTCCCTCGACGAAAATCTGCGTGCCCTTGGTCAGGAAGCGGCTGACCGAATCGGCATTCCGGAAGAGCGCCACCCGGTGCCATTCGGTCTGTTCCTGCTTCTGCCCGTCCTTCATCCAGGTCTCGGTGGTGGCGAGGGAGAAGTTGGCCACGGCCGCCCCGCTGGGCAGATGCCGGACTTCGGCGTCCTTCCCGAGATGCCCCACTAGAATCACGCGGTTTACACTGCCCATGCTGGTATCCGTTCTCTCAAAACCCTGACCCAGCGGTGCTGAGCCCTGGTCCCGCGCCCCGTGCGCGGAAGTGTGCTGACTGGCGCGCTAGCGCGGCGGCCTGGCGCGCGACAACCGATCGATGCTCTGCTTGCCGAGGCGAGCCACCTCGGCATCGGGAAACGTCTTCAAGAGTTGTTCCCACGACTCGCGGGCCTTGTCGGCCTGGCCCATCCGCTCAAAGGCCATCCCCCGCTTGTAGTAGGCGTCGGGCACCTTGTCGGCCTTGGGATAGTTGGCGATCACGCGGTTATAGGCCTCGAGCGCCTCGGTGAACTTGCCATCGGCATACTGGCACTCGCCGATATAAAACTGCGCATCGTCTGCCGCTTCGCTGCGGGGAAAACTGCGCAGGTAGGTGCTGAACCCTTCGATGCACAGCGTCCACTGGCCGGCCGTGTAGTCGGTCCACGCGGTGTCATACAGACGCTGCGGAGAAATCCCCGGCCCAGCGGGACCCGGCGTGGGCGCGGGTGCCGGAGGGGGGACGCCCGGGGGCGGGGTGGTGCCACTGGCCGGTGCCGCGTTCGGATCGGTGAGGAACGCGTCTGGCGAGGGGGGCGGCGGATAGGTGGGGATGGCCAGGCGCAGCGCCTCGACCTCCTGCGACAGCGAGGTGATGCGCACGTTCGTCTCGTCGACGCGCGCACGGACGACCCGAAGGTCGCCAGCCACCTGATCGATGCCGAGCTTCTGATCGGCAAAGCCCTTCCGTGTCGCGCCGGTCTGGTCGTCGGCCCTGGCCGAGATCTGCTTGAGGGTGTCGGCGAGCGTGGCGAGGGCCTCGACCAGCTGCTGCTGCAGCTGCTGGGTCTGTTCCTGCAGCATGCGGATGTCGGCCATCATCTGCATCTCGCGGCGCGACTGGGCCTGCGAGGGCGCAGCGGCCAGCAGCACGCAGGCGAGGGCGGCACAAATGGGTCCGGAACGCCGGGTCATGCGCTTCATGTTACCCGGTTACTTTGCCGTAATCACAAAGTGCGCGCGCCGATTCTTCGACCAGGCCGACTCGTCGTGGCCCTGATCGAAGGGGAACTCCTTGCCGTAGCTGACCGTGCGCACCCGTTCAGCGGGAATCCCCAGCGACAGCAGGTAGGTGCGGGCGGCCAGCGCCCGGCGCTCGCCGAGGGCGAGGTTGTATTCGGCCGTGCCGCGCTCGTCGCAGTGCCCCTCGATGGTGATCTGCCAGCGGGCATTGCGCCGCATGACGTCGGCGTTCTCCTGCAGGACCTGCTGGCTGGCGGCGTTGACCTCCGAACTGTCGAGGTCGAAGAACACCGGCTTGAGCACGCCGCTGCGGTTGAGGCTGTCGAGATCATCCGGCAGGTCTGACGCCTTGATGGCCTCGGGTTCGGGTGGCACCGGCATGGGCTCATCCACCGGACGCGGTGGTGGAGGAGGTGGCGCGGGCGCGGTGGTCATGGCCGGATCTGCCGGCGGCGGGGCCGGGCGTTCGACGCTCGGCATCTTCTTGGCGCATGACGCCAGCGTGACGGTGAGCAGCAGCACAACGGCCAGGGGTTTCCACAGGGTGCGTGTCATGGGGATCTCGTCTCGTGAATCAGGGGGTGCCGAGGCTATCGGGACCAGTTCGGGGTGAAATTGTTGCCGTCGCGGGTGATCTGGCGGATGTTGCGGCCATCACGGTCCACCGTGAAGACGTGCGACCGTCCTGCGCGGGTCGACATGAACGCCAGGTGTCGGCCGTTCGGCGACCAGGCCGGACTTTCGTTGGTGCCCTCGCCAAACGTGATCTGGCGCACCAGGCCGTCCGCCAGGCTCAGGATCTTGATGTCGAAGCCGGGGCCGGTGCGGGACGCAAACGCAATCTCGTTGTAGGGAGCTGGCGACCACGTGGCGCGGTCGGCATACGACTCGAACGTGAGTCGCCGGAGGCCCGTGCCGTCGACGCCCACCACGTAGACCTGCGGCGAGCCGCTGCGGTCGGAGGTGAAGGCGATCTGGGTCCCGGCGGGTGACCAGGTCGGGGTGGAATCGATGGCCGGGTTGTCGGTGAGCCGGCGGATGTCCGACCCGTCGCGGTTGGCCACATAGATCTCCGAGTTGCCATCGCGGGTCGACATGAACGCCAGCTGCCGGCCGTCGGGGGAGAAGACCGGCAGGAAGTTCTGGCCGACGCCCTTGGTCGGCTCCTCGAGCGTGCCCGCGAAGATGTTCGAGATCATCACGTCGGGCAGCGTGCGGCGGTAGGACGTATAGGCAATCGAACGGCCATCGGGCGACCAGTTGGGCGTGATATTCAGGTTGCGGTTCACCGTGATGCGCCGCTGGTTGGCCCCGTCGTAGTCGGCGATGTAGATCTCCTTGACCTCGCGCCGTTCGACGGTGTTCGCCACAGGGTCGCGATTGCGGTCGGACGAGAACGCCAGCTTGGTGCGCGCCACGCCCTTGAGGCTGCGCTGGGTCTCGTGAATCTCGTCGGCCATCGTGTGCGCGTACAGCCGGGGATTGGTGGCCGCCCCTGAGTATTCGCGTCCGAAACTCTGCTGCTGCGCGCGGACATTGAACAGTCGCAGCTCGACCCGGATGCCCGACTCCACCTTCTGCACGGTGCCCATGACCAGCCCGTCGGCCCCGAGCTCGCGCCAGCGCGCAAAGGGCACCTCGGCGAGCGACCGCGGCATTGCAATCGACCGATAGGTGTCGCGCGGAATCATGTAGAACTCGCGCTCGAAGTTGAGGTCGTCCCACAGGACCTGTCCGATGGTGGCTGCCGCCTCCTGGGTCTCCGTGTCCGGGGTGAGGGCGATCAGGTCAGGCACGGCCAACCGGGGCGGCGTGCCCGGCTCGCCCGTGATGCGGAGCTCGATGCTGCTGGGCTGCGACGCCGGGGCCTGGGATGCCGGCGGGGTCTGGGGGGCCTGCCGGGCCCAGAGGCCGCCGCCGAAGCCTGCGGCCACCAGGGTCGCCATCAGCACAGCGCGACCCGGGCGAGGCAGCGCGCGCAGCCAGTGCAGTCGGACAGGGGTGATCATGCAGAGGTCCTATCGGATGTAGCTGAAACTCAGGTGCACGGTCAGGCGATCGCCCGTGTAGCCTGCCGGCAGGGGCGGCAGCTGGCGGGTCAGGGCCAGCGACCGCTGGGAAAAATAGTCAAGCGCCTGCACCCCGCTCGATTTTTCAACTTCGACGTTGGCAATGCGCCCGTCACGCTCCACGACAAACTTGACGAGCGTCGTGCCCTCGGCCCCCTGGCGGGAGCTCCAGTTGCGGGTGACCAGGTCGATCATGGTGGCCAGGTATTCAGGGCAGCAGAAGTTGGCGACGTCAAGATAGCCGCCCGTGCCTCCACCACCGGACGAAAGCCCGAACCCCTGCCCTCGACCCGCCGTCTGCGCCACCGTGTTGCCGGCCTGCACTTCCGCCCCCTTGGTGGGCGTGCGTCCTTTCGGGTCCCGGGCCGAGGTCGCCGCCGTCGTGGCGGGGCGCCGGGGCGCCTCCTTCTTGATCTCGACCATCTCCGGGGCCTTGGCCGCCGGCGGCCGCACCGGCTCGACCGGAGCCTTGGCCTCAACCGGCACGGCTTCCTGCACGGGGCGTCCCCCCAGCGTATTCAGGCCTCCGTCCCGGGGGCCGACGGCACCGCCGAGGCTGATCTGCATGACCACTTCGTCCTCGGGCGCGGCGCGCTGCCCGAGCCATGTCGAGGGCAGCACCAGGACCAGGGCCATCAGGCCCGCATGCAGCAGCGCCGACCAGCCAAGCGTGGGCCCCAGCCGCTGGGGCTCTCGTGCCCGCTCGACGAGGACGGCCGAGACGGCATCCACCTCAGCGGCCTCCCCGGGTGCGATCGGCTGGCATGGCGACGATCCCGACGCGCTCGATACCGCCTTCCTTGAGCCGATCCATCACCTGCATCAGCTCCTGCAGCTGCACCGTACCGTCGCCACGGAGAAAGACCTCTTTCTGCTCGCGGTTCAGCATGCGCTGACGCACGCGCTCAGCCAGCACGTCGCCCAGAATGGCTTCATCGTCGATGTACACATTGCCCGTGTCGCGATACGTGGCCGGGACCGTGATGTAGAGCCGCTCCTCGGACATGCGCTGCGCCGATCGCGCCACCGGCAGATTAACCTCGACCCCCCGCTGGAGCATGGGCGCCGCCACCATGAAGATGATGAGCAGCACCAGCATCACATCCACGAGGGGAATGACGTTGATTTCCGACAGCGAGGTCGTCACGCGACGACCGCGGCCGCGGCGGCCCCCGGAGGGTTCGGCGGGCGTCAGGACTTTCGGCACTAGCTGAAGTTCCTTTCGCAGATGTTCAGGAACTCGAGGGCGAAGTCATCCATCTCGGTGGCCTGCGCCTTCACGCCCGAGGTGAGATGGTTATAGAAGTAGACGGCCGGGATGGCCGCGAACAGCCCCATGGCGGTCGCGATGAGCGCCTCGGCAATGCCGGGGGCCACCACCGACAGGTCGGTCGAGCCCTGCGCCCCGATGTTTGAGAACGCCGTCATGATGCCCCACACCGTGCCGAACAGCCCGATGAACGGGGTGATGCTCGCGGTGGTTGCCAGGAAGGTGATCTGCCGCTCGAGTTTGGCGACCTCGGCCGAGGACGCGCGCAACAGCGCACGGTCGATGGCATTGAGGCTGCGAATCGTCGGCCGCGCCGGTGCGCCGGCGTCGGCACCCGAGGCTGGGGCAGGAGACCGGAGCTGGGCGTTCAGTTCCGCAAACCCGGCCTGGAACATGCCGACCAGCGGGCTGGCCGACAGGGACGGGCAGACCGCCTGGGCATCCGAGAACTTCGCGCTGGTGCGGAAGGCCTGCAGGAACTGGGCTGACTGCCGTCGGGCGCGACCAAGCGCGACCAGCCGGCCTGCGATCACCGCCCAGGCCACTACAGAAAAGATGACCAGAATGACGAGCACCACCTGAGAGACCAGGCTGGCGTCGGCAATCAGGCGGAGAAAATCACTGCTGGGGGCTGCAGCGGGCACAGCACTGCCTCCGAATCCGTCTCGATTGGGATGTGCGCTGCTGGGAAGGAGCGCGATACCGTGCAAACCTAACACGCCTCGAGAAAATCTGTCAAACCCGTGATAGCATTGCACTTTCCCACAGACACGC
>Ga0315902_10002704_pt1 | contig 27241 bp, 21 predicted proteins | sample LakEriMetagenome_9_FD_203523 | JGI IMG/M metagenome (GOLD analysis project Ga0315902, IMG submission 203523) | Freshwater fungal communities from buoy surface, Lake Erie, Ohio, United States - Buoy 12 MA117 | ecosystem: Environmental > Aquatic > Freshwater > Lake > Lake biofilm | place: USA...
GATCATGACCATGCTCATGGTGATGACCGTCGCCCTCGTAGTGGTGGCTGTGACGAACGATCGAGAGTTTCTCGAGCAGAAAGAAGCCCACGAAGCCGGCTAGCAGCACCGCGAACAGCAGATGCAGATCGGCGCCCGACTCCACCGCCTCGGGCAGCAGATGCAGCACCGCGGTGGCCAGCAGCAGCCCGGCCGAAAGGCTCACCAGCCGCTGCACGATGCTACCCAGGCGGGGCACCGCGATCAGCGATGCGGCCAGCACGCTCAGCAGGCCGGCCACGCCGGTGGCCAGCAGGATGTGAACGAGGGTCATGCTGTGAGGCCGAAGCGCCGGAACCAGGCGAGCGAACGCGCCCAGGCGTCGGCGGCTTCCGGAGGGCGGTAGCTCGGCCGGTAGTCGGCGTGGAAGGCATGAGGCGCGTCGGGGTAGACGATGAACTCGGAAAGCTGCGAGGCACCCCGGCCGAAGGACAGCCGCAGCTTCATCTCCTCGACGAGCGACAGCGCAATGCCTTCGTCGCGCCCGCCGTACAGCCCGAGCACCGGCGCACGCAGGCGCTCGGCGACATCGAGCGGATGCTCGGGATTGAGCGCCGTCGCGCTGCCTCCAAGGCGTCCGTACCAGGCGACCCCGGCCTTCAGGCCGGGCCGATGGGCCGCGTAGAGCCACACGATCCGCCCGCCCCAGCAAAAGCCGGTGACGCCGAGCCGGGTGCGGTCGCCCCCGTTGCCGGCCGCCCACTGCGCGGTGGCATCGAGATCGGCGAGCACCTGGGCATCGGGCACCCGGGAAATGACCTGGGCGAAAACCTCGGCGATGGTCTCGTGGCGGCGTGGATCCCCCTGGCGGAAGAAGAGCTCCGGCGCGACCGCCTGGAAACCGGCCTTCGCGAACCGCCGGCAGACATCGCGGATGTGCTCGTGCACCCCGAAGGCCTCATGGACCACCAGCACGGTGGACAGCGCGGAACGCCCGAGAGGCTGCGCGCGCCACGCCGGCATGCGCCGGCCATCGGCGGTGGTGATCAGGACCTCCTCGTTCACCAGGCCGGCATCGTCGGTGACGACGACCTGCGCGCGCAGCGCGGCCGTGGGCGCCACCGCCGCGGCGAAGCCACCACCGAGCGAAGCCGCGACGAAGGTGCGCCGGGGCAGCGGCGCGGCGGTGCCGATCAGGCTGGCGAAGTCGTCGGCATGGGCGCGCAGATCGGTCGTCATGGCGGTCTCCGGGGCGGACAGGCAGGATGGGGGCAGGCAGGCGGACAGGAGGGGCAGGGCGGCGCGGGGCGCGATGGCGGCGGTCGCGCGCTCAGTGCGCCCGCTCCCAGTTGGCGCCGGCACCCACCTCGACCTCGAGGGGCACCGCGAGCTGCGCCACCCCGGTCATCAGCGCGGCCAGGCGCTCGCGCACCGCCGGCAACGCCGGCTCGGGAACCTCGAGCACGAGTTCGTCATGGACCTGCAGCACCAGCCGCGCCGGCGCGGCCTCGGCCTCGATCCAGTCGTGGACCGCGATCATCGCGAGCTTGATCAGGTCGGCTGCCGTGCCCTGCATCGGCGCGTTGATCGCGGCGCGCTCGGCCGCCTGGCGGCGCGGGCCGTTGGGACTGTTGATCTCGGGCAGCCACAGACGCCGGCCGAACACCGTCTCGACGTAGCCTTGCGCGCGGGCGCGGTCGCGGGTGCTGTCCATGTAGCGACGCACGCCGGGATAGCGGGCGAAATAGCGCTCGATGTAGTGCCGCGCGGCATCGCGCTCGATGCCGAGGTTGCTCGCGAGCCCGAAGGCGCTCATGCCGTAGATCAGGCCGAAGTTGATCACCTTGGCGTAGCGGCGCTGCTCGGCACTGACCTCGGCCGCGGGCACGGCGAAGATCTCGGCCGCCGTGGCACGGTGCACGTCGAGCCCCTGGCCGAAGGCCGCGAGCAGTCCCTCGTCGCCGGACAGGTGCGCCATGATGCGCAGCTCGATCTGCGAGTAGTCGGCCGACACCAGCAGGTGACCGGGCGGAGCGATGAAGGCCTCGCGGATGCGCCGACCTTCCGGCGTGCGAACCGGGATGTTCTGCAGGTTGGGCTCGCTCGAGGCGAGCCGGCCGGTGACCGCCACCGCCTGCGAGAACTGGGTGTGCACCCGACCGGTCGCCGCATTGATCATCCGGGGCAGCTTGTCGGTGTAGGTGCTCTTGAGCTTGGCGAGCCCCCGCCAGTCGAGCAGCAGCCGCGGCAGCGGATAGTCCTCGGCGAGCTTCGCGAGCACTTCCTCGTCGGTGGACGGGGCGCCACTCGCGGTCTTCTTGAGCACCGGCAGGCCCTGACGCTCGAAGAGGATCTCGCCGAGCTGCTTGGGCGAGCCGAGGTTGAAGGGCTGGCCGGCGGCCTCGTGCACCTTCGCCTCGAGCTCGAGCAGCCGCCGGCCGAGCTCCTCGGACTGCGCCGCGAGCAGGCCTGCATCGACCAGCACCCCGGCACGCTCCATGCGCTGCAGCACGCGCAGCGCCGGCATCTCGATGCGCTGGTAGACGAAGGCGAGCCCCGTGTCGGCGAGCACGCTCGGGTGCAGCGCCTGGTGCAGCTGCAGCGTGACCTCGGCGTCTTCGGCCGCATAGCGCGTGGCCTGTTCGACCGACACCTGGCTGAAGGGGATGCGGGTCGCGCCCTTGCCGGTGATCTCGTCGTAGGTGATGGTGCGCCGGCCGAGATGACGCGCGGCGAGCGAGTCCATGTCGTGGCTGCGGTGCGCCTCGAGCACGTAGGACTGCAGCAGGGTGTCATGGACGATGCCGGCCAGCCGGATGCCGTGGTTCTCGAGCACGTGGGCGTCGTACTTGAGGTTCTGGCCGACCTTGGCTGCCGCCGGATCCTCGAGCCAGGGCCGCAGCCGCGCGAGCACCGTGGCGGTGTCGAGCTGGGCCGGCGCGCCAGCGTAGTCGTGGGCGAGCGGGATGTAGCAGCCCTCCCAGGGCGCCACCGACAGCGAGATGCCCACCAGTCGGGCAGCCATCGGATCGAGCGAGGTGGTCTCGGTATCGAGCGCCACCAGCGACGCCGCGCGCACGCGCTCGAGCCAGCCATCGAGTGCGGCTTCGTCGGTGATCATGGCGTAGACCGGATCGGGTGCGGGTTCCACCGTCGTGGCGGCGGGCCCGGGGCCGGGCGCGCCGGGCATCGAGGCGAAGGCGGCTCCGGCACGCCCATCGCGGGCCGGCACCAGCGAGCCACGGGCCGCTCCCGCCGCCTCGTCGAGCTCGCGCAGCCAGCTGCGAAAGCCGCAACGCGTGAAGAGTTCGCGCAGCGCGAGCGGGTCCTCGTCGCGCAGCCGGAGGTCCGCGGAGAAGTCGTCGAGGTGTCCGGCGAGATCGCAGTCGGTCTTCACGGTGACCAGACGGCGCGCCACCGGCAGCCAGTCGAGGGCCTTGCGCAGGTTCTGACCCGCCACACCCGCGATCGACCCGGCATGGGCGACCACGCCGTCGAGCGAGCCGTACTGCTCGAGCCACTTGACCGCGGTCTTGGGACCGACCTTTTCGACCCCGGGCACGTTGTCGACCGCATCACCCACCAGCGTGAGCCAGTCGACGATGCGCCCGGGCGGCACGCCGAAGCGCGCCATCACACCGGCCGGGTCGAGCCGCTCGGGCGGCCCGCCCTGCGTGCTCATCGTGTTCACGAGCACGGTGCGCTCATCGACGATCTGGGCGAGATCCTTGTCGCCAGTGGCCACCACCGTGCGCATGGCACGCTCGCGGGCCTCGCGCGCCAGGGTGGCGATGACGTCGTCGGCCTCGATGCCGGCAGGCATCAGCAGGGGCCACCCGAGCGCGCGCACGAGCTCATGGATCACCGGGATCTGGCGGGCGAGATCCTCGGGCATCGACTTGCGGTTGGCCTTGTACTCGGGGTACCAGGCGTCGCGGAAGGTGGGGCCGGGGGCATCGAAGACCACGGCGCCGAGGGTGGCGCCCTCGTGCAGTTTGCCGTCGGTGCGCAGACGCCTTAGCATCCCGACGATGCCGTACACCGCCCCGGCAGGCTCGCCGCTGGGACTGCGCATGTCGGGCAGGGCGTGAAAAGCCCGGTAGAGAAAGCTCGACCCGTCGACCAGCAGGAGCGTTTGTTCAGTCATGTCCAGCGGCAAGCACGTCCCGCAGTTGCGATCGATTCCGAGCCCTGAGCGCTCGACCTCGCTGAAGGCGCGAGAGTCGTGGCACATCCTTGGAATTATCTCAGAGTTCGTGGAGGCCACCGAGCGGCTGGCCGAGATCCGGCCGGCGGTGTCGATCTTCGGCAGCGCGCGCATCCGGCCCGGCCACCGCTGGTACGACAGCACCGTCGATATCGCGCGGCGGCTCTCGGATGCCGGCTTCACCGTGATCTCGGGCGGCGGTCCCGGCATCATGGAGGCGGCCAACCGCGGCGCCTTCGACGGCCCCTCCCCCTCGGTGGGCCTGAACATCGAACTGCCTCACGAGCAGACCGGCAACCCCTACCAGAACATCTCGCTGCGCTTTCGCCATTTCTTCGCGCGGAAGGTGGCATTCGCGAAGTACGCCTCGGCCTTCGTCGCGGTGCCTGGCGGCTTCGGCACCCTCGACGAGCTCGCGGAGGTGCTCACGCTGGTGCAGACCCGGGTCGGTCGCCATATCCCGATCATTCTGGTGGACAGCGCGTTCTGGCGCGGCCTGCTCGACTGGATGCGCGACAGCCTGCTCGACAACGGGCTGATCTCGCCCGAAGACCTCGATCTCATGACCGTGGTCGACGAGCCTGCCGAGGTGGTCGAGGCCATCTTCGACTTCTACCAGACGCGTGGTTTCGGCCCCACTGCCCGCGAGAACGAGCGCCTGCTCTCGCTGTAGGGGCCTTTCCTGCTATGCTCCGCGCGCCGGCGGGCTGCGCGTGCTGCGTGATCGTTCGCTCTGGTGACTTGCGCCCGGCTCCCGACGCGCCCCGCCCCCGACCCGACCCCTTTCGCGCCCGCCTCATGGCCGTCTTCACGCCGGTGTCCCGTCCCGAGCTCGAGCGCTGGCTCGCCGGCTACGAGCTCGGCGCGCTCATCGCCCACGAGGGCATCGCCTCGGGCATCGAGAACAGCAACTTCTTCGTCGACACCGAGGGCGGCCGCTTCGTCCTCACGCTCTTCGAACGCCTCGAAGCCGGGCAGCTGCCCTTCTACCTCGGCCTGATGCGGCATCTCGCGGCGCGAGGGGTGCCCTGCCCCGACCCGATGCCCGACCGCCACGGCGCACTGCTCGGCGAGCTCGCCGGCAAACCCGCGGCGCTGGTCAGCCGGCTGCGAGGCTCGGCCCTGATGACACCCGGCGTGGCGCACTGCGCGCGCCTGGGCGCACTGCTCGCGCAGATGCACCTGGCGGCAGCCGACTATCCCGGCAGCCTGCCGAATCTGCGCGGCCTGCCCTGGTGGGTCGAGACCGCCCCGAAGGTCGCACCTTTCCTGTCGCCGGCCTTGCGTGAACTGCTCGTCGACGAGCTCGCCGCGCAGCAACGCTTCGCGGCCTCGGCCGACTACCGCGCACTGCCGCGCAGCGCGGTGCACGCCGACCTGTTCCGCGACAACGTGCTCTTCGAGGGTGAGACCCTGGGCGGCGTGATCGACTTCTACTTCGCCGGCGTCGACACCTGGCTCTTCGATCTGGCGGTCACCTGCAACGACTGGTGCATCGACGACGCCACCGGCGAATTCGACATGCCGCGGCTCGCCGCGATGCTGCGGGCCTACCGCACCGTGCGCGAACCCGAGGCCGCCGAGCAGGCCGCCTGGCCGCTGATGCTGCGCGCGGCGGCGCTGCGCTTCTGGCTGTCGCGCCTCTTCGACCTGCACCTGCCCCGCCCGGCGCAGATGGTCACCCCGAAAGATCCCACCCACTTCGAACGGGTGCTGCTCGCGCGCCGCCGGGCCGCGCCGGCGCTGGCCGGAGACCGCTGATGCGCATCGAGCGTCTGCCGGCGGCGCGAGGCCGCACCTGGGTGATCGACGGCTTCCGGCTGCTGCGGCGGGCACCGCTGGCGCTACTCGCCCTCTCCTTCCTGTATCTGCTGATCCTGATGCTCACCACGGTGGTGCCGCTGATCGGGCCCTTTGCGCCGATGCTGGCCACGCCCCTGCTCTCGGTGGGTCTGATGCATGCCGTCCGCGCCGCCGGTCGCGGCGAGCACCCCGCGCCACAGATGCTGTTTGCCGCGTTGCGCGAGCCCGCACGCCGGCAGTGGCGCTCGCTGCTGGTGCTCGGCGCGATCAACGCCACCTCCACGCTGGCGGCGCTCGGGCTGGCCTCGCTCGCCGACGATGGCACCCTGCTGCGGATCGCCACCGGTCAGACCGGCAGCGACGACCCCTCGCTGCAGGACGCCTCACTGCTGCTCGCCTCGATGATCTTTCTGGCGGCCTACACGCCGGTGCAGATGGCGCTGTGGTTCGCACCGCTGTTCTGCGCCTGGCACGGCGTGCCGCCGCTGAAGGCGCTCTTCTTCAGCCTGGTGGCGGTGATGCGCAACCGCTGGGCCTTCCTGCAGTTCGCGCTGGGCTGGGTGGGCGTGGCCCTGCTGGCCTCACTGCTCATCCAGATGCTCAAGGCGCTGCTGGGCGGCTCGCCGCTGCTGATGTCGCTGGTGCTCTCGCCCACGTCGCTGCTGGTACTGACAGCGCTGTACTGCTCCTTCTGGGCGACCTACCGCGACGTGGTCAGCGAAGATTCCACCGCCGGCGCGACAGCGCCCGACCAGCCGGCCGACGACCGTCCAGCCGGCGACTAGTCGACGGCCGCGCCCGCGGGCGATCGGCGCGTGAGCGCTAGCGCGGGCTCAGGCGCGCCACCGACAGCGCCAGCCACTTGACGCCCTGCGGCCCGAAGTTGATCTGGGCGCGGGCATCGTCGCCGCGCCCCTCGAGCTCGATGATGACCCCATCGCCGAAACGCGCGTGCGACACGCTCTGGCCGACCCGCCAGGCCAAACCCCGGTCGAAACTCTGCGCGGCGCGCCGTGCGGCGGCATCGGCGCGACCGGTATCGGCGTCACGCGGGCGGGCGGGCGTGGTGTCGAAGCCTTCCCAGGCTGCCGCGTAACCGCTGCCCCAGGCAGCCCGCGGCCCCTGGACCCGGGGCGTGAGCCACTTCAGCGAGGCCTCGGGGAGTTCGTCGAAGAAGCGCGAGCGCAGGTTGTAGCGGGTCTGGCCGTGCAGCATCCGGGTCTGGGCAAGCGACAGGTAAAGGCGCTTGCGCGCACGTGTGATCGCCACGTACATCAGGCGACGCTCCTCCTCGAGGCCATCGGCCTCGGCGACCGCGTTCTCGTGGGGGAACAGCCCCTCCTCGAGGCCGGTGATGAAGACCGCATCGAACTCCAGGCCCTTGGCGGAGTGCACGGTCATCAGCTGCACCGCATCGGCACCCTCGGCGGCCTGGTTGTCGCCGGCCTCGAGCGAGGCATGCCCCAGGAAGGCCGCGAGCGGGGTCACGGCGACCGCGCCGGGCGCCACCGGGCCGAGCACGGTGTCGTCGGGAGCGAGCACATCGCCGAGCGGTGGTGCGCCAAGCGCTACCCCGAGGGATGCGGGCACGTCGCGGCCGATGCCTTCCTCGGCCAGGAAGGCAGCCGCCGCGTTGACCAGCTCACGAAGATTCTCGAGCCGCTCGGCGCCTTCCTTGTCGGCCTGGTAGTGCGCGGCGAGCCCGGCATGGGCGACGATATGGTCGACCGCCTCGGGCAGCGGCAGCGCACGGCAGTCGCGCGCGAGCGACTCGAGCAAGCGCACGAAAGCGCCGAGCCGCGCGCCGGCCGCACCCGGCAGCGCGGCGACCGCGCGCGACAGGCTGGTGCCGGCCCTGCGGGCCTCATCCTGGAGCTGCTCGAGCGAGCGCGCACCGATGCCGCGCGCCGGAAAGTTGACCACCCGCAGAAAGGCGCCGTCGTCGTCGGGGTTGTCGATGAGACGCAGGTAGGCGAGCGCGTGCTTGATCTCGGCGCGCTCGAAAAAGCGCAGCCCGCCGTACACCCGGTAGGGCACGCCCGCCGAGAACAGCGCGTGCTCGATCACCCGCGACTGCGCGTTGGCGCGGTAGAGCACCGCGATATCGGCGCGCGCCGAGCCCTCGGCGACCAGGTTGCGGATCTGCTCGAGCAGCCACTGGGCCTCCTGGGCATCGCTCATGGCCTCGTGGACCCGCACCGGCTCGCCGTGCCCGGCCTCGGTCCAGAGTTCCTTCCCGAGGCGACGGCTGTTGTGGCGAATGAGGGCGTTGGCGCAGTCGAGGATGTGGCCGTGCGAGCGGTAGTTCTGCTCGAGGCGGATCAGGTTGGGCACCCGGAATTCACGCTCGAAGGCCGCCATGTTGCCGACATTGGCCCCACGAAAGGCGTAGATGCTCTGGTCGTCGTCGCCGACCGCGAAGACCGAGGCACCGCCGCCGGCCAGCAGTCTGAGCCAGCGGTACTGCAGCACGTTGGTGTCCTGGAATTCATCGACCAGGATATGCGCGAAGCGCCGCTGGTAGTGTTCGCGCAGCAGCGCGGCTCGCTCGAGCAGCTCGTAGCTGCGCAGCAGCAGCTCGGCGAAATCGACCACGCCCTCGCGGTTGCACTGGTCGTCGTAGGCGGCATAGAGCTCGACGCAGCGGCGGGTGAAGTCGTCGTGGGCCTCGACCTGCGACGGCCGCAGCCCCTCTTCCTTGGCATGGTTGATGAAGTGCGCGAGGTTGCGCGGCGGAAACTTCTCGTCGTCGATGTTGAGCGTCTTGAGCAGGCGCTTGATCGCGGCGAGCTGGTCCTGCGAATCGAGGATCTGGAAGGACTGCGGCAGGCCGGCATCGCGATGGTGGGCACGCAGCATGCGGTTGCAAAGCCCGTGAAAGGTGCCCACCCACAGCCCGCGGGTGGCCACTGGCAGCATTGCCGACAGCCGCGCGAGCATCTCGCGCGCCGCCTTGTTGGTGAAGGTGACCGCGAGCAGACCCTGCGGGCTCACCTGGCCGCTCTGGATCAGCCAGGCCATGCGGGTGGTGAGCACGCGGGTTTTCCCGCTGCCGGCACCCGCGAGGATGAGCGCGTGCTGCGCCGGCAGCGTGACCGCGGCGAGCTGGTGTTCGTTGAGATGGGCGAGCAGGTCGGGCATGGTGCAGTCGAATACTGGAATTCTACACAGCAGCGAAGCCCGATCCCGGCCGACCGGTGTGCCGGTCCATCTCGGCTAAAATCCGGGGCCCTCCGGTCGACCGTCCACAGGACACACGCCTTGAAACCCGCCCTGAAACCCGCCAACCCCAACTTCTCGTCGGGCCCCTGCGCCAAGCGGCCGGGCTACAGCCTGGGCGCGCTGCGCACCGATGTCCTCGGCCGCTCGCACCGCTCGGCGCTCGGCAAGTCGCGCCTGGCGCTCAGCATCAGCGAGACCCGTCGCATCCTCGGGATTCCCGAGGGCTGGCGCGTGGGCATCGTGCCCGCCTCCGACACCGGCGCCTTCGAGATGGCGATGTGGTCGCTGCTTGGCGAGCGGCCGGTCGACATCTTCACCTGGGAATCCTTCGGCGAAGGCTGGGCTACCGACATCGTCAAGCAGCTCAAGCTCGCCGACGCCCGGCTCTTCAACGCCCCCTACGGCGAACTGCCCGACCTGCGCCAGTCCAACCCTGACCACGATATCGTGTTCACCTGGAACGGCACCACCAGCGGCGTGCGCGTGCCCGATGCCGACTGGATCAGCGACAGCCGCAGCGGGCTCACGCTGTGCGACGCCACCAGCGCGGTCTTCGCGATGGACATCCCGTGGTCGAAGATCGATGTCTGCACCTTCTCGTGGCAGAAGGCACTCGGCGGCGAGGCCGCGCACGGCATGCTGGTGCTGTCGCCGCGCGCGGTCGCGCGCCTCGAGAGCTACAAGCCGCCGTGGCCGCTGCCCAAGATCTTCCGGATGACCAAGGGCGGCAAGCTGCTCGACGAGATCTTCGAGGGCGCCACCATCAACACCCCTTCGATGCTCGCCAACGAGGACTACCTCGATGCCCTTGCCTGGGCCGATGCCATCGGCGGGCTGCCGGCGCTGATCCAGCGCTCGCGCGCCAACCTCGCGCTGTTCGAGGACTTCGTCGCCACCCGAAGCTGGATTCGCTTCCTCGCCACCGACCCGTCCACCCGCTCGAGCACCAGCGTGTGCCTGTCGCTGGACCTGTCGGCCGAGCAGGTCAAGAAGCTCGTGAAGCTGCTCGAGACCGAGGGCGTGGCGCTGGACTGCGGCTCCTACAAGGATGCGCCGGCGGGTCTGCGCTTCTGGTGCGGCGCCACGGTGCAGCCCGAGGACATCCGGGCGATGCTGCCCTGGCTCGAATGGGCCTACCACCAGGTGAAAGGCTGAGACCATGAAGCTCCACGATCTGAAGGCCGGTACCAACCCGCGCCGGCTGCGCATCTTCCTCGCCGAGAAGGGCCTGAGCGTGCCGACGGTGCAGCTCGACATGAACAGCGGCGAGAACCGGCAGCCGGCCTACCTCGCGATCAATCCGCTGGGTACGATGCCGGCGCTCGAACTCGACGACGGCACGGTGATCACCGAGTCGATCGCGATCTGCCGCTACTTCGAGGATCTGCAGCCCGATCCCCCGCTGTTCGGCACCTCGGCGCTCGAGCGCGCCCAGGTCGAGATGTGGAACCGCCGGCTCGAACTCGAGCTCCAGATGCCCATCCAGCATGCCTTCGTTCACCTGTCGCCCTTCTGGCAGGGGCGCCGCCCGCAGGTGCCGGCCTATGGCGAGGTCGCCCGCGCTCGGGCGCTCGAGGTGATGGCCTGGCTCGACCGCGAGATCGCCGATCGCCCCTTCTTCGTGGGCGACCGCTACACCGTGGCCGACATCACCGCGCAATGCGCGCTGCTGCTCGGCAAGCACACCGGCACGGCGATCCCTGCCGAGCTCGGCCATCTCACGCGCTGGTTCGCCGAGGTGTCGGCGCGGCCGAGCGCGAGGGCCTGAGCACCGCGTGCGCCCGAGCGACACGCGCTTCCCACACCCACCACTGCCGGACCGACCGGCCCGAGGAGACACCCGATGACCCACAGCATCGTCGCGACCATCAAGGTCAAGGCTGGCCACGAGGCCGATTTCGAGGCGGTTGCGCTGAAACTGGTGACGGCCGTCAACGCCAACGAGCCGGGATGCCTGCTCTACACGCTGAGCAAGGGCGACGACCCGCTCACCTATGTGTTCATGGAGCGCTACAAGGACGACGACGCACTGAAGAACCATCGCGGCACCGACCACTTCCGCAGCCTCGGCCGCGAGATGGGCGCCTTCATGGATGGCCCGCCGAGCGTGCTGCGCATGAAGGAGCTCGGCTGAAGCACCACGCCGGCCGGTGCGAAGCCGGCCGGTGTGGTGCCAGCCGGTACGGTGCCGATCGGAGTCCGTGCCGGCAGCCTCAGGCCGGCCGCCGCCGGATCATCCTGAGCGCCGAATAGACCTGCACGACGTTGCCGTGCTGGTTGACCACCTCGTTGCGGGTGCGACACAGCCCGCGGTCGGGCTTCGAGGTGGCGCGCAGCTCCTCGACGGTGGAGCGCACATGGATCGTGTCGCCCACGAAGGTGGGGCCCTTCACGTCGACATCGCCGTGCAGGAAGGCCATGCCGTGGATGCCGACCGCGCCCAGCGTCAGGCCCTCCGAGAACGCGAAGATCAGCGCGCCCGGCACGAAGCGCCCGGCGATCGCCGAGCCGCTGCGGTCGGCGAGATTCGTGAACAGTTCCTCGGTGAGCCAGGTCAGGTTCAGCCAGGACACCAGATCGGGCTCGGTGATCGTGCGGCCCTGGGTACGCCAGTGGCTGCCCACGCTCAGATCGTCCCACCAGGTATCGGGCAGAACAGGTACGGCGAGTTCGTCCATGCGGGTCTCCGGTTGAAGGCGGATGAAGGGGGCGCTGCGACGCGCGAGTGATCAGGCGGTTGCAGCCTCGGGTCGGGGTCAGCGCCGCGGCGCTCAGGCCTCGCTCGCCACCGCGGCGCGGCTCGCCAGCAGCGCGACGATCTCGTCGTCCGCCAGCCCGGCCTCGCGCAGCACCTCGCGGGTGTGCTCGCCCAGCTGGGGCGGCGGCAGGCGAACCGGCCCGGTCTGGCCGTCGTGGCGCACCCCGTTGGCCGCGAACCGCATCGTCGAGTGGCCATCGCCGGCCGGCAACTCGCGCCAGAAGCCGGCCGCCTGCAGGTGCGGGTCGACGAACAGATCCTCGAGGCGGTTGACCCGGCCGTGGGGCACATCGATCCGCGAGAGCGCCTCGACCCAGTCGGCACTGGCGCGCTCGGCGATGAAGCCACCAACCATCGCGTAGAGCACCTCGATGTTCGCGGTGCGGCCCTGGATGGTCACGAAACGCGCATCGGTGGCGAGTTCGGGGCGCCCCACCTCGGCGAAGAAACGCGCCCAGTGGGCGTCGGTGTAGGGCAGCACGCACAGCCAGCCGTCGCGGGTGCGGTAGGGGCGGCGCCAGGGCGTGAGCACCCGCGCGTAGCCGGCGGGCGCACCCGGCGGCGAGAAGGCCTGACCACCGACATGCTCGAGCAGCGTGTAGGCGGTCATCGCCTCGAACATCGAGACTTCGACCTGGCGCGCCACCCCGTCGCGCTCGCGCGCGTAGAGCGCGGCGAGGATTGCGTGCACCGCCATCAGCGCGCAGGTCTTGTCGGCAGCGATCGTCGGCAGGAAGCGCGGCTCGCCGCCCTGGCGCTGCATCAGATCGGCAAGACCGCACAGCCCCTGCACGATGTCATCGTAGGCGGGCTGCCCGGCATAGGGGCCGGCCTCCGAGAATCCCACGAGACTCGCGTAGACCAGGCGCGGATTGCGCGCGCGCACCTGCGCCGGGTCCAGGCCGATCGCCGCGAGCTTCTGCGGGCGGATGTTGTGCATCAGCACGTCGGCTCCCTCGACCACGCGCATCAGCGCCGCCCGGGCCGCGGGCTGCTTCAGGTCGAGCACCAGGCTTCGCTTGTTGCGGTTGACCGTCAGGAAGCCGGCCGCGAGATCGGGCACGCGCGCCTCGCCGGTGCGCCGTGGCGAATCGCCCTGCGGGCTCTCGATCTTGATCACGTCGGCGCCGTAGTCGCCGAGGAACTGGCTGGCGTACGGGCCGAAGATCACGCTGGTCAGATCGACGATGCGCACACCGCGCAGCGGCAGCGACGTATCGGCGCCCATGGTTGCGGCATCAACCATGGGCGGCTCAGCGCAGCGCGCCGCTGGCGCGCAGCGCGTCGATCTCGGGCTGCGACCAGCCCGCCTCGCGAAGCACCTCGTCGCCATGCTCGCCGATCGCCGGCGCCGCACGCGGCGGGCGCTTGACCACGCCGTCGAGCTCGAAGGGGCTGTTCACCGTGAGCCCCGAGCCGTCGGCGAAGGGCACGAGCACGCCAGCCGCGCGCATCTGCTCGTCGTCGGGCATGTCGTAGATCGTGCCGACGATCCCGAAGGTGATGCCGGCCGCGTCGAAGCGCGCGCGCCAGTATGCGAGGTCCTGCGTCGCGAAGGCTGCATCGAGCAGCGCGAGCAGCGCGAGATGGTTGGCGCTGCGCGACTCGACCGTCGCGAAGCGCGGATCGTCCGGTACCTCGGGGCAGCCGAGCGCCTCGCACAGCGGCACGAGTTGCCGCGCCGGATTGAGCAGCGTCAGATTGAGCCAGCGCCCGTCGCGGCACTGGTAGAGATTGGCCAGCGGATTGGGCGCCTGCTCGCGTGGCATCCGCGGTGCCAGCGCCAGACCGTCGAGAGCAGCCTGCGCCATCACGCCGTTGGCCCAGACGCCGTTGGCCAGCAGCGACGAGGCCACCAGGCCGCCACGGCCGGTGCGCTCCCGACGCAGAAGCGCGGTGACGATCGCCGCGTAGAGCGCGACCGCACTCGGGTGATCGCCCATGCCGCTGACCGAGCGCGCCGGCACCGAGCCGTGATCGGCCTTCACCAGGTCCATCAGCCCGGAGCGCGCCCAGTAGGCGGTCGAGTCGAAGCCGGTCTTGCCGGCCTCGGGACCGCGCTCGCCGTACGCGGTGAACGAGGCGTAGATCAGCCGCGGATTGAGCGGCGCAAGCGACGCATGGTCGATGCCGAGACGACCGCGCGCAGGCAGCGGCAGGTTCGTGATGAACACGTCGGCGCCGCGTACCAGACGCTGCAGCACCGCGAGCGCGGCCGGTTGACGCAGATCGAGCGCAATGCTGCGCCGGCCGCGCCCGTCGAGCTCGAAGGGAAAGTTGCGACCACCGGGCATGCCCGGTGAGCGGTAGAACTCGCGGTAGGCATCGCCCTCGGGCGGCTCGACCTTGATCACGTCGGCGCCGAGGTCACCGAGGATGGTCGCCGCCGCCGGCGCGGCGATGAAGCTCGCGCAGTCGATCACCTTCAGGCCGTCGAAGGGCCGTTCTTCCGAAACCATCAGAGATCCCCTGGAATGCGCCCGGGGCGGCAGGCGCCCGATGGCACCCGTGACACCACACCGTCGCCGGTGGCGCAGGGTAGCCGAAGCGTTGCGGACACCGGGATGCGGGGGCGCGTTCGTGAAACCGGCCTGGCCGCCGTTCCGGCCAGGCCGTCATCGGCAGGCCACGCAGGCCGGCGACGCCTAGAATGCCCTCGACCCGTACGCCCGCGAAGCGCCCATGCCTTCGCGGTCCGATCCGCCCGCGCCCCTTCAGGAGCCCGCCATGCCCGTCACCGCCCAGGCCCGTTCTCTCACCCGCCGCCGGCTGTTGCCGTGCCTCGCGCTGGCGCTCGGCCTGGGCACCTCGAGCGTCGCGCAGGCGCAAGCCCAGGCGCAGGCTGCCGGCGGGTCGGCGCCGGCAGCCTGGCCCACGCGCACGATCCGCATCGTCACCGGTTTTCCGGCAGGCAGCGCCACCGACGGCATCGCCCGGGCGCTTGCCGAGCATCTGCGCAACAAGCTCGGGCAGCCGGTGGTCGTGGAGAACCGCGCCGGCGCCAACGGTTCGCTGGGCGTCACCGAGGTCGTGCGGTCGCCCGCCGACGGCTACACGATCCTCGCGACCAACTCGAGCAGCATCACGGTCAATCCGCAGGTCTACCGCAAGCTCGGCTACCTGCCGGAGCGCGATCTCGTGCCACTGTCGATGGTGGTGTCGGCGCCCTTCATCCTCGTGGTCAACCCGCAGGGCGAGCGCACCGGCGCGGTCAACAGCGTGGCCGACCTGATCGCGCTGGCCCGCGCGAAGCCCGGTCAGCTCACCTATGGGTCGGGCGGCCCGGGCAACCTCGCGCACCTCGGTTTTGCGATGATCAACAACCGCACCGGCGTGAGCACCACCCATGTGCCGTACAAGAGTGGGGTCAACGCGCAGCTCGGCCTGATCGGCAAGGAGACCGACATGATGCTCGACACGCCGGTCACGCTGCCCAACCTGCGCTCGGGCAAGCTGAAGGCACTCGCCGTGACCACCACGACCCGCTGGCGCGATCTGCCGGATGTGCCGACGATGAGCGAGGCGGGCTACCCCGGCTTCGACCTGTCCTTCTGGCTCGGGCTGCTCGTGCCCGCGCAGACGCCCCCGGCGATCATCCAGACGCTGTACGGCGCGCTGCGAACCGCACGCGAGGACCCCAACGTGATGCGCCAGCTGCTCGCGCAGGGCACGGTCGAGCTCACCGATCCGGCCGCCTTCGCCGCACGCATCCGCACCGAGACCGCCGCCTGGGGCGAGGTGATCCGGCGCGAGAACATCACGCTCGACTGATGCCGCTGGCGCGCGACCGACGCACCATCCCGAAGCCCGCGCGAGGAGCGCCATGACGATACCAGCCGAGCAGCCACCGCTGCGCCACTTCGACGACTACCCCGCGGGCGCGGTCTTCGAGCTCGGCGAGATCGCGGTCGAGGCCGACGAACTCGCCGCCTTCGCGCAGCGCTTCGATCCGCAGCCCTTCCATGTCGATGCCGAGGCCGCGGCACACTCGCCTTATGGCGGCATCATCGCGAGCGGCTGGCATACCGGCAGCCTGATGATGCGGCTGCTCGCCACGCGCTTCCTGTCGCCGGCATCGAGCCTCGGCTCGCCCGGTCTCGACGAGCTGCGCTGGCCAGCCCCGGTGCGGCCCGGCGACCGGCTCTCGGTTCGCGTGACGATCCTGTCGGCGCGCCGCTCGGCCTCGCGTCCCGACCGGGGCGTGGTGCATTCGCTGATCGAGACCCGCAACCAGGACGGGGTGCTGGTAATGTCGGTGAAGGCGGTCAACCTGATTCGCGCGCGGCAGACCGCGTGAGCGACCATCGGCGCGCGCAACACGCGCCTCAGGTCTTGCGCCGCTGACGCTGCGAGCGGTTGCGCTTGTGCAGGCCGGCGGGCTCCTCGAGCTCGCCGGCGGCGATCGCATCGCCGAGCCACTGGGCGATCGCCTCGATGCCCGGCACCCGGTCGATCGCCGGATCACGCAAGGCGCGCAACCGCACGCGCACCTCGTTGCTCGCCTCGAGCAGGGAGAGCCCGGGCTGCTCCTGCCAGAGGCTGGCGGCCAGCCCGACACAGGCACGTCGTGCGGGATTCATGCGCGGAGGCCCGTCGCCGCTACAGCACCACGCGCTCGCGACGCAGCGCGTCGATCGCCGCGTTGTCGAGGCCGAGCTCGCGCAGCACCTCGTCGGTGTGCTCGCCGCGCTCCGGCGTGGCGGTGGCCAGGCTCGCCGGCGTGCGTGACAGGCGCACCGGCTGGTTGAGGATCGACAGCGGCCCAAGACGGGGGTGCTCGACCGTGGCGGAGGCGCCCAGATGCCGCACCTGCGGATCGGCGAAGACCTCGTCCATGCGCAGGATCGGCCCGCAGGGCACGCCGGCGGCGTTGAGCCGTTCGACCCACGCGGCGCTGGTGTCCGCGCCAAGTGCGGCCTCGATCTCGGCGGCGAGCGCGGCGCGGTTGGCGGCGCGGTCATCGGCGCGCGCAAAGCGCGCGTCGTCGACGAGGCCGGGCCGGCCGATCGCCTCGCACAGCCGGCGCCACATCACGGTGCCCGAGGCGGCGACGTTGATGTGACCATCGGCGGTGCGGTAGGCCGAGGTGGGCATGCTGGTGGGATGGTCGTTGCCGACCTGCGGCGGCACCCGACCGTCCATGGTCCAGCGCGCGGCCTGGAAGTCGAGCAGCGTGATGCCCGCCTGCAGCAGGTTCGACTGCACCCACTGGCCCTCGCCCGAGACCTCGCGCTCGAGCAGCGCAGTCATGATGCCCAGCGCCGCGAGCAGGCCGGCGGTGACATCGGCCACCGCCGCGCCCGAGCGCAGCGGCGCCTGCCCCGGAAAGCCGGTGACCGACATCAGCCCCGAGAGGCCCTGCGCGATCTGGTCGAAGCCCGGGCGCTCGCGGTAGGGTCCGTCCTGACCGAAGCCCGAGATGCTGGCGAGCACGATGCGCGGGTTGATCGCGCGCAGCGAGGCGTAGTCGATGCCCAGCCGGTCCTTGACGTCGGGCCGGTAGTTCTCGACGACCACGTCGGCGGTGGCCACCAGGCGGCGAAAGATGTCGCGGCCGGCCGGCGCCTTCAGGTCGAGCGTGATCGAGCGCTTGTTGCGATGCAGGTTCTGGAAGTCGGAGCCGTCGCGCGCACCACCAAGGTCTTCGTCGCCCGGAGTCTCGACCTTGATCACGTCGGCACCGAAGTCGGCGAACTGCCGCACGCAGGTGGGACCGGCGCGCACGCGGGTGAGGTCGAGGATGCGCAGGCGCGCGAGCGCGGGGGAGGCCTGGATGCGTGGCATGGCGGGTCCTGGGCAGCGATGCGCGCGGCTCAGCCGGCCTTGCGCATCCAGATCGCGGTGTCGTGGAAGGCCGCCCCGCCATTGGGCCAGGCCGGCTCGGCGGAGATCAGCAGGTTCACGCCGACGCCGCCGTCGAAGTGGCGGTTGGGCCAGATGCCCTCGAGCACGACCACGCCACGCTGCTGGCCGGCCTGCGGGCGCGCGTGCACGGTGACCTCGCCGCGATCGTTGCCCAGCACGACGAGATCGCCCTCGGCCAGACCGAGCTCGGCGCAGTCGTCGGGGTGCGCCAGCGCCGTGGGGCGCTTCTCGCGCTGCAGCGAACCCGGCGTCTCGGTGAAGGTGGAATTCAGGAAGGTGCGCGCCGGCGCCGCCACCAGCCGGTAGGGGCGGCGCGCGTCGGCGTTGTCGATGACGTCGAAGTGATCGGGCAGCGCGGGCATCTCGCGCCAGCGCCCGCCGAGCACCGACCAGTCGGGCTTGAAGCGGAACCGGCGATCGGGCCAGGCGAAGCCGTCGAGGAAGTGCGCGGTCTCGAAGGGCAGCGCGCAGTCCTGGCCGCCGCGCGCCCAGTTGGTCTGCGCATCCCACATGCCCGAGCGGCGCAGCGTCTCGTCCATGATCTCCCAGGCGCTCATGCGAAAGCCGGGGTGCTCGGCGCCCAGCCGGCGGGCGAGCTCGCAGATGACGAAGTGGTTCTCGCGGCACTCGCCGGGCGCCTCGACGACCTTGCGCGCGACCTGGAAGGTGGTGTGGCCCGAGGCGGTGTAGAAGTCGTCATGCTCGAGGAACATCGTGGCCGGCAGCACGATGTCGGCGAAGGCCGCGGTCTCGGTCAGGAACTGCTCGTGCACGCACAGGAACAGGTCTTCGCGGGCAAGGCCCTGATGCACCAGGCCGAGCTCGGGGCAGACCACCGCCGGGTTGGTGTTCTGCACCAGCATCGCCGTGACCGGCGGGCCGCCGGCCAGCGCGTCGGCATCGCCGGTGAGGATGGGCCCGAGCCGCGACTGGTCGAGCGCGCGGATCGACGGGTCCATCACGTCGGTGCCCTCGATCAGCGAACGCTCCAGCGGATAGATGCCGGTGTGGCCGTAGATCGCGCCGCCGCCGCGCTGCTTCCAGGCGCCGACCACCGCCGGCAGGCAGCTCACCGCGTGCATCGCGACCGCGCCGTTGCGCTGCCGCGTGAAGCCGTGGTGGGCGCGGATGAAGGGCGCGCGCGCCTGGCCGTAGCGGCGCGCAAAATCGACGATCAGCTCGGCCGGCAGGCCGGTGATGGCCTGCGCCCACTGCGGCGTGCGCGTGGCCACGTGCGCGGCGAGTTCGTCGGGCGCGTCGGTGTAGGCGCGCAGGTAGTCCCAGTCGGCGTAGCCCTCGGCGAAGAGCACGTGCATGACGGCGCAGGCGAGCGCGCCGTCGGTGCCGGGGCGCACCGGCAGATGCAGGTCGGCGCGCTCGGCAGTGCCGGTGCGGTAGGGATCGATGACCACCAGCGTGGCGCCGCGCTTCTTCGCGGCCATCGCATGGGTCATCACGTTGACCTGGGTGTTCACCGGGTTGCCGCCCCAGATCACGATCAGGTCCGAATGCGCGGCGGCCTCGACCAGGTCGACGCCGCGCTTGGCGCCGGTGCCGGCGATCCAGCCGTTGTCGGCCAGCGTCACGCAGATGGTGGAATACCAGCGCGAGTAGCCCATCGCGTGGCGCAGCCGGTTGATGCCGTCGCGCTGCACCAGGCCCATGGTGCCGGCGTAGAAATAGGGCCACACCGTGGTGGCGCCATGGCGTTGCGCCTTCGCGATGAAGGCCTCGGCGACCTCGTCGAGCGCCTGCTCCCACGAGACCGGACGGAAGCGGCCGCTGCCCTTGGGCCCGTCGCGGCGCAGCGGCTGCGTCAGGCGGTCGGGATGGTGGATGCGCTGCGCGTAGCGCGCGACCTTCTCGCAGATCACGCCGGCGGTGTAGGCGTTGCGATCCGACCCGCGCACCCGGCCGATGGTGCGGGCATCGAGCCGCTCGACCTCGAGCGCGCAGGTGCTGGTGCAGTCGTGGGGGCACACCGAGGGAACGATCTCGATGGCAGGGCGGGCGGTGGCGGCGATGGTCATGGCGGATGCAAGCATACCCGCCAGCGGACCGCACGCGCAGCGCCCGGCCTGCGCCGGCGCGCCGCGGATGCGACACTTCCGGCTTGTCGCCATGTCCCCAGCCGCTCCCTCACACTCCCCGTCCGCTGCCGCCGCGCTGCCCCTGCTGCCGCTGCTGTCGATCGGTGCCTTCGCCAGCCAGGCCTCGATCCGGCTGGCCGACCCGATGCTGCCGCAGCTCGCCCGCGAGTTCGACACCCGGCTCGCCGATCTGTCGGGCGTGATCACCGGCTTCGCGATCGCCTACGGCCTGATGCAGCTGGTCTACGGGCCGATGGCCGACCGCCTCGGCAAGCTGCGCGTCATCGGCTGGACCACCGCCGCCGCCGCGCTGGGCTCGCTTGCCTGCGCCTTCGCCACCGGCGTGCCGAGCCTCGCGCTGCTGCGCCTGCTCACCGGTGCCGCCTGCGCCAGCCTGATCCCGCTGTCCTTCGCCTGGATCGGCGACCACGTGCCCTACGAGCGCCGCCAGGCCACGCTCGCGCGCTTCATGATCGGCTCGACGCTGGGCATCGTGTTCGGCCAGGTCGCGGGCGGCCTGTTCGCCGACACCGTGGGCTGGCGCTTCGCCTTCGTGATGCCAGCGCTGGTGTTCGCGGTGGTCGCCTGGGTGCTGCTGCGGGCACCCGACGAGCGTACGGCCTCGGGCGCGCCCGGTACGCCCGGTACGTTGGCCTCGGGCGCGCCCGCAGCCGCGCCCCCTCTCGGCGCGCTGGCCGCGTTCACCGCGGTGCTTCGCTCGGGATGGGCGCGGACCGTGCTGGTGCTTGTCTTCATCGAAGGGGCTCTCAATTTCGGTGTGCTGGCCCTGATGCCAGCCTGGCTGCACGCCAGCCACGGGCTGAGCCTCTGGCAGGCGGGGCTCGCCGCCGCGGGCTACGGCGTCGGCGGCCTGCTCTACGCGCTCGCCAGCCCGTGGCTGATCGCGCGCCTCGGCGAGCGCGGGCTGGCCCTGGCGGGCGGCACGCTGCTGTGCATGGGAATGGCCGCGGCAGGTGGCCCTCACTGGCCGATCGAGGCGCTGAAGGCCACCGTGATGGGCGCGGGCTTCTTCATGCTGCACGGCACGATGCAGACGCTCGCCACCCAGATGGTGCCGGCGCTGCGCGGCACCGCGATCTCGGCCTTCGCGCTGTCGCTGTTCGCCGGCCAGTCGATCGGCGTGGCGGCGGTGGCCGCAGGCAGCGAGATCGTCGGCTACGCCACGCTGCGCCTCACGGGCGCGCTCGGCCTGCTGCTGTTCGCGATCACGCTGGCCGCACTGCTCCACCGGCGCGCACATGCGGCCGATCCGGGAGGCCCTAAACTGCGGGGATGAGCCCCTCCCCCGCCGATCGCTGGCGCGCCTGGTTTGCCGACTCGCCGCTGCGCGAGGCACCTTTCCGCGATTACTACCTCGGCGGCCTGGGCGTGTCGCTCGCCTTCACGATGCAGGCGACCATGGCGGCCTGGCTGATGGCCACGCTCACGCCCTCGGCGCTGATGGTGGCCCTGGTGCAGACCGCGAGCACCGCGCCGGCGCTGCTGCTCGGGCTGATTGCAGGTGCGCTGGCCGATCTCTTCGACCGCCGCCGCATCATCCTGATCACCCAGATCCTGGTGCTGGTCAGCATGCTCCTGCTGGGCGCGACCGCGCTGCTCGGCCTGATCGGCCCGGGTACGCTGCTCGTGCTCACCTTCGTGATCGGCGGCGCCTTCCTGCTCGCCACCCCGGCACAGCAGGCCAGCGTCAACGAACTGGTGTCGCGCGATCACCTGCCCCGTGCGGTCGCACTGGGCGCGGTGTCCTTCAACATGGCGCGCGCCGTCGGTCCGGCGCTCGCCGGCGCGGTCGCCGCGCTGCTCGGTGCGGGCAGTGCCTTCCTGGTGGCCGCCGCCTGTGTGCTGCCCTTCATCCTGGTGGTGCGCGGCTGGAAGGTGCGCGAGCCCGTGCTGCCGGGGGTACCCGAGACCCTGCTCTCGGGTGTGCTGAGCGGGCTGCGCTTCGCGCGCCACACGCCGGCCATGCATGCGCTGATCATCCGCAACATCACCTTCTGTCTGGCGGGAGCGAGTTTCTGGGCGCTGCTGCCGGTCATCGCGCGTGATCAGCTCGGGATGGGCGCGGGTGGCTTCGGTCTGCTGTCGGCGGCCTTCGGGCTCGGAGCGGTCGCCGGCGCCCTCTGGATTCCGCGCCGACTGCGCCGGGTCGATCTCGACCGCGTGGTCACCCAGGGCGTGCTGCTCTGGATCGGCGCCGTGGTGGTGGTGGCGGCCTCGCACATCCCGGCAATCGCGCTGGTGGGCGCGCTCGGCGTGGGCGTAGCCTGGGTGAGCGTGCTCGCCGGGCTGTCGGCGGGCACCCAGAGCACGGCGCCCGCCTGGGTGCGGGCGCGGGCGGTGTCGGTCACGCTGGTGGCGGTGCAGGCGAGCCTGGCGCTGGGCAGCGCCTGGTGGGGCGCGGTCGCGAGCGCCGCCGGCACGCAGGTCGCGCTGCTGGCCTCGGCCGCAGCCATGCTCGCGCTGCGCTACGTCGATCGGCGCTTTCCGGTGGGCCTGGGCAGCGAGGCGCAGGTCACCACCGGTGTGCAGCTGCCCGACATCGCGATGGCCAACGAGCCGATGCCGCACGACGGACCGGTGCTGGTGCAGCTCGAGTACCGGATCGACCCCGACAACGAGGCGGGCTTCCTGCGCGCCATCCACGCGGTGGAGCCCACGCGGCGGCGCAACGGCGCGGCGAGCTGGCGGGTCTATCGGGACGTGGGCGAGGCGGGCCGTTTCGTGGAGCGCTTCGTGATCGCCTCGTGGGCGGAATACGTGCGGCTGCGCATGCGGATGACCTTTGCCGACCGCGAGATCCAGGAACGGGTGGCGCTCTTTCAGCGCGAAGGGGTACCGGTGCGGGTGTCGCGGCTGATCGGCGTCAACCCCGAGGACGCGCCCCCCGATGACCGGGAATCGGGGATCAGCTGAACCACCGGTCGGCAGACCGGACAGCGCCACGCGGCAGCCCGGAGGGCCACCGCGTGGTCATGCCCCGATCCCGACTCAGGCGGCGGCGCCGAAGCCCGCGATCGCCTTGACCTCGAGATACTCCTCGAGACCGAAACGGCCCCACTCGCGACCGTTGCCCGACTGCTTGTAGCCGCCGAAGGGCGCGGCCCGCTCGTTGGGCGAACCATTGAGGTTCACGTTGCCGGCGCGGATCGCGCGCGCGACGCGGCGCACCCGCTCGACCGAGCCGCCCGAGACGTAGCCCGCCAGACCGTAGGGCGTGTCGTTGGCGATGCGGATCGCCTCGTCCTCGTCCTTGTAGCCCATGATCGAGATCACCGGACCGAAGATTTCCTCGCGGGCGATGGTCATCTCGTTGGTGACGTTGGCGAAGACCGTGGGCCGCACGTAGTAGCCCTTGTCGTAGCCCTCGGGGCGACCCGGGCCGCCCGCGACCAGCGTGGCGCCTTCCTCGATGCCCTTGTTGATCAGGGCCTGGATCTTTTCGTACTGGATCGAGGAGACCACCGGGCCGATGTTGCTGTCGGCTGCGCGCGGATCGCCGCAACGGGTCTTGTCGGCCACGGCCTTCGCGATCGCGATGACCTCGTCCATCCGGGACTGCGGCACCAGCATCCGGGTGGGCGCGTTGCAGGACTGGCCCGAGTTGTTGAACACATGCGCCACGCCGCCACCGACCGCCTTCTGCAGGTCGGCATCCTCGAGGATCACGTTGGGCGACTTGCCGCCGAGTTCCTGGCTAACGCGCTTCACCGTGGTGGCAGCGCGCTGGGCGACGTCGATGCCGGCGCGGGTGGAGCCGGTGAAGGAGATCATGTCGATGCCGGGATGACCGCTCATCGCGGCGCCGACTTCCTGGCCCAGACCGTTGACCAGGTTGAACACGCCCGCCGGCACACCGGCCTCGTGCAGCACCTCGGCGAAGATCAGCGCCGACGAGGGCGTGAACTCCGAGGGCTTGAGGATCATCGTGCAACCCGCGGCGAGTGCCGGCGCAACCTTGCAGGTGATCTGGTTGAGCGGCCAGTTCCACGGCGTGATCATGCCCACGACGCCGATCGCCTCGCGCACGATCATGGCCGCGCCGAGCTGCTCCTCGAAGTGGTAGTTCTTGAGCACCTCGAGGGTGGAGACGATGTGGCCGAGACCTGCGCCGGCCTGCACCTTCTCGGCAAAGCCGAGCGGTGCGCCCATTTCGTCGGAGATGGCCGCGCCGATGTCCTTCATGCGCGACTTGTAGACCTCGATGATGCGGGTGAGCAGCGCGACGCGCTCCTCGCGGCTGGTCTGGGAGAAGGTCTCGAAGGCGCGGCGCGCGGCGACGACGGCCTTGTCGACATCGGCCGCCGAGCCCAGGGCGATGTCGTACATCGCCTGCTCGGTGGCAGGGTTGACCACGGGACGGCTCTTGGGGGTCACCGGGTCGACCCAGGCGCCGTCGATGTAGAACTTCATGCGTTGAACCATCGGGATCCTCTCTTGGGGGTCGGACAGGAGGTCGCGCATGGCGCGACCGGAAGCACGATTTTCGCACGTTCACGCCGGCACCGCCGGCGCGCGCGTGCCGAACGCGGCCCGGTGCGCGTGGCTGTGCGGCGCGACTGCTGCGATGATCGCGGGCCAGGGAGCGCCGAAGACCCGCGTGGCGGCCCTCGTCCTCCCCCTGCCCAGGAGACCCCGATGCGGAAAGCCTTCGACGGACTGCGCGTCCTCGACTTCTCGACCACGATCGCCGGCCCGCACTGCAGCCGCCTGCTCGCCGACATGGGCGCCGAGGTGATCAAGATCGAGGCGCCCGAGGGCGACATGATGCGCACGCGGCCGCCGCTGCGCGCCGGCGCGAGCACCGCCTTCGGCCAGCTCAACGCCGGCAAGAAGAGCGTCGTGCTCGACCTGAAGACCCCGGCGGCGCAGGAGGCGGTGCGCACGCTGGTGGCGGGCGCCGACATCCTGCTGGAGAACTTTCGTCCCGGCGTGATGAAGCGGCTCAACCTCGACTACGACAGCCTCGCACCGCTCAATCCGCGGCTGATCTACTGCGCGATCTCGGGCTACGGCCAGACCGGCCCGTCGTCGCAACTGCCCGCCTATGCCCCGGTGATCCACGCCGCCGCCGGCTATGACCTCACCCACCTCGCCTACCAGGAGGGCCGCACCCGGCCCGACTACTGCGGCATCTTCGTGGCCGACATCGCCTCGGGTGCCTACGCCTTCGGTGCCATCGCCACGGCACTGCACCAGCGCCACGTGACCGGCCAGGGCCAGTTCGTCGACGTGTCGATGCTCGAGACCATGCTCGGCTTCACGCTCAGCGAGGTGCAGGCCGCGCAGTTCCGGGTGCCGCCGATGGGCAGGCCGATGTTCGGGCCGCTGGCCTGCGCCGACGGCTATCTGATGGTGGCAGTGGCCAGCGAGAAGACCTTCCAGTCGCTGTGCGGGGCGGCCGGTCATCCCGAGTGGATCACCGATCCGCGCTTTGCGGCCTACGTCGACCGCCGCGGCAACTGGGGCGACTTCATGACGCTCGCCGAGGCCTGGTCGGCCTCGCTCACGGTGGCGCAATGCCAGGCGATCTTCGACGCCCACGGCGTGCCCTGCTCGCCCTACCGGACGGTGGCGCAGGCGCTGGCCGATCCGCAGATCGCGCACCGCGACGCGCTGGCCGAGGTGCACGACGCCGGCGGCAGCTTCCGGATCATGAACCCGCCCTTCCGCTTCTCGCAGGCCGACACCCGCGCCGGGGAGCGCTCGCCGGCGCTGGGCGAGCACACCGACGCGGTGCTGCGCGCAGCGGGCCTGGACCCGGCCGCGATCGCCGGCTCAGCCCCGGGACGCGCCGGCGGGGCCTGAGCCGGGCGTCGTCCCCGCGCCGGGCCGGGCAACAGCCGCGGGCGCAGTCGCCGGCCACGGTCCGCGACGCGCGTGGCGCTGCAGCGCGGCCACCAGAGCCTCCACGTCGATGGGCTTGGTCAGGTGCTCGACCATGCCATGCGCGAGGCAGCGCGCGCGCTCATCATCGAGCGCGTGCGCGGTGAGGCCGAGCACCGGAAGCCGCGGATCGGCTTCATGGATGCGCGCGGTGGCCTCGAAGCCATCCATCTCGGGCATCTGGATGTCCATCAGCACGGCATCGAAGGCGGTGCCCCCACAAGCTGCCACCCGCGCGACCGCCTCGACCCCGTTCCCGGCGAAGACCACCGAGGCCCCCTCGGTATCGAGCACGCCCTCGAGCACCAGTCGGTTGACGGCCACATCCTCGGCCACCAGCAGCCGCATTCCGGCGAGCCGTCCGCCGGTGGCCCCGACCCGCATGACCGCGGCCTCGCGGGGCGCCTCGGCAGCCATCAGCGGCAGACGCAGGGTGAAGACACTGCCCTTGCCCGGCTGGCTGGCCAGCATGATGTCGCCACCCATGAGCCGCGCGAGTTCGCGGCTGATCACCAGACCGAGGCCGCTACCGCCAAAGCGACGGGTCGTGCTGTTGTCGGCCTGCTCGAAGGGCTCGAAGAGCCGCGCAGCCTGCTCGGGCGTGATCCCAACCCCGGTATCGGCGACCTCGAAGACCACCATGCCCGGCTCGGTGCGCACCGTGAGACCGACGTCGCCGGTCTCGGTGAACTTGACGGCGTTGGCGAGCAGGTTCGCGAGCACCTGCGTCAGGCGGATTTCGTCGCCACTCACCCAGGGCGCGAGCTCGGGACTGCAGCGCACCTGCCAGCGCAGGCCCTTGGCCTGCGCGCTCGGGGCGATCATCCCGGCCACGCGATCGATCAGCGCACCGAGCGCGAAGGGGCGACGTTCGATCGCGAGCTTGCCGGCGTTGATGCGCGACATGTCGAGCACATCGTTGACCACCGCCAGCAGATGCTGGCCCGACTCGACGATCTGACCGAAGGTACGGGTCGCGTCCTCGTCGTTGAGCCCGCGCGCGCCGAGCTGGGCCAGCCCCAGCACCGCGTTGAGCGGCGTGCGGATCTCGTGGCTCATCTTGGCGAGAAACTCGCTCTTGGCCCGCGCCAGGCGCTCGGACTCCTGCTGGGCGGCGCGCAGCTCGGCGGTGCGCTCGGCAACCCGCTCCTCGAGGTGATCGCGGTGGCGCGCGATCTCGTCCTCCATGCGACGGCTGCGCTCGACGGCCGCGAGCGACAGACGGGTGTACAGAAATACCGCGACCAGGATGGCCCCGAGCACGCCGAGCGGCGTCGACATCTCGAGCACGCGACGGGCGGCGATCTCGGCGCGGTCGATGCGGACCTCGACCAGCGCCGGGAAGTCGGGGGTCACGTCGAAGTGCGCCACCCAGCGGGTGCCATCGGCCAGCGTGTCGTCGAAAAGTCCCCG
>Ga0315902_10002705_pt1 | contig 27238 bp, 43 predicted proteins | sample LakEriMetagenome_9_FD_203523 | JGI IMG/M metagenome (GOLD analysis project Ga0315902, IMG submission 203523) | Freshwater fungal communities from buoy surface, Lake Erie, Ohio, United States - Buoy 12 MA117 | ecosystem: Environmental > Aquatic > Freshwater > Lake > Lake biofilm | place: USA...
CATCATGCCGATGTTACTCGTGTGCAAAATTGGCGTCACATTTATGAACTGATCACTTAAGTATTGAATAAATACTATTGTGGTAGTGAACGGGTCCCTATCATGGGACCCTTTTCTTTTATCGGAGTTATTATGCCAACCTACACCTTTACCAATACTGAAACTGAAGAAGTTTTCACCGAGATCATGTCTTTCGCTGAGAGAGATGAATTTCTTACAAACAACCCTCATATCAAGCAGAATCTAGCAACACCGGGCTTTGCTGATCCGGTGCGCATGGGTGTGCGCAAAATCGACAAGAGCTTCAACGACGTCCTTATAAAAGCTAAGTCAGCGCACAAGTATTCTACGATTGATACTCTTTAATACAAGGACCAATAATGCCCCTACAACAACAAAGACTAACAAAGCGGCAAAAAAGAATCTTAAAGCAAGACGGCACACAAGACTCAATTGAAGCAAAAATGTTTACTATGAAGTCTGATATATCACCAATGACAGAGAATCAAAGACTTGCATTTGATCGTTGGGATGATGGATACAACATGATGCTTCACGGTATCGCTGGGACAGGTAAAACATTTCTGGGTCTACATTTTGCTCTCAAAGAAGTACTCAAGACAAATTCGCCGTATAAGAAAGTCTATATTGTTCGGTCGACTGTATCAACACGTGATCAGGGATTCTTACCGGGATCACCGAAAGATAAAGCAAAAGTATTTGAAGCACCATACGTTCCTATTGCTACTAAACTTTTTGGTAGAGGCGATGCATACGAGGTACTCAAGGGCAAAGGTTACGTAGATTTTATTACTACATCATATCTTCGTGGTGAGACGTTCGATGATTGTATTCTTCTTGTTGACGAAGTTCAGAACATGGGAGACGGTGAACTTCATACCGTTATGACTCGTGTTGGTGAGAATTGCCGGATCATCTTTTGCGGTGATGTAAAGCAAGACGATCTTACCTCAGAGCGTAAGAAAGAACTTTCGGGTCTTCGTGACTTTATGAGAATTATTGAACGAATGAAAGAGTTTGAATTCGTCGACTTCCAAGTAGAAGACATCGTAAGATCAAAGTTAGTCAAGTCTTATATCATCGAACGTGACAGATTAGGACTATAAATATGGCAGACATCATTGGTGTATCAACAGTAAAAGAAGATGAACACGGCGAGCCTTACATTGAATTTAACGCAGCGCTTATGAAACAAATGGGCTGGGATGATCAAACTCTTCTTGAATGGGAAATCATGGGTAACATGGCAGTCATAAGGAAGAAAGACGATGCCGGCAGTAGTTCGTAACGGTGATAAACATATCGGTCACGCCTCGCCTTGTGATCCGTTTCATCAAACTGCGTATGTGTCAGGACTAAATACGAGTGTGTATATTAATGGCGAACTCGCTATTGTTGTGGGAGACACGACCGCATGCGGGGATCCTGCTGTTGCAGGATCCGGAACAGTTTTCTTTAATGGTATAGCTGTTCATAGACTTGGAGATGCTACTGGCGGCCACGGTACTGATAGTTGCGGTGAAGACTGGTTTCCAAATGCTGCAGGAGAAGCTTCAACGAGCGTGTTTGTTGGATGAATATACCGAATTACACATACGAAACAGCAGTACAAATGCTTGTAGATGAGTATAACACTACTAATCTGCCTGAAAATAAACTTGCGCTTATCAACGATTTAGACGTATTGAGAGAAGGAAATCCTGATTACGAAACTCTTTTACAATTACAAACAAGAGAATCTAATACATCTATAAGGACTGCGTTATCGGCTCAAATTTATTTGTTTGTAGAATTATTAAGTGATGCCGAAAAAACTATTTTTGATTATGTCAAATCAGGATATATAGAGAATAACCCGGGTTATTCTGGTAATACCTACGTTTCATATGTAGGGAAATATTACGGCCCAAATGGAGATATTACCTAATGGCAACTGTTGACGATATTCTTTATAGAAATGAAAAAGGTTCTGCTTTAACATTTGCAGAACTAGATGACAATTTTTATAAACTTGCATATGCAATTGATAATATTCAAGTTGCAAATAATAGTACAGTTGTTGTTCGTGATTCGTCTGGTAATTTTACTGCAAATACGATTACTGCAAATGTAGTAGGAAATTCTACAACTACATCTCAATTTTTAAATGCCCGCACGATCAATGGTGTTTCATTTAACGGTTCGGCCAACATTACTCTTACTGCGAATACTACACAAACACTTACTCGCGGAAGTTACTTAACTGGTTCAAATTTTAATGGTGGTACGGCTACTACATGGGCGGTTGATGCTACAGATGCATCGACTGCTAGTAAGGTCGTAGTAAGAGATGCATCTCGTAACTTTGCAGCAAACACGATTACTGCAAATCTTATTGGCAACGCATCGACAGCCACAAATGCTTCAAGCGCAGATACAGCAGTAACACTGACAAACTTAACAGCAACAATTACAGAATTAAATTATTCTGACGGTGTAACATCAAGTATTCAGACACAATTAAACTCGAAAGCTCCAGCAACAGATACCTTCACAAAGGGCGCCGATATCGGTGGATCAGTCGACTTAAACACATATACTACTGTAGGATTTTATCACCAAAACACAAATGCGAATGCTAGCAGTGGCACAAATTATCCTGCCGCTGCAGCAGGTATGTTAGAAGTTCTAGCTGACGGGGTCATGGTATATCAAAGATATACAATATACAATAGTGGCCAAATATACTCTCGAGCCTATTATAATGGTACTTGGTATGCTTGGAGATTGAATCTAGATAGCTTAAATTATAACTCATATGCGCCAACACTCACTGGGACAGGAGCCTCTGGCACTTGGGCAATTTCTATTAGTGGCAATGCTGCAACAGCGACAAGCGCTACAACTGCATCGACTGTCAGTACTTTATCTGGACTTACTGCAACTGTAACTGAATTAAATTATTCTGACGGTGTAACATCAAGTATTCAGACGCAGTTAGATTCAAAATCCCCTCTTGCGTCCCCTATATTTACCGGTATACCCGCTGCTCCAACAGCAGCGGTTGGAACGAGTACTACTCAAATAGCTACAACGGCATTTGTAAATGCAGAAATTGCTAATGACGCTCCTTCTAAAACTGGTACTGGAGCTTCAGGTACTTGGAATATTTCTATTAGTGGCAATGCGACTACCGCTACAACTGCGACTACAGCCAACGCTCTAAACACAGCAAACGATTATCAAGTAGATAGTCTAGGTGTAGGCACTGCAGCATCAGGTGTTTCTGGAGAAATTCGAGCAACAAACAATATTACTGCCTATTACTCAGATGATAGGTTGAAAAATAAGCTTGGATATATTGAGAACGCGCTTGATAAGGTTATGACGCTGTCTGGGTTTTATTATGAAGCAAATGAAACAGCACAAGCTTTAGGATACGAAGTCAAACGTGAGGTTGGTGTCTCTGCTCAAGAGGTTCAGCGTATTATGCCCGAGATTGTTGCTCCTGCTCCAATCGACGAGAAATATTTAACAGTTAGATATGAAAGATTAGTTCCGTTGTTGATAGAAGCAATCATAGAGCTAAAGAAAGAACTCGATGAAGTGAAATCAGGAAAAACTTATTATGATTAAATTTAAGGATTTTATGGAAAAGGCTCCAGTAGAAAAATACGTTGCTGTACAATACGACGAAGCAACTCAACGTAAGCTTCGAAAGTGGGCAAAAGAAAACGGCTTTGATCTGACAACAAAGTACGATGGCACAAAGCAGGACGAAGAAGACTTCGACTTTCATACAACAATCTTCTTTACTACTTCAAAGCATGATATACCGAATCGTAAACACACAATTGCGCCTCCGAACAGCGCAAAAGTAGTTGACATTATGATGCTTGGAGCTAATAATGACATACCGGTATTGAAGGTAGAGTCACTAGCGATATCGAGACTCAGAAAATACTATGAAGATACCTATGACATGAAAGATGCATGGTCAGAATACAAACCGCATGTATCTATTTCGTATTCGAAAGATTTGCCTGATATGAAAAAAGTGAAACTCCCAACGTTTGAATTAACGTTTAATGAAATTAAAGTGGATGATGCATCAACCTAAGTACAAACTCAATCGTGATATCGACATTCGAGTTGGCCAAAAGAAACTATACGCGATTCAAGCACTTCGAGACTTTGCAGATGTAAGCGAAGGAGATATTGGCGGCTTCGTTGAAAGTGAAGCCAACCTTTCGCACGAAGGTGATTGCTGGATATATGATAGCGCACTTGTATACGATAAAGCACGAGTCGACCGAAACGCAAGAGTAAAAGATCAAGCGAACGTATACGACAGCGCAAAGATATCAGATGATGCGCTCGTCACAGGCCAATCAAGTGTCTTTCAAAATGCCATGGTATATGATGAAGCCATCGTCGATGGGATTACAGCAGTGTATGGCAATGCTCAGGTGTTCGGTAAAATTGAAATCTTAGGACACTCAAAGGTGCATGATGACGCCTGGGTGTATGGTGATTTTGTAATTGATGGATATGCCAACATCACTCGTAAGACTACACAGAAGCCCATCGTGCTCACTGGCTTTACGTATGATGTAACCATCATGGACGAACATATAAGTATTGATTGTCAGACCAAGACGTTTGATGAGTGGCGGCATGTCACTCGTGAAGAAGCATTTGCAATGAATGGTAAAGAAGGACTTCGATTCTTCAAGCATATTCCAGATACGCTTGAGTTCCTTGTTTCCAAATATCGAAAGAACCAATCTAATGTTTAACCATGTAAACCATGGAATCGTACTCGATCAGCTCGGTTGTGATACTACTCCAACTGGGCGTTTCTACTTTCCACCTACAGGTGAGAAGTTTCCCTCAGTCACAACAGTGCTAGGAGTCCAAGATAAGTCCGGCCTCGAAGCATGGAAGGCGCGCGTAGGTGAAGAAGAGGCGAAGCGCATCAGTACACAAGCAGCGAATCGTGGATCTGATGTACACCTTATCGCTGAGAACTATCTCAACAACGAAGTCGACTATGGCAAAGGACGTATGCCGATTAATATCATGACATTCAACACTCTGAAGCCAGTGCTCGATGCTCGAGTCGACAATATCTACTTTCAAGAAGCACCTTTGTACTCAAGAAAGATTAAGACTGCTGGTCGAGTCGACTTGATTGCAGAGTTTGATGGTCAACTATCCATTATTGACTTCAAGACTTCTCGAAAGCCGAAGAAGGCGGAATGGATCCATGGATACTTTATGCAAGAAGCATTCTATGCTGCAGCCTTCTATGAGCTGACTGGTATACCCATCAAACAGATTGTTACTCTCGTCATGGTTGACGATGAACAACCACAGATCTTTGTGGAACAGCCACTGAACTGGCTACCTGGTTTCCTACAGCTAAGAGCCAAGTACAAAGAGATACACAGTATCTAATATTAGAGTATTCTGAAGACCTTATAGGTATTATACACAACCTGTCAAAGTTGTCAACAAGAAAATAATTTGCAAAAAGTGCATTTTACTGGTTGACATTTCCGTCGCTAAGTACTATATCTAACTAGTAAGCAACGGAGTAGAACATGTCTGACATCGTCACGATCCTCACCGACCTTCTCATCAAAGCCAAAGAAGACCTGATGAAAGCCTCGACTATCGTCGAGAAAGATGTTGCAACTATGAAGATGAAGAACCTCGAACTTCGCCTCGACCGTCTCATGACCATGGCTGACCTTTAAGGAGAATATCATGACCTTTGAACGTACTCTTTTCGAACTCTCGCACGGCATGTCGGCAATGGCCGCCACTCACAAGAACGACACAATCAGCAACGCTCTTGCTTCGTTGTCGGATCGTCTGACTCGCTTGAAAGACAAGAGCGAGCTTTCGAAATTGACGGCAGCAGACAAACAACTGATCGCGTACTACCATGCGACTAAGTGATGATGACCTGCTCAACGCAATTATCTGGGGACTTATCGCCAGCATCTTTTTAGGCGCTGGTTTAGGTGTGCTAGTCTTTATCATGGTCTATACTTTATCATGACATACTTTCAACATAGTAAGATCACGACTCGAGGCTCTTATCTTGTCGGCACTGCTTGGCCATTTCGTGGTTGCGAAGTTGTTATGCACGATGATGGCTTTGTCTGTAACTGCAAAAAGCGGTTGACATGTGTCTGTTATCATATTAAATCTGTACAGCTAGGCCTTCTCGGCGTAAATCAGGTATACCACAAATGAATCTCTTCATCCTGGATAAAGATCCAGTTCTTGCAGCACAACTTCAATGCGACAAGCACGTCGTTAAGATGATTGTCGAGTCTGCTCAAATGCTCTCAACTGCTCATCGTATGCTCGACGGTGTTCTTAAGCGTGCTCCTTCAAAGTCCGGTAAGACTATGTCGAAGCACTGGACACTTCCAGATGATCGCGAAGATGTGCTGTACAAAGCGGTACATGTCGGCCATCCGTGTACCGTCTGGACGATGGTGTCAAACAACAACTACACATGGCACTGGGTTCACTTTGCTGCTCTCTGCGACGAGTACACTTATCGCTATGGCAAAGTTCATGCTACCGATACTCTTCTTCGTGAGAAGCTAAAACAGCTTCCTCGTAATATTCCAGTTGGGTATCTCACTCAGCAGCCCTTGGCGATGAAAGCGAATCCCGAGTGTATGCACCAGAATGATCCTGTTCGTTCGTATCGTGAGTTCTACCAGACCAAACAGGCTCGATTCAAGATGGCTTGGTCAAAGCGCTCAATTCCAGAATGGTTTAAGGTGGCAGCATGAACTACAGCGCTGAGAAGAACGAATGGGGATTTAGTGCTGCCGATGTGTTTCGTTATCGAGATGAAACTGGGTGTAGCATGATGGAAGCGAAGAAGCACTTCATGAACATCTACCACGATAAGAAAAAGGCTGAAATGGTAACGCTCATCGAGTCTGGCACTCTTGAAGATATTCAAAAAATTGTGCGTATTTTGATCGAAAGGTATTGACATTTGCAGGATGAATGCTTATATCTATATAGTAAGCAAAGGAGCTTCTCATGATCGCTATCTACCAGATTGCCCTCTCTGACAACGACGTCATCAGTGCAAATGCCCGCGGCTTTGACGCCGTTCCCAACGTCTTCGCAAAGACCTCGCTCATGCTTGGGTTTAAAAAGTGGAAAGCTGAATACGCTAAACTTTTTACGAAGGCGTACGAAGTCGACACTGACGATCTTGAACAAGCCTTCGAGTCGACTAACCTCTGGAATGATAATCTCGTGACTCGCGTTCGCCGTGGCTCGAGTACTTCTGTTGGTGATATCGCAGTGAAGGATGGCGTCTGCTACTTCTGCGACAACTTTGGTTGGGTCGCTATGGGTAAATACGAAGGGCTGAACTAATGATGGACTCTGCAGGAGTATTTGTACTCTTTCTCACTATCTTCAGTGGAGCCGCACAAGTAGAGATGACCACTCAAGAGTTCGAGACTCATACGATGTGTAAGTACGCTGCGAAAGAACTCGAAAATCTTTACTCGATCGACTACACTATTGCCAACAGAGGATACGCTCGAGTCTACGCAGTTTGTTTGCCGAAAGAAGAAAATAACGGCTAAAGCCTATTGACATTTAGCGAGTGAGTGCTTATATCTATATAGTAAGCAACAGAAAGGTGCCATCATGGCCTACATCTCGACTGAAGAAGTGAAGAACATTCGCGATCGTCTCAAAGCTGAGTTTCCAGGTTTCAAGTTCTCTGTTCGTAAAAGCCATCACACGAGTGTTGACGTCAACATTCTGAAAGGTCCGATCGACTTTTCTGAGATCACGACTAACGGCCACTTTCAGGTGAACCACTATCACCTCTACTTGTCTGGCAAATTTGAGTCGATGTTCTCGAAGATGTTCGACATCATCAAGAGTCAAGATTGGTTCGATCACTCAGACTCGATGGTCGACTACTTTCATACCGCCTACTACTTCTCGCTGTCGGTTGGTGACTGGAACAAAGCTTACGTGCAGGTGAAATAACCTGCACTTTTTTGTTGACATCTCTGGATAAACAGTATAGACTGGTTTCAGAAAGGAACCTGACATGACAAACATTGCCAAAAAGTCTATCCTCGCTCGTCTTCTTGCACGTGAAAATATCACGGTCGAACAGACTAACCATCACACCGCATTCTTTGACGTAGAGCGTCGTATCCTTGGTCTTCCTTATTGGAAGGACGTTGGGAACGACCTCTACGATTTGCTCGTTGGTCACGAGATTGGTCACGCTCTGCATACTCCTGCCGCTGGTTGGCACGAGTCGACTAGCGAAATTCCTGGATGCCCTCGCTCGTATATTAACATCGTCGAAGATATCCGCATCGAAAAGCTAGTGCTTCGTGAGTTCCCTGGTCTTTATGGGTCCTTCATGCGCGGTTACCAAGATCTTCTTGATCGTGACTTCTTTGGCATCAAAAACGAAAACGTTAACAAACTCTCGTTTATGAACCGGCTCAACATCTTCTCGAAAAGCCGTGGGTTGGTGAAAGTCAAGTTCTCCAAGAAAGAACAACCATACGTTGATCGCGCTATGGCCGTTGAGACTTGGGATGATGTTATTGCTTCTTGCCGTGAACTCTATGCTTTCATGAAAGATGAACTCGACGCTGCTATCAAAGCTCAACAAGAGCTGGAAGAAGCTATGAAGAAGGCTGGTATTAAGCCTCCCATGGGTATTCCTTCGAAGATCATCGTTAGCAGAGGTAATGGAAATTCTGGCGAAAAGTCTGAGCCAATGTCGGAAGAGCTGAAGGAAGCTATCCTTAACGGCGATGTTGAGATCGAAGTTGACACCGAAAGCTTCAAAGAAGAACAAGAAGAAAAGAATGAAGAAGACATTGATATTCCCGTCACCGTTGATGCCGAAGACAATATCGAAGGTGTTGAAACTGACGCCCTCTTCCGTTCCGCTATCGCTCGCTCGCTAGTCGACTCACTCAATGCTGGAGGATCGACTCTCTACGCCAAAGGCCCGAGCAAAGCTTTGGCCAATGCGATCACTTCTCAGTACGAAGCTGTGAAGAAGGGCCGCTATAAGAAAGTCGACTCGGTTGACTTTCCTACCAAGCAGTACATTCGCTTTATTTCTGACATCAAAGACTCTGTCGCTGTGATGGTGAAAGAGTTCGAGATGCGCAAGACTGCTCGTCGCTTCGCTCGGGCTCGGACCTCGACGAAAGGTTCGCTTGACGTCAACGTTCTTCACAAGTACAAGTACGAGGACAACCTCTTCAAGCAGGTGACTCACCTTGACGACGACCAGTCGCATGGCATGGTGATGTTGATTGACTATTCTGGTTCGATGTCGTCTATCCTGCCAAAGGTGATCAAACAAGTTCTCATTCTTTCTGCCTTCTGCAAGCGGGTTAATATCCCCTTCGAAGTCTATGGCTTCACGAACCCCTACGGCGTAGGATCTGACTATCAGCGTAGAGTTCTTGCAGCTAAAGCCGACTTGACTGCAGTTAGCATGAGCAACACACATGTGTTCAAGCTTATCGACTCGTCGATGGCAAAGAAAGTTTACGAAGAAGCTTTCAAGTCTCTCTTTGCTCAGACCTGCTCAAACCGTCGTCAATGGATGGGCGCTCTTGAAACAATGGGTGGCACTCCCCTCGACACTGCCATCCTTGCTATGTATCACCACATTGCTGACTTCAGGGTCAAGCACAATGTCCAAAAGATGAACTTCATCACGCTGACGGATGGCCAAGGTGATGGTATCGGCATCGAGAATGGTATCGACCTTGGCAGCAAGAACACTCGTAGCGGGTTCAAGAATAGAGTGATCGATATCATGGGTCAGAAGATCACCGTCGACTATGGCTATGGCGCTGCTACTCCTAGTATTCTGAATGGTCTTCGTAACATGGGTGTGCGCACTATGAACTACCATTTGGTTTCCACTAGTGATATCAAATATCAGCTTGGTGCGCGTGATCCTCAAAAATTGGCTGACGCTCTTGCTCAAGTCAACAAAGATGGATGTCTAGTTCTTGATCGTAGCAACGGTTACGACCGTCAGATCTTCACTGTTCTTGGTGGCACTTCTCTCTCAAAGGATGAAGACAGTGAAGATGATCTGAGCGAAGACACTCGCGAGATTGCTTCGGCCTTTACTAACAAGGCTTTCAAGCGCAAGCAGGGTCGACTGATCGCTGCAAAATTTGCAGAAATTGTGAGTTAAGGGGTTGACATTTCCTCTTAACTGACTTATATAGAATAAGTGAATGGCTAAATTATGGAGACTCTCATGTCTGACGCTCAAAACTTCATCAATACTGTTCGTGCTGCTAATGGTGGTAAAGACACCTACACTCGTAAAGAACTTCTCGAGTTCGGCAAAGAAAACGGCTTCCGCCCAAAAACGGTCTGGGAAGCTATCAAGTCCGTTCCGGCCAAACGTGGCGTTGTCGACTTCTCGGCAAAAATTATTCCGTTGAACACCGCTGCCACGGTCCAGCCGACGATCGTCCTCTCCGAAGAAGGCACCTACATTCCGAAGCGTGTCAAAACCTACGTGAAGTGGGGCCACTTCAAAGACATCTCGACCATCATCGATTCGAAGATGTTCTATCCTGTCTATCTCACTGGCCTGTCGGGTAACGGTAAGACCATGATGGTTGAACAGGCTTGTGCCGAAGCTAACCGGGAATACATCCGTGTCCAGATCACCCCTGAGACTGACGAAGACGACCTGATTGGTGGCTTCCGTCTGGTGAATGGCGAGACTGTCTTCTCGAAGGGTCCGGTCATCAAAGCGATGGAAGCCGGCGCTATCCTGCTGGTCGACGAGATCGACCGTGGTTCGAACAAGCTGATGGCTCTTCAAGGTGTTCTCGAAGGTAAGCCGGTCTTGATCAAGAAGACCGGCGAGCTTGTGACTCCTGCTGCTGGCTTCAACATCATCGCGACTTCGAACACGAAGGGTAAAGGTTCCGAGGATGGCCGCTTCATTGCTGCCACTATCATCGACGAAGCTTTCCTTGAGCGCTTCACTATCACGATGGAACAACCCTACCCTACTGCTCCTGTTGAGAAGAAGATCGTCGTCAAGCACATGGAACTCTTTGGCCAAGTCGACGATGACTTCGCTGAGAACCTGACGAAGTGGTCGTCTGCTATTCGCAAGACCTTTGATGATGGTGGTATTGACGAGATCATCTCGACTCGTCGACTGTGCCATATTGCTCAGACCTTCGCGATCTTCAAAGATCGTAAGAAGTCGATCGACCTCTGTGTCTCTCGCTTCGATGAAGATACTCGAGCTGCCTTCGTCGATCTCTACACGAAGATCGATGCAGCTGCTACGGCTCCGAGCGGTAAGACTCATATCACTACTAATCCTGACGACGACTACCGCAACGAATCACCCTTCTGAGGTAAATAACATGGGTAAACACATTAAGACTCAGCTAGACTACGACATGATTGAAAAGTTTGCACGTGAGTTACACAAGCTACAACCAGACAATCCTGTATTGCAACACTACCTCGAAATGGATAACTTCGAAGGTGGTGAATTGAGAAAGGCTGTAAAGAAGTGATTAAGTATCTTGGAGTGGCAGCTGCTTTGGCTGCCACTTATGGAGTAGAATGGGCGATTGAATTTACCGCCATTCTACTTGCTATTCTCGCTTCAATGTTCTATTTCATAGCCGGTCGACTGTTCACCGGGTTATCTCAAGCTGCGCTTTCGATTGACTTCGATGTCTTGCATCTCTTGATGGTTTACATGATCTACGTGACTATGACAGTACTTGTATTCATGAGTCCGTATTCCTATGTTGCCTTTGTAGCTCTGCCATGGCTTATCATCCAAGGTTATGCAAACGTTCTTTCTCTTCTTGTTAAGTTCGACATCATCGGGATTGAAGATAAGGAATGAGCAGAATTCTGCTCGTTGCAGAATTAAATGTTGACACAATGACTTCGGTGGAATAAATATTCTTACCAAAGTAAGAAACAACAGAGGTAATTTCCCCTTGAAATTTTTAGTAAACGTAAGCTCAGCCTTAGTGGCTGCAGCCATAATCTCCTTTTTGCCACATGCCGTAGCATCATCATATAACCCAGACTTTGATGTTCCAGCCATCGAAAATTATAATGAGCAGCGTGAATGCTTAGCTCTTAACATTTATCACGAAGCAAAGGGTGAATCTGAACTTGGTCAAAGAGCTGTTGCATATGTAACTCTTAACCGAGCAAACGATGATCGCTATCCAGAAGACATTTGCGATGTAGTCAAGCAAGCCCGGCTTGGAAAAGATGGGCAGCCTCGTCGTAACCAATGCCAGTTCTCTTGGTATTGTGATGGCAAATCAGATGAAATTGAAAATAAAGAATCGTACCAACAAGCATTACTAGTCGCGACTGTTGTTATAAATACGTATGGTTCTTCATTTGACCCGACGATGGGTGCAACTATGTATCACGCTGACTCAGTTAAACCGAAGTGGCGTAAATCGTTTGAAGAGACTACTCAGATCGAAAATCACATCTTTTATCGCTAAGGAGTAACGCATGACTCGAGTTGTACAAAGGGTACAGATTACTGGTGATAGTGCAACTATCCGAACATCTGTAGGTGCATTCAAAGTTCTTACAGCACATGAACGAGAAGGCATTCCCACCGTTTGGTACGAAACACTCGAGAAGCCTGTAGTGCCAGTTGACGTGACGTTCACTGTAGTCCCAACAGGAGGTGTTGTTCCAGAACACTCGATCTATGTTGGAACCGCATTTAATGAAGGTAGAGCTTCTCATATTTATCAGCACCCAGACGTCTGAGGCAGCCGATGGAGAAACAAGAAGAACAAAAAGAAGCTCCATCTACGCCTAGACACGAAGAATACCTCGAGAAACAACGCCGATATGATAAGGGATAGCTATGAAGTATTTAATGATGATTTTCGCATACAGCACGTACAGCGGCGACAGAAGTACACATCGCATGTACCATACAAAGTATGAAGACCTATGCCAGTAAAACCAAGTAATATTTCAGATCAGGTAGCTTATGGCTTAACTGCATCATTTCGTTGGTTTGCAGATACGTTTTTTGCAAAGCGTTACGGTCACAGAGCAGTAGTACTTGAGACTGTCGCAGGCGTGCCTGGAATGGTTGCCGGCATGTGGCAGCATCTTCGTAGTCTGCGGAAGATGGAACCGGATAAGCGGGGCTGGATTAAAACTCTGTTAGAAGAAGCAGAGAACGAACGAATGCATCTCATGATCTTTATTGAGATTGCTAAACCTAGCTTATTTGAAAGAACGCTTGTTGCCTTCGCACAGTTTGTCTTTTGGCATTTCTACTTTGTTCTCTACGTGTTCTTTCCAAAGACTGCTCATCGCATGATCGGGTATTTTGAAGATCAAGCCGTCGTGAGTTATACACAGTATCTTGAAGAGATTGATTCTGGCAGAATTGCAAACATCCCAGCACCAAAAATCGCAATTGACTATTATGATTTGCCTGAAGAGTCGACTCTTCGTGATGTAGTCATTCGTGTAAGAGAAGATGAACAGGGTCATGCTAATGTAAACCATGGCATGGCAAACGTTTTAGAAAAGCATAACTAACTTTTTTGTTGACATTAACGAGTAAATAGTATATAAATAGACTTGTAGTGATGATATTCACTGAACACGTTCTGGACCTGGGGGCGGTACCCAGCGGGTCCACCATAGATACACTCGGTTAGGTTCCAAGTTTCACTTGGCTATACCAATAGAGGGTGCTGGCTATCCTGTAAAATCCTGCCAGCACATTAGGATTATCCGAGTGTATCTTTGATGGGCTCGAAATAGGATCGACAGGCGGACTAGGCAGGATGGAGCTACTCGGCGCAAGCTCGGTTAACGCAAGAAAATTACAACTGCAAACGAAAACTTTGCTCCTAAGGCTTACGCGCTAGCCGCATAATCCTGTGGGTATGGGCACCACCTAGAAACAGAACGGGCTCGCTTACACACAACACACATTTACACACGAGGCATTTACATGGCAAATTCGCGTCGCATTACTGCGCAAGCATCCGTTATCCCAACATACATCGGTGGATACGTTCAACCTACTTCTGTACTTCCTGGAACTGTTACGATGGGATTGACTCAGCCAATCGCTCAACCAGCAAATCTCGGCCAAGCTTTCAAACCGAAACGTGCCGGCAAGAATCCGAATCTCTCGCACATCATCTTCGTCCTTGACGAATCCTCTTCGATGTCGTCCTGCTGGGAACAAACCATCTCTGGCTACAACGAATATCTGAAGGCTCAGAAAGAAGACGCTGAAAAGACCGGCATCAAGACTCTGGTCTCTCTCTACAAGTTCAACGGCCACGACGTTCGGGCGATCTTTGATCGTCAAGACGTAGGTGAGGTTCAACCCCTCGACAAATCCAGCTATCGCCCAAGCGGTGGCACCAACCTTCTTGACGCTATGGGTGGCGTCATGATGAAGATCACCACTCTTCTCGCTGAAAAGAAGAAAGCAGATCGTGAATCGGTGATCATTACGATTCTGACTGACGGCGAAGAGAATCAGTCTCGCACTTTCCGTAACGAAGACATCAAAGTGATGGTCGAAAAGGCAGAAGGTAAGAACTGGGGCTTCATGTTCCTTGGTGCAAACATCGATGCATTCCATGCCGGTGCAGCTATGGGTTTCAACAATAACAATACAATGCAGTTTTCGACTGCTAATGCTGCTGAGACTTTCCGTTCAGCCTCTGCAATGACTTCTCGTATGAAGGGTGACTATGCTTCTGGTATGGCCACTATGGATTCTTACACTGTATCGGCATTCAACGACGCTGAGCGTAAAGCCGCTGTAGGTGACAAAGATGCAGGGAAATAAGAACCCGTACGAAGTTCGTCTTGATATCATGAAGATGGCACAAGAAATGCTTGACCGCGAGACACAAATGAAACAGGAAGCATTTTTTGCGAAGCTTGATACACTTAGAACCTCGAATAGCAACGTCGATGTAATAAATAAATTCATCGACGAAAACCAACCGAAGATGTACAACGAGAGCGAACTGGTGAACCGCTCTACTGCATTGTACGCCTTTGTTAATAACTCCACCACAAACAAATCCTAAGGAGAATATAAATGATGAAATTTCTGATGGCTACTGCCGCTCTTGTCGCTATGACTTCCACCGCTTCTGCCCTTGACTTTGGCAACGGTCTTGCTCTTGACGTCGAGCTTGTCACTGAGTATAATACTGATACCACAACCGCTACCTCTGTATTGACCCCAACTCTTGGATACGCTCCAATTGAAGGACTTTCTGTCTGGGCTGAAACCGATCTTGCTATCTATGATGGTTCAGATTTTATTAGCTTTGATAGTAGCGCTTTTGAAGGTGCAGTTCTTGGTGCAGCATACGTACCAAGCTTTGGCCTTGGTAAGGTAGGCGTAGAAGCATATCTCGAGAACAACTTCGACGGTAGCTTCGAGTATATCGACAGCATCGTTGGTGTATCGCTTAGCTTCTAATTTACATTAATATCGGGTGGTTACGTAATAAACCCGTGTGGAGCCATGGTTAGCTCCACTTTTTACAAAACAATAATACAGATTTAATCCAATTGTTACATTCATGGTATAAATTTATCATGTGAGGAAGCAAACCGCAAGCCTCTCGTTGTGGAGAAATTGAATGAAAGTACTTTTACTTAGCACTACATTAGCTTTGGCCGTAGCATCGACTGCATTTGCAAGAGATAACGTCCAAGTAACTGGCTCATCTACAGTCCTACCATATGCAACCATTGTAGCAGAAGCATTTGGTGAAAACTTTGACTTTCCTTCGCCTGTTGTAGAAGGTGGTGGTTCTGGTGCCGGTCGCAAAAAACTTTGCGAAGGCGTTGGTGAGAATACAGTTGATATTGCTAATAGTTCATCAAAGATGAAAGATGAAGAATGGGCCAAGTGTGAAGAAGTAATCGGTGAGGTTACCGAAGTTCGTATTGGTTATGATGGCATTGTATTTGCTTCGAATATCGGTCAGCTTGGTATCAAAGACCTAACAGTAGCACAATTATACACCGCACTACATGCCGACAGCACTGCAAAGCTTTGGAGCGATGTAGATCCTTCTCTTCCAGCAGTAGAGATTCTTGCTTATATTCCAGGTACTAAACATGGAACACGTGAAGTATTCGACGTGAAGGTTATGGAAGCTGGTTGTAAAGAAGTTCTTAGTGTTGAAAAGCTAGACGACGACCAGAAGAAAGCTTGTGTTAACGTTCGCACCGATGGCGCATCTGTCGACATCGATGGCGACTATACAGAAACCCTTGCTCGCCTTGACGCAAACAAGACATCACTCGGTGTGTTTGGTCTTAGCTTCTATCAGAACAACACCGATAAACTTGAAGTCACTACTGTCAGTGGCGTAGCACCAAGCGTAGAAACAATCTCAAGTGGTGATTATCCTATCAGCCGTCCACTTTACTTCTATGTGAAGAATGCACATCTCAGTGTTATTCCTGGACTTAAAGAATACGTTGAGTTCTTTGTAAGTGACGATATGGCTGGTCCAGACGGTGCTCTTGCTCAGTACGGTCTTGTGCCAGACCCAGAACTCGCAGCAACTCAGGAAATGGTTTCTGGTATCGAATAAATATCAAAAACTCTTATTGAGGTAATAATGGAAGACTTCCAGGCTTGGCAAAAATATCCTCATCTTAGACTTTGGTTTAATAAACTATATCTGGCTGAATTGTTAGGATATGATTGCGGGCCTGGAGGCGTTCCTCCGAAGGCTTCTGGTTACTACTGTGTAAGACCCATATATAACCTTGACGGCATGGGTGTAGGTGCTAGAAGGCAATGGATTGAAGCTGGAGATCGTACTAGCGTAGAACCTGGATACTTCTGGTGTGAATGGTTCGATGGTGACCAGTATTCTATTACATATGAATCAGAAGATCTATATGGTTACTCACAAAAATCATGTTTTAAAGCTGAACGTAACGTAGATCAGCTATTCCGGTTTAAGCGTTGGACACGCTCTGACAAACAAATCCCAATGCCATTACGTATTGAGGACGAACTTATGTTCTCAGGTGCTCATATCGTCAACGTTGAGATGATAGGCGACAAGGTAATTGAGCTTCATTTCCGTGATACTCCCGATCCAGACTATGAAGAACTGATTCCTGTTTGGAGCGATGAGCAACAAATAGTTGACATTTATACAAAAATAGGTTATACTTATATAGAAGCCCCCGACAATTCAAACGGATATCTCCCAGTTTATCGCTTGGGCTTTATGGTAAAATAGGAGAACACATGCTTATATCAACATATTTCAAAGAAAATGCTCATTCAGCTCGAGCCGAAGTAATGAGAAATACCGCCGGTGATTACTACTATATCGATTATTACGATCAAGGCGGAAACAAGTTTTACACCGAGACCTTTCCTGGAAAATCTATTCACTATGTTGAAGACGCCGCGGAAAACTGGTCTATCAATGTGAAGGTGTTACACGGATAATGCAAATAGAACTGACAGCGGAAAGTATTCTCCGTGAAGTCAGCAAATACGTGAACGAAGATGTTTCATACATCGATGCACTAGTTCATTATGCTGAAGTTCACGGAGTAGAAATTGAAGTAATTGGCGACATCGTACGTCGAAGCCAGATCATCAAAGCTCGAGTACATGAAGACGCCGAAAAACTTAACCTAGTAGAAAGAACACAGAGGTTACCAATCTAATGTCTGTATATTCAACGCGAGATGCCTTTGAGATCTATATGTATTATCTCGCGCTGAAGAGGCACTTCACCACTGATTATGATTACTTTAAGTACAATGGTAAGGTGAAGGCCTCTCAACTCTCTTTCGAGAATCGTAAAGACAAATTTCAGTTTTACAAACTCTCGAAACGCAAGGATGCAAAAGAATTCATTCTTGCAAACATGATCTTTGATCCAACTCTTTGGGTCGGAGACCTTCTCGATAATGAGAAGGCAGAAGAGGTCTATATCGAATGGTCACGTAAACAAGAAAGCTTGTCATACGTGTTCAAGAACGACCTCTCCGAGTTGAACGAAGACTTCAACTCGAATATACTTGTGAAAGATGGCCAGCATCCAAGACTTCTCCAGCTCTATAATATGCGTCGAGTTAACTTGGAAACCCTTGTTATCATTGACGACCTTGTGAATAATTTTTCTTACTGGGAGAAGAAAATTACGGATCCGATCATCTTTCCGAGTATAAATAGATTTGTCGCTAAGGTAAAGCCGTTCATCAGCTACGATAAGAAGAAGATGAAATCAATACTTGTCGACAAATTCGCACAATCGCAACAAGCCGCTTAAAATCGCTTATAATCGCAAAGGAATACTATTATGTCTAGCTCATTCGCAGCTCTCAAAAAAGCCCGTTCGTCTTCGTTCGACAAACTGAACCAGCAACTTCAAAAGACGGCAGGGGGCCAATCTAACAACAACGATGACAAATACTGGAAGCCCGATGTCGACAAGGCCGGGAATGGATATGCTGTTATCCGCTTCTTGCCTGCCCCAGAAGGTGAAGATGTTCCGTTTGTCAAGATGCATGACCATGGTTTCCAAGGTCCTGGAGGTTGGTATATTGAGAACTCATTGACCACTATTGGTCAGGATGATCCGGTCTCTGAGCACAATTCCAAACTCTGGAATTCTGGTAACGAGTCGGATAAAGAGATCGCGCGCAAGCAAAAGCGTCGCACTAACTTTCATGCCAACATCTATGTTGTGAAGGATGCTGCTAACCCTGCAAATGAGGGTAAGGTTTTCCTTTACAAGTTTGGTAAGAAAATTATGGAGAAGCTTCAGGAAGCAATGAACCCACAGTACGAAGGTGAGACTCCGGTCAACCCATTCGACATGTGGGAGGGTGCTGACTTCAAACTGAAGATTCGTAACTACGAAGGCTACCGTAACTATGATCGCTCTGAGTTCAGTGAAGCCGGTCCTATGACAAACTCGCGTGGTGAGTCATTTACCGACGAACACCTTGAAGAGATCTGGAAGCAACAGCATTCTCTGAAAGAGATCGTCGATCCTAAAAACTTCAAGACCTACGCTGAACTGAAGACTAAACTCTATAAGGTTCTCGGTCTTGATGGCAGCTCACACGCACCCATGAAATCGGCTGCCGAGGACGACGCGGAGATGGACTTCACTCCAAAGTTTAAAGAGCGTACCGCTCCTAAGCAGGAGGAAACTCCATCTCCGTCATTCACTCCATCGTTGGATGAAGACGACGATACTCTCGACTTCTTCAAGAGCCTAGCGGCTGGAGACTGAGTCTAAAAGAAGGAGCCTTCGGGCTCCTTCTTCATAGGAGGATAATATGGGATATAAAAGAACTTCAAAGAAGACTGGCGCAAATTCGCGGCGGTCTCAGACTATTAATAATACCAATGGTTCGATAACAAATTCGAATTCAACCGGCAGTAAACAGTTTAGAACCACTTACAGCAATAACTCAAAGACCGGAAACAAGATTACACAAACTTGGAGAGATGGCGCTGGTTTTACACATAGAAAAACTGTCTATTCAACAGCTAGCGCTGAACAAGAAAGAAAAAGACAACAAAAACAAAGCGCTAAATTCTGGGCAAATTTGTTCGGTGCGAATAAGAAAAGACGTGTAACGAAACGCAAGCCGAGTGCGACCTCAAAACAACAGTCAGCTCAAGCATCAGGTTCGCCAATAGTTGGTTGGATTATTATTGGTGTGATTTGCTGGGGTCTTTATCAGCTAATTTACTGAACACCGTTTAATTGAAACTGGCTATAGGAACTCAAAGCGCTTGATGCATTCGTCGTCGTTACAATAGTAGTATTTGTAACGTTATTCGTTGGGCCTACTGTAGTTCTATTATCTACTATTGCCGGAGCAACAGTCGTGCCCGTACTGTTAACTGCTGCTTCTTGCGGTACGACTGGCGAGGTAATTTCTGCCACCGGTCTAGTCCTAATTGGCATTTCTGTAGTTTGACCTAACACATAGTTTACCTTTGAAATGGCATCAACCATTTCACCTAATCTAAGTGTTGGATCAAGAATACCTTTAGGGAATACTATAGGGCTACTCAGCCAACCATCGGATCCTTCTACTTCTCCGCCATTAGCTAAAGCATCTAAAAATGGAACTGCTTTTCCTAAATCTGTAGCAAGTTGCTCAAAATCAATGTTCATACTTGATATTTTAATTCCAGCAAAAGCATTCAGTGCATCAGTTATTTTTTCAAGTGCTGTTGCGCCAGTCATGAGTTCATCAGCGTTATCGGCTAATCTCATCAATTGATCAAATGGATTCTCAGCACCGGTAAAGAACGATAGAACAGATGTTACTGCGTTTTCTAATGTGCCAACAAACTGGCCAGCAGAAAACGCAGCAAGCCCGGCAGCAATACCAGACATCGCAAGGAAGAACTTACCACTACCTTCTGCGAATGTATCATCGCCAGGAATAGAATCGCCAATTGATAGAAGAGCTAATACATCGCTCTTAATCTTTAATGCCCAGTCTTCATTATTGATTAGCGCCGACAATCCAGTGATTGCACTACCAGCACCAAACACCGCAAGTCCGGCTCCAATACCAGTCATCGCAGTCATAAATGTTCCGGTTTCTCCAAACATCTCGGCTTTACCACCAAGAGAATCTTCGATTGACATTAATGTGTTAACATCATCTTTGATCTTTTGTGCCCAGTCATCGCGAGTCAAGAGTTCACTCAGTCCAGTGATAGCAGATCCTGCACCAAATAGAGCCAAACCTCCAGCGATGCCCGTCATTGCTAATAAGAACGTAGCACTATCGCCAATAAACGCCCCGGCTCCACCTAGATCATCTGCGATCGACATCAAAGTGATTACGTTATTCTTAATATTTTGAGACCACTCTTCTCCACCGCCGAAGCGGGCAAGAGCTTCACCAATTCCAGCAATTGCACTACCAGCCCCAAACACACCGAGACCTAGACCAATACCAGTCATAGCAGCTAAGAACGTAGCTCCGCCTGCAAAAAATGTGATTTGGCCACCGACACTATCTGCAATGGACATTAATGTAACGACATTGTTCTTGACTGAATCAGCCCAGTCTTCTACACCAAAGTATTTTGTGAGAGCATCGCTCAATCCAGCAATTGCACTACCAGCACCAAAAGCAGCTAAGCCAATACCAATACCAGTCATTGCTGCAGCAAATGCTCCGCCTTCAGCAAAGAACTGAAGCATGCCGCCGGTAAAGGATTCCGAAATAGTAAGAAGTTCAAGAACATTGTCCTTAACCTTTTCACCATCAAAATTTTCTAAAGCCTCAAGGAAATAACCGCCTCCTGCCAACAATGCTCCGATACCCAAGCCTGCAGCGCCGACACCCATACCGATACCAGAGGCAGCACCACCAAGACCAGCGCCAAGGCCACTTAGTGCACTTCCTATGCCTCCTCCGATGCCACTCGCACCAGCACCGATTCCGCCGGCAGCAGATCCTATTCCTGCGCCGGCAGCCTGAACTCCGCTAAAAAGTGTATTTAATATATTTGATGAACGACCAAACGCTGCGCTTCGGTTTTGATCTTCAATCGACTCCTCAGTGATACCAACAAGGTTTTCAATCGCCGATGTTTGATTGACCATCGAGGCGTTAATACTATTAAGCACTCCCATCAATGGGGTGAGATCAACTTGTACGGTGGTAGTGGTTACCATTGTTATGCCTTTTGTTTGGACTCTTTAATCAAGTCTGCTAACATTTCGATGTAGAGGTCTCTCTCATATGGTATCATATTTTCGATTGTATCTAGATTATATTTATGAATTTGAACTAAAGCGAACATATTCTTATAATACAAACCCAGACTATTGTGGGAGACCATTAGATAAAAAAACTTTCTACACCTTCCATAACAAAAGTCTTTTGCACACCATCAGATGTTTTATAAGGTACCTCGAATCTCAACACTGGAGCAGTATCGAAGAAGTTTTTAATCTTGTTTGTCGCTGAGGTATCAAGACTTTCAATAAATTCATTCACTTCTTTTTCTGTGAAATCTGAAAATTTAAAAACTTCATCTGATGTAGTTGATACAAGCGCATCAATACATTTGATAAAGATATTGAAAAGTTTCAATTGAGTCATTTCATTTGACTTGTTTGCAATCTCTCTTAATTCATTTACTGTTAGATACCGCATAATAAGAATGTAGTCATCGTTCAATTGAATTTTGTTTGTATGACCTTCCTTATGCTTTATAGTGATATCATTTACATTAAGAGAAAGATCAACCTTTTCTTTTGTGTCTGGATCAGTGATAGAGAATCTAATTACGTTATCTACCGATTTTGCTCGAATATTAACTAGCATATACTCGAGATCAAACATTGGTAGCGTCTCCGGATCAACTCCGGTAAAGCAGTTGCCAATGATCTGTTTTATCGCAAGGATGATTTGGTCAATGTCCTTTGATTCTTGAGCAGTTAAGAGAATCTTTTCTTCTTTTACTGTAAAAGGACGGTACTTGACTTTCTTTCCAGTTGAAGGTTGAACCAATTCGAAAAGTGGTAAATCAATCTTAGGTAAACCCATAGTGTAACTCCATTATAATGCACCGAGGATGGTGTTGATGTTTGTGTATGAAAGAATAATGTCTTGAATATTTTGTGGGCGCTGTATCTGGTTAATCGCTTGACCGATTCCATTAATTGCGCTGATGTATGAAATCAATCCATTTTGACGATCTAGATCAGGTGCAATTGACGCGTATTCAATAGTTTCAAGAGTGAGTGAGTCATATTCAAAGTTAACTGGTAAAGACATCACGTCACTTTGATTTTCCCATGACATATCGACAGTACCAATTGATACCGGATAAGCTTTATCAAACGTGTACTTATAGACTTTTTGCACATCGTTCGCAGAGAATACATACAGTTCAATTCTTGCAGCATAGTTATCGCGATACTCAAATTCATTTGGCAGTTTACGATATACGTCTTCTGCAGCAACTGTACCAGTGTTAAAGTTGAAGATAGACTGCATCCACTTATGGAAGTACTTCATAACACCGAATTCAGCATCGACCATAAAAATCAGCGGTAATGAAGAAGTATTGAAGTCCATTGGTCTCTTGAACTCTTTGCCATAACCGTGTTGTCTAAACGATACTGTCGTTAGATCAAATGATGGAATCTGAGCAGACTTACAAAAGAACGTAAGTTCATTTGAAGTGATGGTAGACCCAACAGTATTACTCAAAGTAGTTGGGATAGTAATAGCACAATAGAACAGGTTGTTTTTCGCCAACCCTCTGTTGCCAACATGTGCTTTAAAATCGTTGATATTGAATACCATCGTGCGGCCTTATACTATGAGTTTCTTTGAGTCTTGCCAGACTTTTTGCTTTGTCGCGCCTTGGAATCTTTCCGTTGGAAGAAATAGAGCGATGTCCCACTCTGATGGATACACATACAAGAATCGGCTACGTAATTGTTCTGTTAAATAGTGCTTAACACAAGGTGCAAAATATTTGAACTTTGATGAACTGCTTAGGATATTATAGTTCAACTTCAGCTTAGTTGTTTCATCAAACTTATCGTTGTTTGCAACGTCATATAGAGCATCCATAAGTTTAGCACGATAGATATATGGAAGATAGTGTAGGTTAAGCCCCATGAATCCACCTGGCACTTTACGGTATGGGAACACTAATGGAAATCTATCGTAATAAGGAAGAGTTGCTTTATGCTTCGGATCGTAGTAATACATATACATCTGACCAACTAAAGGCTTTACTGTGAGTCTCTCAGCATCACCTTTCATAAGGGTCTTTTCATCGATACGTCTATAACTCTGAGCAGTGTCTCGATACCACTGGCGTGCAGCCTCGGTTCGTGCCGGCATTTGGCCAGCTCGAATACCCTTTGTTAAGACTGTATCAAATATAATCGCCATGTTACTTTCCGAATAGATGCTTTTCAGTCATGATTAAGAAGTTCCAACCTCGATCTGCACAGAATTCTTGAGCTGCTTTCCATTTCGCGTCGTTCACGCCATATGTCATAACTTCGTTCAAATACTTCCTGCTCACTTTTCCCGTTGGCGTCAGTTTTTTGTTCTGACTCGGAGGAATCGTTTGTGCTTCCGGTTTTACTTCAATTAAGATCGTTTGCTTCTTACCATCTATATTTATCTGTTCTACATAGACGTCGGGAAAGTATCTGTGCCATCGGCCATCAATCGGGCTCTTATATGGAATGACCAATTCCTCGCTTCCCCACTTGATTACGTTTGGGTGTTCATCGAGGTAATTAAATAACTTAAGTTCCCAACCAGATCTGTATATGACGTTAGTCGGATCACCCTTGTATTTCTGTGGATTCTTTGGTTTGAATCTGCCTTGGTAATACGCCATGAATGTCCATATAAATATCTTAAACTACCTACGTATTTATAGGATACTTCATGGCATTCGTCAGACCAGCACAAGATGTTATTAGCAGAAACAGAAGCGCATCAAATGTTGCTTCAGCGCTTCTGAGGTATCCTTCGGAAGTTACTTCCCATGCAATGATCTTTAACTTTAAAAACTACAGTCCTAGACCAGCGGGTGGCACGGCTACTGTGTCGAATGGCTCAATCGCTCTTCCATTGCCAAAGACTATTCAGGACATAACAAGCCCAGACGTGATGGGTCGTGAACTTGGAATCACTGGTGCTGCAGTTGTTGACGTAGCCGCTGCAATGGGTTCTGATCAAGGTTTAATTGGCGCAGCAACTGATGCTATTGGCAAACTAACAGGTGGAGGCGCTCTTGATCCTCGAAATGCAACTGCCAGTGGATTAGCATCATTCGCAACGTTTGCAGCTCGTGCTGGGTTAACATCAATTGGTGGATCAGAGATTGAGCAAGGTATATCTGTTGGAACAGGTACTGCAGTTAACCCTCACCAAGCTCTTGTATTTAACGGTATCGCCCTGAAGCAATATACGTTTGAATGGACAATGATTCCGAATAATGAAACAGAATCTGAACAAATCCGCAATATTGTAAAAAGATTTAAATCGGCGTCATTGCCTTCCTATGGCGGTGTTGAAGGCACTCAGTCGAATGTTCTCAGCCGAGCTCTACTGAATTATCCAAATATGGTTGATGTATTCTTCGTTGGCCTCGATCAAAATTACTTCCCATTATTTAAAACTGCGATGATATCAAACGTGACAGTCGATTACACACCTCAAGGACACGTCGTAGTGAACAAAGGTCCAACCGGTTCCCGTCCAGCAATGGTAAACTTAGCAGTTACGATCATTGAATCCGAGATTCACACTCAAGAGGATTACGCATAATGGCTAAGTATTTCCGTTACTTCCCAAAGATAGAGTACAATGGTGTATCAGTAACCGATATTACACGTCGTGTAAAGGTTGCAGAAAAACTTCAAGCCGATCCGTATTTATTCTTACCGTACACAGTAACGAATGACGATAGAGCAGAAGATATCGCACAGCTATATTACGGCGATGTAAATAAAGTATGGATGATATATTTAGCAAATAACATTATTGATCCTTACACGCAGTGGCCTCTCTCCAACGAAAAGTTTGAGTCGACGATTCGCAAGAAATACGCCCATTCAATCTCTTTTGCTGGTGATAAAGTTAATGTATCTTCTAATCGTATTACATCAACTGCTCATGGATTTAAAACGACGGATCCAGTTATTTACACTGGAAGTCCAGTGATTGGTGGCCTCGCGAATAACACAACATACTATATCATTCGAGTAAATTCAAACATTATTAAACTTGCAACATCTGCGACAAATGCAAGAAATGGTACAGCGATTAATATCACGACAACTACGAATAGCACTATCACACATTCATTGGCTTTAAATGTAGATACGTTTTTGTCCAGTACTTTAATCGATACAAACGTCGTGTATTGCACAAAGAATGCTGATCCGACTATTAAAATATCGTATGACACTTATCGTCTCGGTGATGTAGTTACAGGTGAATGGACTCCTGTGAGAGTGTATGAATACGAATCACAAGAAAATGAAAATCGTAGAACTATTTTTCTTATTAATGCTGACTATGCGCAACGCGTTGAGAAAGATCTAAAGAGTCTAATGAATGTCTAATATTAAACAGGCCGGCCATTACGAACTGCGTGAGTTTACGCTTCTCAACAAATCGTTGAATGTTGAGCGCAATATGCTTGGTCTTGTTGGAAGTTTTAATATCCTCGAGTCCATGAACAACGGTGCAATTCGTGGCAGTGCAACTATATTCGAATCATACGATATTCTCAACGAATTTCCTATTCGGGGCCAAGAGTTTATTAAAGTAACATATGCAGACTGGTTTGATAATGAAAGAACCGAATACTATTTTGTGTATGCAGTGGATAACGTATCTTATGGCGATGAAAAGAATCCAAGCTTTGTTCAATATACTCTAAACTTTACTTCTCCTTATAAGTTTCTGTCAGAAAATGCATATCTCCAAAGAGCTTACACCGAATCAATTGCTGGTACACAGCTTATTAGTGATTACGCAACTGACGCTTTTGATGAGTATTATCAACGACCAGTTCAAGAACTATTTGGCAAAAAGCTCAAGTTTTTGATTGCTGAAAAAACAACCAATCGCCAAAAACTTGTTATTCCAAAATATAGCCCAGAAGAAGCAATGAATATGTTCGTGAGAAACGCATATTCAGATGAGAATCCTCTTAATAACGGAATGACTCCTTCTCAAACGTTTAGATTCTTTGAAGCAAGAGATGCGTTCTTTTTTGCTACAAACGAATTTATGCAACAAAGGGCGATTACATCTGGAACTGATAATAGTTTAATTCAAAGACCAGTAATTGATTACAAACGCAATTATGCTGGGTCAATTAGTGCTGATTCACAATATTCTGCAATGACTGAAATACTTGATGTTAATTTTGGCACACGTGTGAATACAATCGATACGATTGCACAAGGTGGATATCGCAGAATAGTTTATGAATTCAACTTGCTTACAATGAATATTGATTCAAAATCGTATGATTATACCGAAGAAGAAAATCACGATCCCGATTTAAATCCTATTCATGATAAACTGTTTATTCGCGAAAAGA
>Ga0315902_10002706_pt1 | contig 27230 bp, 41 predicted proteins | sample LakEriMetagenome_9_FD_203523 | JGI IMG/M metagenome (GOLD analysis project Ga0315902, IMG submission 203523) | Freshwater fungal communities from buoy surface, Lake Erie, Ohio, United States - Buoy 12 MA117 | ecosystem: Environmental > Aquatic > Freshwater > Lake > Lake biofilm | place: USA...
TGCCTTTCATAAAGGCTGATGCCGTTTGTTCAAACAAACAAAATCCAACCGACAGAACTTTGTTTACCTATACCTGTTTAAAACGGATGGCAGCTAATTATAAGCCAGTAAAGGTATATTACGCTACATATGATTCAGATAATAAGGAACAACTTACTCCGTGCGGAGAAGCTTCTTGCATATATTTGAGTAAAGAACAAATTGTAGCTAGATTAGAACTTGATACAAAGCTACCACAAGACATTCAGAAATATGTTTTGAACGCAAAAACATATTCTGCAAAAGGAGATTTTTACATCAATACAAGTTGTATTGTTGAAATCTCAAATGCAGAAATTAAAAGTTTTGTTTTGCGTCCAAAAGAAAAAGCTATTGTTTTTGAGTAGAGCCTAATTTTTTGATGAGCTTTTTCAATTGTAAAATGGTTTTGTTTGTGCGGGTATGGAGGATTCCATGCCCGCCATTTTTATTGAATTGACTGATGTTTCGTTTATAGTCATCAATCAATATTGATTTCGGACTTGCATATTTTTGTTTTTCTGTACTGCTCTTACTACAGAAAACTCTATCACTACTGAGTCCTAGATTCTTTTTGCACCACAATTTTTTCCCTAAGCAGCTTGCTTCATTGTTAGCGGATGCGGTCAATATGAGTGGTTGAAAATTTGTAACAAATTTCCATAATTTGTCACAATCTTTGGTTTTTGGTAATTTAGACCAGAAGTCAACTAATTGTTTGGTATCAAGGTTTTTTAGATAGTTTTTGAGGATCGGCTCGAACTCATCCCTAGTGTGATTATTCAGGTCAATTTGTAAGATTGAGCCAAGACCGCCTTGCAGATCAACTAGAACACCATCTAAATCAACAAATATGATAGGTTGCATATTTTATCTATGAAAATGCTAGTCCAAATACATCTAAGAATTTTAAGGAATCAAAGTGGCTATAATAAATAAATTACTATGAAAACTCTAGAGCAATACCTGTTAGAATTCCAAACTACTTTGCAGTATCATGACGAATTAAATCCAAAGTTTTGGAACAACGATAAGATTAAAGCCGATGTGAGGAAAAGGCTTGTTGAAATTGGAAAATTTTGGGCAGAATTTGCACTTATCCCGGCAAAAGCAATAAAAGATATTTTATTGACAGGTGGAAATGCGAATTATAACTATACTGATTTCTCAGACCTAGATGTTCATATTCTAGTTGATAAAAAGAAAATAGCTGATTGCGACATTGAAATATTGGATGATTTTTTAAAAGATAAAAAAGCATTATGGACTTTAACACATGACATAAAGATTTTCGGTGTACCTGTAGAGCTTTATGCACAGGATATCAATGAAAAAACATCGCCAAACCAAGGTGTCTTTTCCTTACTTAAAAATAAATGGAATAAAAAACCTATTAAAGAAAAAGTAAATTTTGATGATCCTCTATTGCAAAAGAAGACAAAAAATTTAATTGATAAAATCGATTCTCTTGTAAAAGACAAGTCAGACAGCCTCGAATTGCTAAATGCTTTGAAGAAAAAACTTCGTGATATGCGTTCGGCTGGTGTAAGTAAGGGAGGAGAATATTCCTTAGAAAATCTTGTATTTAAAGAATTAAGAAACAAAGGTTACTTAGATAAATTGTCGAAGTACATTCTGAAAATAGAAGATGAATCGATGAGCATGACGATGAAAAGGAAGAAAAAATGACTGAACAAGACATTGAAAGAATTGTTAAGGACAAAGTCCAAAAGGGTTATGGGTTTGATCCTCTAACAATTATTGCTATTGTATCTGCTGCAATACAAATTTATAAACTGATAAAAGCATGTCGTCAATCTGAATCATTACTCAAAGCTTCCGCAAAAAGAAAAGGATTGGCTTATCGGATTTTTGTTAGAAATAACTTTCTTAATAAAGTCAAGGAACTCAATGTGCCTGAAGAGGTCGCAGAAGAGATTCTTGAGGAGCTAAGGCTAGAATTTATTAAGGAATAAAATGGCATTTAATAACTCTGGTGATCCAAGAAGGCAAGAAGCTTTGCATAAACATTTTGGTAAACCGCAGCCTTTGAAGAATGAATCTTTGAATGCAGTTCCCAGAAGAAATAACATTTATGCTCTTAACAACAAAAGACCGAATCATTCTAACAAAGTAAAAAAGCCTGAAGTAACGCCTCATTATAGCAATCAACCAAGACCAGATAAAAGCTTACTTACGAAAATTGCTGGTGAAGTTCACTCATTAAATTTACCGGAAAAGGGATCGTTTAACGCAGGTCTTGCTCCATATGGTGATGATAAATATGTGATGGTATACAGGCCAGATGAAATGTCATTTGTTGGTTGTTTGCTTGATAGAAAATTCAAATTGATACCGAGCTATTTTCATAAATTTCCGATGCGTAATGTGGCTGATCCAAGAATTTTATGGATCAATGAGAAAAAGCTTTTAATGACTTATTCGGCTGTAGATAACTTTAAGGAATTCATAGGTGGCTCCGTCATCATGGACTTGGATAAGTCACCTGTATTTGTTGACAGCATGCAGTTTCGGATCAGCCCTAGTGATATCGAAGGGCGACAGAAAAACTGGATGCCTTTTGTGCATGAAGAAAAGGTTTATCTAATTGCTTCAGTTTGTCCACATATAATTTATGAACTTAGTTTCTATCCCAAGGTAACTTGCAAAAAGGTCTATGAAACGCCTTGGACTTGTCCATGGCCAATTCAGATGGGATTGCGTGGAAATACCAATGCGATATTGCTTGATGATGGTAATTACTTAGCAACATTTCATACCTCGCAATACAACGGTAATGTGTGCCACTACGACAATGGTTGCTACATTTTCGAGGGCAAGCCTCCTTTCAAAGTTTTGAAATGTTCAAATCGCACTTACCTTCCAGCAGACGCAGCTGTACAGCCTTATTTTAGAAAAGCCGGAATCATTAAATGCGTTTTTCCTGTTGGATTAGTAAAGGAGGGGAAAAGAATAATAATCAGTTATGGAGACAACGATTCAATTGTGAAAATACTGGATACAAACCTCAATGAACTAACTAATTTAATGATCGAGGTTTAGCGATGCATTTTGTTCATAAAATTTCATTCATGATTCATACAGCATCTTGTGATTTCTTTTTAGAAAATCAGGGAATAAAAAGTTATTTTGAAAATCTTCTGAGGAATTTATCAAGACAAACAATCAAAGAATTTGAATTTATATTTGTTGATACATTTTATGAAGAAAATAAAGAAAAATTTGACAGGTTGATGCCGGGACTTCCTTTTATTGTAAAACATGTGCCCGTTCATAAAAACCACCGTTATTGGTACGATAAAGGCCACACTTATATTTCAGCTGCTAAAAATACGGGTATTTTGCATGCAGATGGAGAATTATTAATTACTTGCGATGATGCTGAATTTTTCCCGGATGATTTACTTGAAAGATATTGGAACCATTATAAGTCTGGGCATTACATGATTGCTATGCACAATAGGCTTAAAAATATTAGAACTGAAGATGGATTTGTTGTGTTTCCAATTGCTGGAGAGGTTTACATAAATGACCATAGATTTTTACAAATGAAACAGGAAGTACAGAAGCACTCACATGGTAGTTGGGCATTTGCAGGAACCAGTTTTAGCTTACAAGATGCGTTGACTTTAAATGGATTCAATGAAAGAATGGATGGTTGCAAATCTCTTGAAGATTGTGATTTTGGCAACAGACTGACTATGCTCGGAAGAAAATTTATTTTAGATAAAAAGGGTGTCATTTTTATTTTAGATCATCAATGTTACACTAATAATAATGTTCCTGTAAACTGGGAACCAAATCCTGATGACCAGTTGAATCAAGTCCCTTCCACCAAGATAGCAAGAAAGAATATTGAAAGCCTTATTGCTGTTGAAAATTATGGGATGTATATGTGTGGTGTTGAGCTTAAAGAGATTGTTGCAAACAAAAATGCATTAACACCCAAGCACATGGAAATCATCAAAAGAGAAACATTAAAGTATCGTAAGTTTGATCCTTTTGCAGGAAGCAATAGTGAAAATCTAAATATTTGGATGAATGTTCCAACATTTGATCTACAACAAGAAAGATTAGAACTAAGAAGTAGTTCTGAATGGAGATGGGGATGATTACTGCTCAGTTTTTTATTGAAAAATACTTATCCAAAGTTCCCGGCTGGTGTTCTAAAGACAAAGCTGAAAAGTTTGTTGAGTTGATTAATACGACAAATGCTCAGACATGTCTAGAAATAGGTGTTTTTGGTGGTTCTTCATTGTTCCCGCAAGCTTTGGCTATGAAAGACAAAGGGTCAGGTATTGTCATAGGAATTGATCCATGGACAAGGGATTCTGCCTTAGAGGACATGGTGAACAAAGCCAATAAAGATTGGTGGGGCAGTTTAGACTTACAAAACATATATGAAATGTTTTTACAGAACATTCAGAATTATCAACTAGAGCAATTTGTTAATGTTGTTAGAAAGAAATCGTCAGAAGTTGTTGAACAGTTTGGGGAAAGTACAATTGACATTCTTCATATTGACGGAAATCATTGCGAGAGATTAGCATACGAAGATTGCGTAAACTTTTTGCCAAAAGTTAAATCTGGTGGTTATGTGTTTTTTGACGATACCACATGGGTTGAGCAGGGAAATGTAGCATCTACTCAAAAAGGTTATTCATATCTGAAGGAATATTGCGATGAAATTTGCATAGTCAGCAAAGACTGTGCTGTTCTACAGAAGCGTTAATCGATCAATTTTTCAATAATTTTTTTAATTAAATGTTTCTTCCTCACATTTTTGTTGGGGTCTTGAATAAACATTTGTATTAATTTATATGTATTTTTAGTTGATGCGTCTATTTTTTCCATTTCCTCTGACATATTTTTTACTATCTCTTCTGCGCTATATTTTAGTTTGTTAAAGAAAAAGTCAAGCAAGCTTAGCTTTTGTTTCTCAAGTGGTATCATTTTAATAAATACAATCTTTTTTTGATAAGATATTGGAAGCGTAAATAAATCTGAGGTTATTTTATAAATTTCTTCTAGTATGTTGGTTTTCTTGGCTGTTCTTAACATATCAGAACACATGGCTAGAAATAGGTGATTGTCTAGATCGATATTCTGTCCTATTTTTTTCTCTAGGAACTTTGACTTGTTAGCATGATAGTAAGAAGAAATTAATCCGTATGGCATGTTCTGATAATTATCTGAAAAATTGAACTCAAAAATATCATTCAGTTCGTGAATATTCTTTATGTGAGGAATGGTGTTGTTTAATAACAACAAATAATCAGGTTTTAATTCATCAAGCTTGGTAGACTTTTTCATTCCTGTATTTTAAAAAAAATTTTCGATTATGCAAGTTGATTTGCGTCTGAATTTAACAGCAGCCCGAATGCGCTTTCTTGCTTATTCAACTTAAAATTATTAGAACAAAAACTTCCAATATTAAATGGAAAATGAAAAGATTTTTGAGATAAAAAGCTATAATTTATTTCATGATTCCAATGAAGTGAATACGCAATCGATTGTTTGAAAATCATTTTGTTTACCAAGGCCATCTATAAATGCTGCCTTGACTTCCACAAAAACTGCTGGACCAATAAACATGTACATGAAAAAGTGGAGAAAAATAGCTTTGCCTTGCAAAAATAGGGCTCATACCTCTTCCACTAAACCAGCTAGATCGATGTGGTTTTGTACATCTACAATTAATTTTATGTATCATAGGTTTTTGCTCCAGCATCTTCCTCTAAAATTGTTTAGAGAAAAAACAGTATTCATCTGTTTTGATTGTTGGAAATGTTTAGTCCAATGATATGAAAAATCCATATCTCCTACATGTGCAAAGCTGAACATAAAGCCTTGTTCAAATAAGTAAATGGATGACCATGATGTGTTTCTGAAAATCATCAAATTCCATCACTCCAATTTCTGCTGTCGTAATTAGCTCTGCTAAAGGCGTTTGATCTTTCTCTGCTTTCTTGTGCTGGAATTTTCCAAGAAAAACTATAACTCATATCAAAAAAAGATGCAGCAACAAATCTATTGCCGAACAAATTGGTAGCAGACCAAGAAATGTATTTCAAAATCATGATTGTATTTCAATTGGTGTCGTTAAACCACATGAATCCTATCACAGAAATTGCTTCAATCCAAGGCCAAAGCCCAAAACCAACGGCTAAGATAGGCATTTTAAAGTGATTTAAAACTGGTGGCAAAATTCCACATATGAAGCAGACTACAGGAAATGTTAGAAATATATAACACATGGCGATTGCCAAAGGGTTGTTTTGTGCTTGTGGGCTATCTGCTCCCATAGCAGCACCCATGATACAAGGGAAGATACTTATCAAAGCAAGAAAAACATTTAAAACACAGAAAATGTAAGCTAGAATACCCATCGAATTCACCTATTAGCAAAGATATTAAAAATTTTTTCTGGCTGCATTAATGCCTATATTGACGATACATCACCAAAATTTATATATAAATTATGTTTTCTATTAATAATATATAAAATTAACCAACGGAGGTATTATGGAAATTCCAGCTAGTGTAACAAATTTATTGAATAGTGAGATCGATCCGCTTTTAACCGAAGGTATGAGTGAGAAGGAAAAAGTTAATGTAGCAGAAGAAAAAGGGGATTTACTTGTTATTTGTTTGAAAATTGCATTAGAACAAAAACTCAAGTCTTTACAATCATAAACTAAAACCGCCCCTTACAAAAATCGTAAGGGGCGGTTTCGTTTTTAGTTTTCTACTATGAAGTAGTGGCCATTGTTTTGGAGATCAGTAAGCTTCTCTGGTTCATTAGTGATTGTGTCTCCATCCATAGCTTCATTTACTTTTCTAATTTGAATCCCGTCAGTAGTTTCTATGTAACCACTTCTTTGTATTGATTTTCCACCTACAATCCAATAATCCATGTAGCCTTCTGTGCCCTCGTTTCTGTTTGGTGGTGTAAGTTTTATTTGATAATTATTATATGCGCTTCCCAATGCAGTAGTACCATGATATCCAGTTGAAACAAATGTCCAGCCATTGCCACCAGCTACAGTCTGGACTGGAGAAGAAATATCAATAGTGCTTTCGTTTCCTGCCTGTCCATCACCGTTTCTTCCCCAAACCCACAAGCTGCCGTCTGTCTTGAGTGCTGCTGTGAAGTCATAACCGCATGATACCTGTGCCCAGTTGTTTCCTCCACAAATAGTCTGCACAGGGGATGAATAATCCTGTGTGTCTCCTGTTCCAAGTGCGCCATAACTATTTCCTCCCCACATCCAGAGGGTGCCATCCGTCTTGATTGCACCTGTAAAGTATCTTCCAACAGATACCTGCGCCCAATTATTTCCTCCACAAATGGTTTGCACAGGAGATGAAACATTGACAGTATTTTCTGCCCCTAGCTGGCCCTCTGAATTACGCCCCCACAACCAGAGAGTCCCATCATTTTTTATAGCAGCGGTATTTCTTCTGCTACAAGATACTTGTGCCCAGTCGTTTCCACCAGCAATAGTTTGAACTGGAGAGGACTTTTGATCAATAGAATCATCACCAAGTTCCCCATAAGTGTTTCTTCCAAACATCCACAATGTGCCATCAGTTTTTATAGCGCCAGTATGGTTTGCAGAACAAGAGACGGATGCCCAGTCATTTCCTCCAGCAACCGTTTGAACTGGAGATGATTTATCATCAGAAGTATCATCTCCTAAATTTCCATAATTGTTGTAACCCCACAGCCAGAGCGACCCATCATTCTTAATTCCCGCACATATGCCCCAGTACCAGTTTGAAGCATTTATAAACGCCCAGTCAGTATCAGTCCCTATTTGTGTAGGAGAAGAAAGGTCAACATTCTCTGTATTTTGTCCCAAGGCCCCATGGCTGTCAAACCCCCAAGACCAGACTGTTCCATCATTTTTTAAGGCAAGTGTCATGTCGTAGCCACCGGCTACCGCAACCCAATCACTACCTCCAGCTATTGTTTGTATTGGAGATGACTTGTCATCTGTAGTATTGTCTCCAAGCTGTCCATAGTTATTTTGTCCCCATAACCATAATTGTGCCATAATATAACTCCTAAATACAAATATTTATCTTACATAACTCATTAAATATATAGTTTATTATGGAAAGTCTTGCTAGATTGGTTATTTTGATATTTTTATCAATTTATTTCCTACTTCTAGGAATAGAATTGATTGCGTTGGTATTTGCAATTAAATATATTTTTCCTCAATACGGAGATTGGTGGTATTGTGCTTGGGTTCCTATTTTAATAGGAGCAAACTGGTGTCTGACTGTTTTGATATTAATTATCATGAGCAAAATTGGCTCCAAGAGCTAATCTGGCATAAATTCTTCTGAGTCTTGACTCAAAAAAACCGAATTCTGAAGACCTGTATTTTTCTCTTTGAAATTGAACTGAGTAATTACGATCTGAACCGAAAACTGAATTCTTACTTGACAAACTATAGATCAATATCATTTCGCAACCTTTTTATTTTTTAGAATCTCTAATTGTTTTTGTAATTTGGCAACTATTACATCATGTCTTTTCCAATATTGCTCTTTATTTCCATAATAATAACCCTCGTCCTTCATGGACTGTAAAGCGCCTAGTAAATGACTGATTTCAGACGATGTGAGTGTCATCAATCCCCCCAAATTTCGCATCTAGTCTTATCTAGTACGAATGCCCCTGAGTAGTATGTTATGCCAATAAAACATGATTTTGGATACATTCTGATGAAGCTACTGAGGCCACACCAATGGCTGAAAACTTTGATGCGATTTTCCATTACCACCTTCCAAAAAGTTTGCTGTAATTCCAACAGTCATGGTTATTACCAGCAAAGACTTCTGATCTTCCCATGCCATTTATCCGACAGCTTCCCCAAGCTGTATTCAACCAAGACATTTGTGACTGTGTTGCAAACACAGTTGATCTGCCTTTCAGAAATGGAATATTAAGAGTCAACTCCAGAATCCAAAATTAGATTGAGTCGATCCTTTAAAAACTCTGCTTACTGTAGGTCTGGAAAATGGATTTAAAAATATTACGAAACTGTTGCTATACGCTTCATCACCTGAAAAATTACCAGAAAAATGGCAATCATTCAAATCACTCAAAACATACTTGTGAAAATTGAATATGTGCATAGAAACCTGTTTTAATTTAGCTTCGTGCTAGCTGTTTCTTAGCGTGATATGCAGCAATTACTTTTTTGTTATGTTCTGCTCTTTTTTTGTCAAACTCTTCAGGGGGTAGCCAAACCTCGTTGCCTAAAGCTGAGTATGTCCAGAATTTCCATTTGGTCAATGGATTGACATCTCCTCTGCTGAATTTTAAGTGTGGATTTTCCTTGCGTTGTTTTTGTTTTTCATGCCTAATTTGTTTGTATTTTTCAACAATTTCTTTGCCCTTTTTTTGCCTGTAAATAGTTGAAAGTAATTTAATTCTTTCTCTGCGCTTTTGCAGTTTTTCTACTGGTCCATACTTAACTTTATGGTTTTTGATTTCAACTACTACTAAATCTGGAATAGACGGATGCTTATCGCCTAAACAAACATTTGGTGGGGGAATTTTACTTTTCCTTTTTTCATAGGCAATTCTTTGTTGTTCTCGTCTTTTTAGTTTGTATGCTTCGAGTTCTGCAAGAGTGCCAAATTTAGGCGTTCCACTTGCATGCAAACAAATGAAGTACAAGCCAGTTTCTGGATTGTACTTGCCTTTAAAATTTCTTTGTTCAATTGGTAATTTTTCTTGATTTTTTTTATATTTTTCAATTCTTCTTTTATAACTTGTGATTCTGGCTGATTCGTACTGGTCGAACTTTTCTTTAGTCAACCAGACTTGGTATTTCTTTTTATTTTTACTTGATTTATAGGACCAAAAAATCTTGCCATCATCTCGCACGAATCCTTTGCGAAACATACCGCCTCCAGCTTTATGTGGACTACATATTAATTGTTTTTGGAACCTTTGACAAATTTTTTCATGAGAAATTCTTTCTCATTTTTGTCTTTAGGAATCTTTACTACTTTTTTAGTGCAGGTTACAATTTCAACTTTTTTCTCAACCAGTAGCCATTCTTTAAATGTTTTCATATGATATTTATACATTTTATTCAAAATTCACCGATATAGACAGATATTGGTTCATATGTTTCTTCTCCAATTTTAATTTGACCAATAGCTTTGCCACCAGTCTCAAATGCCATACTGGAGTAAACACTAAGTCTTTGGTTTGAATTTACTTTTATTAGTTGGCTTTTGTCGAGGTCAGATAGAATCTCAATTAGTTTTCCAACTGAGATGTATTCTTCTTCTGGATATTCTGATGTAAACATGATTCCTCCATAAATAAATGAGTTAATTGTTTAAATCCTCGAACTTCCAACAATTACTGTTGTACCAATGTCCAAATCCTAACGCTTGGTGTATCCTAAACGCTGTGCTTTGAGGACATAGGAATCCAAAAACTCTTCTCTTGAAAAAGAATGTTCCATTTGGGAATGCATTACCTTCAGGGATTGCTGCGTGTTTCAGGATCATTTTTTCTTTCACAATTTCTTCAATATATATTCATATAACTTTAACATACTTTGCAACGCCAGCATGGTTAAATAAAGTATGCTTGATGCGATTATTATCTCTGACATTCATCTAGGCTCCGATGTGTGCCAAGCAGAAGCCTTAGACAAATTCCTCAAGAAAATTGATAAACTACAGCCACAAAGACTCATAGTCAATGGCGATCTGTTCGATTGCCTCAATTTCAACAAACTCCCAAAACACCATTGGCACATTCTCAAAGACCTCAGAAAATTATCTAAACACACAGAAGTTATCTGGATTAACGGTAATCATGACGGACATTATGAATATGTTAGTAACCTCCTAGGACTTGAATTTTTCCAAGAATACACTTTTGAAAGTGATAATAAAAAAATAATTTGCCTGCACGGAGATAGATTCGATAGCTTTATTCAAAAGTATCCCATGTTCACCAAATGTGCCGATGCAATTTATTGGCTTATGCAAAAATTAGATAAAAGCCATTCCCTAGCCGTCTATGCCAAAAAGAACAGCAAGACATTCCTCAGAAATAGTGAAAGAATAAAGACTGAAGCGGTGAAATATGCGAAAGAAAACGGAGCAGATATTGTCCTGTGTGGTCATACTCATTTCCCAGAAACAACTTTAGTAAAAGGAATATGGTACGGCAATTCCGGTTGCTGGACTGACAAACAATGCTCCTACTTAACCGTTTACCAAGGAGCAGTTACCCTGAATTATATATGAACATACTAATAGCCACAGACGCTTGGGAACCACAAGTAAACGGCGTTGTCAAAACACTAAAAAATACTATTCAAAAACTTGAAGAAATGGGACATATAGTAAAATTAATAACACCATCGGATTACTGGTGCTTCAAAGTTCCATTCACAAAAGATATACTTACTCCATATTGGGTCAGAACCAAAACAATCAAAGATAAAATTGAATGGGCTGATTATATCCATATAAGCACAGAAGGAACTATAGGACTAGCCGTAAGAAAATATTGCATCAAAAAGGGTTACCAATTCACCACAGCTTATCACACAGATATTCCCAACTTCTTCTATAAAACATTTGGTTTTGGCCTAAGATTATCCAAGAAATATCTAAGATGGTTTCATAACAAATCAGCCTGTGTCATGGCTACTACCGAACAGAATATACTTATTTTGAAGTCTTATGGGTTTACTGCACCAATAAAAATTTGGAGCAGAGGTGTCGATACTGATCTGTTTGTTCCTGTTGCAAAAGAAAAGTCAGATAGGATTCGTCTGGTCTATTGCGGCAGAGTTAGTCCAGAAAAAGGACTTAATGACTTCGTTCAACTGGATAACCTTTATGAAAAGACAATCATAGGCGATGGAATCTGTTTGGATTCTTATCAGTTTATTCATCCAGAGATTAGATTCACAGGATTCTTACATGGCAAGGAATTAGCAAATGAATTGGCTTCCCATGACATTTTTGTATTCCCAAGTAAATTTGATACATTTGGACTGGTTAATATTGAAGCCATGAGTTGTGGGCTACCAGTAGCTTGTTATGATTGCAAAGGTGCTGGTGAAATAGTATCTGGTGGTAAAAGAATAGGATATGCTTCTCATGATTTGAATTTCGCTATTAAAGAATGCCATGATCTTATTTATAACAATAATTGCAGAGAACATGTTTTAAAAAATTACACTTGGAATAACGCTACTTCTCAATTCTTTGGAAATTTAGTTAGGAAAATATGAAATTTATAGATAGTATATTTGCGGGTTTGACCTGTATTATTTGTTCGTTTCTTGTAATGTCTCAAGAGAATAGTTTTCAAGATATGCTTGAACGATTTGATTGTAATTGCAATATGATGTTGGAGAAGCATGAATTACCAAAAAAGATATGGCATAAAGTTGGTAGTAGAGATTGGGACAAGAATGGATTGGTAGATAGAAAAGAATATGAAGGAATTATTGGTTGGTTCGGGAGGGAATGATCTCTAGGATTTTCTGCCCCAACCTTTTGTACCCGTCTTTTACATCCTTGATTGCATCTTTAAGAGTGCCTCCAACTACCGTAGCAGTTCCCCATCTCTCTTCTTTAACCTTACCAATTTTGAAAATGAATCGGACTTTGAAATTGTGTTCGGTCATATTATATACCTTTATGTTTGAAACTAGATTTATTTTATTATAAGGTTGATTTATGAATTTTAAATTTTGGTTAGTTGAAGAAGAGTCTTCCAATAGGGAATATTGGGGTCCAATTAGTTATGCTACTAAAGAGGGTGATTATCTTAAAATTACAGCTGACATGCTTGATAAGCCACTTTATATTCCTTACAGCGATGAAGTTGCGTATGTCAACCAATATCCTAAAAATAAAACTTTAAATCCACCTTGGAATAAGTATTTCCGTTATTCTGTTGCCCCAGATGGAAAATATGTTGTAAATTATGTTGAGAACAGGGCTGTTGACTGCCTTTGCTATTCACCAAAATACAATGCTGTCTATTTGATTGATAGGAAAGCACCTCCTTTCGGCATAGCCATTCCCGGCGGTTTTTTCGATACGCATGACGGTATTAATGTGAACAATCCATCTGATCCACAGACTATTGGTGCGGTTACAGCTGCTAGAGAATTAGAGGAAGAAACTGGTGCAAAGGTAAGTGCTAGTGATCTTTCGTATATTGGTCGCTTCAGGACAGATGCGTCTGATACAAGAGAAAAGAATTTTTATATCTGGGCTTACTTTTACATCGTTCCAGATGATATGATTCATGATTTCAAGTTTGGTGATGATGCTGGTCAGGCACCCGGAAGCCCATCTTTACAGCGAGAAGGATTAAATGGTTGGTATGAGGTTGATAATATTCCAAATTTAGTTTTCCCACATCATTATGATATTATAAAAACAGCAATGAATAATTTAGTCAATCAAAGGGAAAGTAAATGATGCTGGTTTTCAAATTGTAAAAATCTATTATCAAATCCCAATTGTATAAAAGGCTGCAAAGAAATCGTTGCTGTACTTCCAATACAGGAAAGCCAAAGTTCCAGCCACAATGATTGCTGCAATAATCAATTTATTTTTTGTTTTCATATACTTCCCCCAAAATTATAACTGCAAGTAAAGTTGGAATTAAAAACCTGAGTGCGCCAACCTCTAGCTGTCCATTCTATATAGAGTGTCCTATTTTGCATCCAGTTATAACTCCTGTAATGACTAAAACGCCAAACTTCTACCATGCTGGGATTTGGAGATCGGAACATCAAAATTTTCTCTCAACAAAATTAAATGAATAAGCTAATCCAACTGTAAAAGTCATACTGTATGAAATGCCTCTAAACATATCAGAATTGCTTCTAAAATGCTTCCAAATTAAAATATGACTAGGGGCAGTTTGTTTGTGGAAGGTTCTCATATGTTGTGTTCCCAGCATCTGCTTTTATAGTCTGGTGATACAAACAACCACGAAATACTTGTTTTATAAACAAGAGCTTCACCCCAATGTCTGCTGTAGCCTAGTGTATAAAATTTTGAATACTGACGATCTGTATTCCATGAATTGCTGGATGGGTGGGTCATCCTCTGAAACCCCAACAAATAGAATTGAAATATAAATCCCTTGCTCTGTTATGCCAATGCCTAGACCTCCCGCATCCATTCAAATAGGCTAAAGAGCTTTGATATATAAATCTAGAAAATGGGCTTGATGTACCGAACAGAGTTATTTTCATGCCTTCGACTGTGTGGACTGAAATCATCTCAATCCCCCTTATGCCCACCCACCAAAATTACAACCCAATACGACTTTTTCTCCGATTCAATTTCCCTATTATATGCTTTAGCTCTTGTTACGAAATGCTCAAGATGTGGTTCTAAACTTTCTGTTAGTCTGAAACTGAAAGGCTTGCCAGACTTGAGTATAATTTCAAATAAACCAGCATAAAATCCAAATTGGAAATCTGTATCAGTAGATTTGTTGCCCCATTTGAATATATCTGCAAATTCCCAAAAGGGTGATCCAGTATCAAAAAATTCTCCACTAGGAACTGGTTCAAAACTGTCATCATTAGTGGGCAAGAGATCGTCTAAGGGTATCATCATTCAATCTCCGAAACATAATACGGCAAAGTGTCCCACGCTGACATGGTTCTCAACCCCACAAAATTCCAACTGTTATGAATTCCCCAGCTTAAAAAGGAAGTTTTATAATCCCGATCCCAACCCCGACTTCTAGCACAATAGCTTATTTTGAAAATCATAAAACAATATCCAAAAAGAAAAAGCGCACAAGTTTTAGCCTGTGCGCCTTAATATATCAAGTTTTATTGGAAAGTCAAGCGTTATTTTGCTGAGAATCCCACAATGCAACAACGCCAATTGCTGCATTCAAAGCAGCATTAACAACCTCTTCAGGAACATCTCTATGGCGAATATGTTTGATTTTTTCATCAACATCGGGAAGTACTGCGCCTACTTGCAAATCTGCCTTATTATCCCTGAATGAAAGATATAACTTGTATCCATACTTCGCACTTTCACCATTAGGGCTGGCTGCTAGCACAACACCACCATATGGATCAGTATAAGCGCAAACTTCACTTGTCCACATTCCTTTGTATTTCTTTCCTTCAGAATCTTCCGTAATTCCTAAATGCTTAATATTTTCTTCAGACATGACTTCTCCTTTAAATAAACTACTACTAATTATATAGTATTGAAAATTTATTCCCCAGTCCAATTGTGTTTTCTTTCCAATTCTTCAATTCTATTCGCTAAAGAATGAAAGGTGTCAACAACAATATCTTGCATTCTGCCATGATGTTCTTTATGAATTTTAAACATTTGCCAAGTGAACCAAGCGTTCAGTATGAGTGAGGCGATAAAAAGTCCTATAATTATAGGGAGCATCACCGCCTCACATTGAATCTGTTGAAAGTAAAACAATGTTCCCTACCGCCAAAACCCAATCCATGAGCAATACTGATCCAGAAGCTTTTGCGAACATATTGCCCATATGATGAAAGTCCAAACAAACCTGTCATGTTATAACGAAATAACCCAAATGGGCTACAGTCCATATAGAATACTGCTTGTGGTTTAGGAAATTTCATATCCTATTCCCCCAGCACCTGCTATTTTGGCTCATAGTCCAGTATCTGCCTTCAGAAAAACCGGAGGAAAAGAAATCGTCAGCTCCAATCATAATCATCATCATCATCTTCTTCTTCATAAATGGGGCCACAAAAGAATTCATTATCGAAATGCCGACAATCCTGAAATGGGAGTCCCCATACTATTCCACCGGGCCAGCCACCAAAGTTTTCATTCCATGTTATCTTCCAATAATGACCTCTAAAATAAGCAAAATCATGCCAGTTTTTATTTGTAGCCCAAGATTCATGAAAAATCGTAGAAGAGGTTGAAAACAACCTAATTCTTTCTCCCCAAGGATTTTCATGCCCACTTTCAACAAGCATCCTCAATGTTGGATTTTCATGCGGAGAATTTTTTATTTTATAAATATCAAATATTACAGACCAATCCTCGCAAACATAAAAAAGTTCAATTTCATCATATCCACCTATATGTGGACTGAATCCAGCAGGTATATCATATAAGCTTTTTCTTGGATAAGAAAGTTCTATGTCCAACCTTAGATGTTTATCTAAAGGTTGAACTGGATATTTTTCAAAATTATTTAAACGAATATTTATCCATTCATCATAGCTAATTTCAGAAATTCCATTGCATTTAAGTATCATATCCTATTCCCCCAGCATCTACTATTTTGGCTCATAGTCCAGTATCTGCCTTGAGAAAAAGTATAGGAAAAAAAGTCATAATGTTTGAATGTACTGAGAGAAAGCTCGACAAGAGTAGTGCCCCATGAAGTAGATGAGTTATGCCCTCTGCTGAACAGGCGCATGGAGGATAGGCTGTGGATGCGAAATATCATCTCCTTATCTCAATCCCTCTAGACAAAAAGAACACCTCATAGTCCACATGATAGTAGATATTTCTAGTGAAGCAACTGCAATAAAATTTTCTTTGGAAAAAAGACCTAGATCTGCTATCCGACCAGCAATGTGCTAAATCTGTTGTTTTATACGATGGAATGAACATTAAATTTTGCCTTTCCAGCATTCACTACGGTTGCTTACAGCACTCTGAATAAATCCAAATGCTTGACAGTAATCCCATTCCCTACGACCAATCCAACTTGTCGGAAAATTAAATGGGAATATTTTGGAGCCAATAAATGATTCGTCCCAGAAGGGTTCGCAGTAGTTCCAGCTATGGATGCGCTGGATCATATATCCCTATTCCAATTAAAAGAAAAAGTTGAACAGCGGTGAAAGCACTTGGATTGCTGCTTTCTAGCTACACACTCTGACCAGCAAAGATTCCAGTTTAAAGAAAACCAATAAATGCCATTAAAAGATTCGACTCTAGAACGACTGACATTTTTGAGGTTCATCTGAATAGCTCCTTGAATAGCTTTTTGCCTTAAAAACAAGCGAAATTCAAAAAATCCAATAGTTTTGTGAATAGCCTTGTGAATACCCATAACTCCATATTGCCTTGACACCAAATGCCCTGCGCTTTGACAATGTACTATATTTTGTGCCAATAAAGCAATAGCTTGTATCGCTGGCATCATTCCAGCACCAACATTCTTTGTAGGAGTTAATCAGATGGATCATATCCCGCTCCCCCAGCAACTCGACCAAAATCCATAGCGCAATTTCGATCTGCATTGCCTTTCAAATATCACACTCCAAAAACCCATGCTTCTGCCTACTGTATTCCTCAGAGTGCAATATTGGAAGCGTGGAAAGCAATGGCTAATGCTGTTATCGCCACTCCAGCATCCATTGTTTGAAATAGTGTTAATTCGGATAATCAAAGGCTCCTCACTCGCTCTCTGCTGAACATATAACTATAATATCCACCGTTTAAACGACTGCTTACAACATCATAAAAAATGAATTGATAATTGCCTTCTGACCAACATTTGCTGCTTCTCATACGGCAGAACATCATTGGAAAGTCTCCTAAATTTGTGTCCTTAAAGCAAATGGTCTTCCGCATGTCATCTGTCCATCGTGAAATGCATTAGACATAAATGAATTTCCTTCAAAACAAAGTGCTGACCCATATTTTCCATGAAAAGAAACTGAAGTTCCAAAAGAATCAAACAGATAAGAAAATCTTCGTAGATGTAATGTATTCATGCCATTACAGTTTCTAGTGAATATCATGCTAATCTCTCCACCCCCAGCACTTACTGTAGTACGACCATCTGCTTGTTAATTGGGAGGTCTTACTCAACAATATGGAATACCGATCCCTTTTGCCCACAAAATTATCTCCCCATATTACGCCTCTGGTGCCATGATGCGACCAGATTTGCCAATGAAATGATCTGGAACTGCCGAACTTATAGAACATTAGTCTATCCCCCACAAAAAAGAATCATTCTTTTGGGAGCAAGTTATATTTTTAGACCAACAATGGGAAAATGACAATGCTGCTCTGGCTGTCATAGCTCTAGTGTCACATAGACACCAATTATTTCTCCAATTGTGACTGCCAGAATATATTTGGCTGAAGATGGCGCAGTCATGCCCGTTGATGAAAAGCATCTTGCCTTCTTTTTTTATTTTTTATGATAAATTTTCATTATATAATCAAAGTTCGAAAATACAATAAAATTTTGCCATAGTAGTTGGTATGTCGTAAGGAATAATATGAATGAAATAAACCAAAAAATATATGAAAATTTAGAGTTGTGGCCTGAAGATACAGATGGCTGGGGAGGAAATGATTCTATTTTTGAAGAAATGATATCTATGTCTTTGCCTTCAGTTGTAGTAGAAATAGGTTCTTGGAAAGGCCAATCAACTATTAACATGGGCAAAATTTTAAAAAAACTAGGATTGAAACATACCAAGATATATGCCATTGACACATGGTTAGGAGCGACAGAATTTTGGACAACACACAAGGATACTCCAGAAAGAAATCTCCATCTTAAAAATGGTTATCCTCAAATATATTATCAGTTCTTGAGTAATGTTGTTCACAATAATTTACAAGATACGATTATTCCAATAACAAATACATCAATTACAGGCTTAAAAATATTGAAACACCATGCGATAAAGCCAGAGCTTGTTTACATAGATGCATCTCATGAAGAGGAAGATGTTTACGCAGACTTGAAGTACTCATTTGATATGGTAGAAAAAGGAATTGTTTTTGGTCATGATTATGATTGGTGTGCAGGTGTAAAAAGTGCCGTAGACAGATTTGCAAATGAGAACAGACTAAGGCTTGAATCTAAAGCAGCTTTTTGGTTTATAAAAAAGTTGAAATATCCACAAAAAAAATAATTTTTTTATGATCTAAAAATTTGTAGACTTATCGTGGTTATTTCTGGAGAGCATTTTTATGTTTCCTTTTCTCTCTATACTGTCTAATTTTGTCTTGATTATTTGCTTCCCATATTTTTCTTTGTTCACGAAGTTTTTCTTTATTCTTAATTCGCCATGCTAACCTTGCTTCTTCTCTTCTGATTCTACTTTTATATGGCATTACTTCTCCCTTCTTTTAATTTTTCCACAACTAATGTCACAACACAAGAAATAAAGCTGTGACATAACAAATGTCACAGCTACACCTGTCCAAAATCCATCCCAATAACTAGACATTACGGTCACTCACAGGATTGCATGCAATACTATTAAATATATTTTTCATTTCTGTTGTCATAGAATCATACCCTAAATTAGATAGATGCCGGTTTGAATGCAGGTGTTTTATAATGTCTTCCATAATTTTTTCTTCTAATGACTTGTCCATGTTCTACTCCAAATGCGAAAAAAACTATGAATCCAATTCGAATTAAAGGTCGGAAGGCTTGCCAATTCCAGAAAAGTTGCTCATTCTTTTTGCAACTTCCGTAGCAATTGCATATTGGGGATGAGATTGTTCTTTTGTTTGGCAGGTGCCACAAATATAGTCTGAATTAAATTTGCTCATACAGCAGTCAGACATAGATTGACGACAACGGTCACATTTCGTTGGATACGGCATAGAAACTCCTTTTAAAAAACACTTAGGCATAATACTATAAAAAATTACTGAATCAAACCCAATCGCTGGAATAAAATCCAAAATTTTTAGATTGTTGAAGTCGTAGATTAGTATTTCTGGCTGAAAAACTTTTCCAAAGATATGAATACGGCATAAAATGATGGAAGAAACAAGCTATATTGGAACTTGCTTTTTGATGCAATATCCAGCAGCATGATTCTGCATGTAACAACCTCATACCCAATCGCTCCAACTGTGCTGTTCTTCAAATGAAAATTCTTTCCATACTGTAGATTCGCAAGCACCAAACACTTCACTCCAAGCTTGCCCTGTATTTCTACTAACTCTATTGAATCTACTTCCAAAAGCCAAACAACAATATTCATTAGGTCTGAATGTCACACCGAATCTTTGATTTCGGGCGAATACAGAATAAGTGTGTCTGCATGTGTAATTGAAAATCACGGGCTTCTCCACAACATATTGAAGCAATGACTGTCATAAATAAACGGATGACTGAATAATTGGCTTTGAGTTCTGCCGTCAAAGCTAAGTGCTCTATAAAGTTCACTATTATTTATGTCTTTGAATGAGCAAGCGTTACCTGCTGAAAAAACATCACAATTAAAATTTAAAACCTTTAACATGACTTTCGTTGAAAACCTTTGATTCAGTTATGCCTGAAGGCCACCATGATCTCGGTTCGGTTGTCCAGTTCAAACTTCTTTTGACTCTTTTATCACCATACTTTGACCAATAGTAAAGTATAGTGGATCGATCAGCGTTTGGAAACCTTTCTCTTTGTCTCCATGGTGATGAATACAGAGAAGTAATAAAAACATAACTTTTGTGACTTAGATCAACAGTTCTTTTTTGTTCATTCCAACTTGTATTTAATACTGGAGGCTTGTTAGTTGTAAAACCATATACTGAAAATGGAATTTCTGACATCACTCTCTCACTTTCTCTGCAACTATATATATCATACCCACTAGTACAGATACAGCGACGAGAAAAGAAAGAGTATTAATCATGGTGATCTCCTAAATGTTGCCAGACCAATGTCCCCAGCTGCTATTTAAATTGAACTCATCTCCCCAAGTAAAATGTCTGCTGAAAAAGTATTTGTTAGAAAAACACTCTGATTCTAATATAAAATCTCTTTCTGTCCAACAATCAGACCGATTCCAATTATTTTGGAATTGGCAAACATCACTTCGTTGGCCAACTTTAAACAACATTTTCAATTTCCAAAAGCAAAAGAACGAGAATTAAACTGTGAGAATAGGACGCTGCCAGTTCTTTCAAAAAAAGCTATTGAAAAACTACTATGGAATTTAAAACCATATGAGTATTTATATCTTGCTAACCGTGTGCCAGAATATCTTCTTTCAAATCTGAATGATTTGCTTTCTGGGAAGAACATAGGCTCATGAACCTCTGGTATGGAATAAACTTCTGTTCAACGCCATGCCAAATTTCAATTTTGTCGAAGTTTTCTGCTCGGATATTTTCTTTGCTGTCAATCCAGACTTGATTTGGACAGCAGCAGCCTTTGGTCACTCTACTTTTTACACCAATCCATGCATGAAATACAGAGTATGAGTTGCATTCTAAACATTTAACTACCATCACCCAATCTCTGCTGCCCAAAATATTTCAAGACACATTAGGAAATGTGTTTACGAAAGTCAAATAATTACATGACTTTATTTGGGTTTTGAATTTTCTTTTTGCCAAGCTTCAAAGGCAGCAGAAAGAGCAAGGGCTTCGTCATCAATTTTTTTCATCTGGAGTTTGTGATCCTCCAAAAGTTTTTTGAGTTCTGCGCTGGCTTTTTTCTTAGCCTCATGAAGTTGTGAAATTTTTTGGGAAAATTCAACAAACTTGTCAGATAGTAAAAGTTCTGGGTTCATAATTTTAAATGAGTAAAGGTTGATATTTTTCTTTAAATTGAGAAAAATCGAGGAGATCACTATAAAGCATATTCCAGCAATCTGCTTTTACTACGAAATTATTGCTGCCATCAACTTGTCCCTTTTTCAAGAATCTCGCTTCTTTCATATATTCTTTTTTGTCGTAGTATCCCATAATATAAACAGAAATAGGAAGCAACATATCTTGTGGCCAAAGTACTCTTGTAAAAACATAATATTTACAATTTTGTTTAGTATTGAAATTGGCAATACTTGCTTCATGGTATGACTGTGGAATGACAGATGTTTTCTTGGCTTTTACATCTAAAGATATACTATTGTATGTTATGTCATAGTTGTATGTGTTATTTCTTTGAGATTCGATTTTGAGATACGATTTTACTGCCTCTTCTCCAACAAAGCCTGTAAAGTTGCCTTTACCTCTTAGGATAGAGTTTTTGCATTCTCCCAAAGATATGGAATCCTTGTAGGCACGAAGAACCATATCCTTGGTAAGCTTAATATTTATCATATTTTTCCTCTTTGTTACATTTTAACGGTAAAACCATTTGTAGCAAATTTATGGTTGTCGTTTTTTATTGTGTCCCGTATAAGATAAGGATGTAAATGGAGGATTGTACAAGGAGGAATCACCATGAATCGCAACAAAATTCAAAAAAAGAAAGAAAGAGAAGAAAGGCTTCGTAAACAAAAGCACTTTGAATCAGTTAGAGGTTTATATCCTCAATTTTCATTTGTAAACGAACATATCTGTGATAGAGACTATGTAGATATTGTTAAAAAAGCTGTAAAAGATATCAACTTTCAGACCTTCAAATTCCATGATGCACATGATGACATATATCACGAATTCTTGAAGAATATTGTCAAGTTTGGGTTCAAGCCAGCTTTTTTCATGGCAGCTGGGATAGAGGAATTTGCTCATAAAATTTCCCGAATGGATGTAAAAAAGGGCACTCAATTCTTAATGAGTGAGGAGCCTGAAGTTGTTGAATTCAATAAAAGGGCATCCAATTTCGCAAGCCAGCATGAAAAGTTGCTACTTGCTATTGGAGATAATATACTTTTTTCTAAAGGCAAGGATGGTCTTTTCAAGTATTGGCCAAATCAAGGTTTCAGACTGTGCTTTGTTGACAATAAAATTTGTTTTGTATTTCAAAGGATTAATAAAATAGAGTCTGATGGTAGTACATGCTATCAGTATATGATACCCAATAAAATCAAATGGCACAGTAAAGAGTACGATATGGTTTTCACTCATCATGCCATGAGCCGGATTATTCAAAGATTTTCGAATAGGGGTAAAAGTTCATATTGTAGTTTCATCTTACTTTATGAATTCTTTAATAATTTGAAATACAATCTAGCATTTCATGCTGGAGGTCGGAGATTCATTCAATTTTATTTCCCAGTATTTAGCAAACTTTTACCAGTTGTGAAAAATATTGTAGAGAAAGAGCCTGAGTTGAAGTCGATTCATGGCAATGTTATTCCTAATACCGAAAAACGAGATGTGTATGTGAAATGCTTCTCTTCACCCATGGACTTCAAAGATAATATTGCAACCATCATCACAGCATTATTGCCGGGATATCACCCCACTCCTGAATCTTACATGTATTCGTCTCCGGGCATCAAAAACATGAAGGAAAAAGACAGGTTTAGGCACCTCTATTTTTCAGAGGTTGATATTACATCTGATGATTATGTTGATGCTTTTCAGTTTTTCCACAATAATGGAATTCAACAAGTATTCGTTGAGAAATCAGTAAAAGAAACCAACCCGTTCAGAATTCGTAATTATTTCGATAACGAAAATATGATTTACGACAAATTAAATTAATTTTTTTGTTGTAAATATTGATTTTTCTTTTATGATTGCTTTCCCAACTGGAGGCAATACATGAATAATTCCAAAAATGGTCATGAAAAACTTTTCAAAGTTATCATGAATAGAAAAGTAATTTCAAAGTTTAATTATCAAGAACTCGAAGAGTTGAACTTTGCGTTAAGTGACAGAATATCTAAAGTCACAAAAAAATCAGATGATGTCAGATATGTCAAATTCATAAATAAGCTTTTGAGTAAAATACGCAAAAAGATTGAGTCGTATTAATAAAAAAAGGGGAAGGACAGTAGTCCTTCCCCTTTTTTAGATTGTGCCCTTAGCAATCAGGGGGTTACGATGAATACACCACCTGCACCATTTGAAATGTCGGTGAGTGTTTGGAAACCATCGTTGAAAGTTGCGCCGTCATTGAGTTCCCAAACCATGCGTTGTTGTAGGTCAGAAGTATTTACAACTTCGATATAACCTGTGCGCTGAGCGGAAACACCGTTGCTGACGCTTGTGTCTAGTGAGCCCTCTGTTCCTAGGTTGACTAGGCTAGGGGTCAATTTTAGTAAATAATTAGCCATTAAATATCTCCTTGTATAAAGACATGCATGCCATTAGGCAACATTATTTATGCAGAAAACAATCATTTTTCAAAACTTACTAGTTAAAATAACAGTACAGTAATTGTTAAAAACCGCAACACCAATATAATAAAAGTTATCACTTAGTAGCGTATTCCTTCCAATCGTATCAGAAAGAATGTTTCGTATTAAGTTTTCAGTATTACATTCATGATAAGAATGTGCTGGAATTAGGTACATATTCTTGCAAAAAATGTTGTTTTTATGCAGTCTATAACTCAACTGCAATCCTTTCATATCATACATGATACGATTAGACTTGGCCATCTCAAAAGAATATTCAGTAGCAATTTTTTCAAGGCTGCTGTTGTGTATAAATGGTATTAAACTATTCTTATTTCTGAATATGTTTAGAGATTTCTCGATGTAAATGCTGCTTGATTTGTTATCTGGATTTGGTATTATTTCTTTAGATGGACTGATAGATTTTTTTATAGCATTTAAAAAGTTAAGTATTAACATTTTAATTTTTTCTATCATTTTTGCCCCCTAATTTTTTATTTAGTCCTCTGTAGTCGCAAATATTTTTTCCCGGTATATTGTCTCAGAGAACATTAAAAACTAGGAGGAACAATATGAGTGCAAGCAGCGCAATTTTTGATGAGTTGGAATTTGGTTCGAAACCCTACAAAGAGATGTCTCTTGACATAAAAAAATGTGACTATCTAGAAAAGGCAAAGCTGGAGGTTAAAGCTTTTAAGCAGCAATTGATAAGAACTTTTGGTCAAGTTGAAAACACAAAATTTGTCATCAGAAAGTATAAAAAAAGTGGAGTAACATTTTATGGCGTATGTCTGGTCTATAGCGTCAATGATTGGGATGCTATGAATTTTGCTTTCGGAGTGGAAGATAGAATTCCAGATTTTTGGGACGATGAATCTTTGAAGAATTTGAAACTTAATGATTTTTAGATTTTTCTTACAAATTTGTTGTTGTCCCTGACATAGTGCAACACATTTTCGTAGGGAATTCTAACAAAATCTTCGATTGCACTACCTTTGTTGATACCAGAGCAGCAGAATTTTCTTACTCTGTGACAACCATGCTCTGGCATCACGAAGTTAGCACTTGCTGGTACGCTACGATGGCCCATGTATTCCTCACCACAAGATTCCATGGCCATTGAAGCGTATTTCATAGGAATCAATAAGAATTCGGATAAGTCTTCTTTCCCCATGAAGTAAAAGCCTTTACCGCTAGTTATCTTCGCATACTTATATTTTCTAGCTGGTACATCTATTCCTTCATAAATGTAGTGCCAATGTTTATCGCTTTTTATTTCTGCTTCAACAAATACAGTCATATCTCTATCAGAAAAATATACTCGCAAGTCTGGTTGCTGAAATAATCTTCTCCCCAACTCATCTAAATCATTGCACTCTACTTTAGCCCCTTGGCTGGAAAAATAAAGTGTTGCAAATCTTTTGCCTTTTTCATCAAAAACATCGTTTCTTTCACGATTGAATTTGCCTGAGATGATTCCATTCCTAAAATATGTTGTCACCATTAATTCTCCAGACGATTTACTATTTTATTTCTAGCAGGCTCAAAATTCAAGAAAGGGGCACAAAATGGCGAAGGGATTGAAAGGTACGACAATCAAGGCTAAGAGAATTGCTGACATGCAATCAGTTGTAAATCAATTGAAGCATCCAGCAGCAGCTGCAAAATATAATCATGTTCGTATTCAACTTGAAGATGGAAAGGAGGTCCACTTGCTGTTTACTGATTCAGAGGTAAAAAGGGCTGTGGACCGTGCCAAGAAAAACCCGGAAGACTGCCCCAAGGCATCTCTCTTCCGTGATATATTTGATTGACCGAAAAGCAATTATTTGTACAATAAAGCCGAAGGATGACTTCGGCTTTATTTTTTTATGGAGGACAAATGACACGCACCTTGAAAAGAGGGGATATTACAGTTGATGTTGATTTAGGTTCTGCTTGGAAATTATACGACAACCACAATATCAATAAAAGTGTAGCTTTTTATTACGGGCCTATTTTCAAGACTAAGGAGCGAGTTTTTTGGATGGAAACAGATAGAGGCGGTTTTGTAATCGATCCGTCAGCTGATTTAAAATGTATTTCAGAAGCTACTGGGCTTTCCGAGTATTCCTTAATAAACATTCTACAAGACCCTAAAGAGAAGTATCATAGATTGAAAATACAGAACTAATAGACACTATATATCAATAATTAATATGAGGTATGCCAATGTCTGATAATGTCCGTCTCACAGATCATGACAAAGTTTTAGCTGCTGATGAAATAGGCAATGTAAAACATCTTAAGGTCAAACTTCAGTATGGTGGTGAAAATACTGCTGTTGATGTGAGTGAAAGTAACCCCCTGCCAGTCGGTACAACCGGAGGTAATAATCTTGCAATCACCCTTGGAGACTCTCCCGCAATAGATGCATTCGGCAGGCTTAGAGTTAGTAATCCTTCATATGTTTTTGAGAACCAGAACCAATATGATGCACAGCCATTAGTTTATAATACTGTAACTACAGGAGGTGGTGGGTCATCTCATATAGCATTAGAATCAACTGTGCAGTTATCGGTAGGGGGTACGCTCAACGATAAAGCAATTAGACAAACAAAACAATATTTTAGATATCAGCCCGGAAAGTCACATCTCATACTAGTCACAGGTGTATTAGGGGCATCTGCTTCAGGAGTTCGTAGAAGGATCGGCTATTTCGATGATGCTGGTGGTATGTTTTTTGAGCAAATCCCAGCATCTGGAGGAAATACTGGAGTTAAAGTTGTAATCAGAACTAATTCAAGCGATCAAGGAGTTGATCAATCTGCATGGAACATCGATAAGATGGATGGTTCTGGTGCGAGTGGGATCGATTTAGATTTTACCAAAGCACAAATATTTTTAATTGATTTAGAATGGCTTGGTGTTGGTAGGGTTAGGTACGGTTTTGTAGTCAACGGCTTAATCTATTATTGCCATGAAGTCAATAATGCAAATGTTGTTACTGCTGCTTACACGACAACTGCCAATCTGCCTCTAAGATACGAGATAGAAAATACAGCGAACGGTGCTGCTGCAACTATGAAATGCATTTGCGGTGCTGTTGTTTCTGAAGGGGGATATGATAAAGTCGGCTAT
>Ga0315902_10002709_pt1 | contig 27202 bp, 19 predicted proteins | sample LakEriMetagenome_9_FD_203523 | JGI IMG/M metagenome (GOLD analysis project Ga0315902, IMG submission 203523) | Freshwater fungal communities from buoy surface, Lake Erie, Ohio, United States - Buoy 12 MA117 | ecosystem: Environmental > Aquatic > Freshwater > Lake > Lake biofilm | place: USA...
CGGCATCGCCTTTTTCTGTTAGTTTATACCTGTGTGAAACAAAAGGTAAACGCTCCGATTAATGTTTTGCATGGAAATTCTGTACGATAGTGAAGCTGGCTTCATCTATGCTGTACGTCATGCCATCAATCCGGTTGCTGAAGTAGTTGTAGGCTACAATCGCCAGCGTAGACGCGATGATACCGAAGGCCGTGTTGATCAGTGCTTCAGAGATACCGGTCGCCAGTGCTACGGTGTCGGGTGAACCCTGGCTGGCCAGTGCCGAAAACGCCTTGATCATACCGAATACCGTTCCGATCAGACCGATCAGCGTACCGATAGATGCACAGGTAGAGATGATTACCAGGTTCTTGCTGAGCATGGGAAGTTCCAGTGTAGTTGCTTCTTCCAGTTCTTTCTGGATAGCGGCTGCCTTGGAATCGTTGTCCATGCTGGCGTCTTTGGTAACCAGCTTGTAACGGTTCAGGCCGGCGCGCACCACATTGGCGAGCGATCCGCGCTGCTGATCGCAGGCGTTGATGGCCTCGTCGATGCGGTTATCGCCCAACAGCGCCTGGATTTTCTTTACGAAAGCTGAAATATTGCCTTTGCCGTTTGCCTTGGCAATGGTGATTATCCGTTCAATGCTGAAAATGATTACGATCAGGTTGACTGCCAGCAGCATCGGTACTACAACACCTCCTTTGTGGATGATGCCGAGGAAGTTAAGCGGATGGCCTTTGATCGGGTCGCCCCCTTCAAAGTTTTTGGGATCACCCATGATGAATACGTAAATCAGGATGCCCAGCAAAAGGGCAAACAACATGGAAGCGCCGGCGAAGAGGTTCTTCAGGCCATCACCGGAACTCTTTTTTTGTGAAGCGGTTGTGCTCATAACTGGTGTTATTTTTCTTTGCTTGTAAGGGCGCAAACATAATACGAAGCGTTTTAAGTTTGGCACCTGTCGCTGTTAAACAAATGTAAAGGGACAGGGGTTTCGTATAAATACCCCCGCTTCTTTTGAACAACGGGCGGTCTGAGTGTAGCAACGGCGTTTACCCGGCTTTCACCCCGCTGATGTATTTTGCCGCCATGAAACGCAAATTGCTTTGGATTGCCTTGCTGGGCCTTCTCGGCGGCGCCGGCTGGTTCGGCTACAAATACTGGAATGCCTCCGGTATCGACGCCGATGCATTCAGCATGGTTCCCTCCGATGCCGTATTCATTGTCGAAACCGATGAACCCGTCGAAGCATGGAGAAGCTTAAGCGCCAGCAATATGTGGCAACACCTGAAAGGCTTCCCGCCACTCGGTGATATCGGTAAACTCGCCGATGGCCTCGATGCGATCATCGCCGATAACGCAACCCTTTTCTCGGCCTTTGGCAAGCGCAACCTGATTATCTCGGCGCACATGACTTCAGCCAAAGATTACGATTTTCTCTACATCGCCGATATGCAGCAGGGTGCCAAGCTCGAACCCATCCGAACCGGAATCCTGAGCCTGCTCAAACAAGGTGGCTTCCGCTTCAGCGAGGAAAAAGTGGGCGAGCATACCCTGTATGGTTTCTACGATGCCAACGATAAATCCACCCTCACCCTCTGTTTCGTGGCCAACCGCCTGCTCTGCAGCTATACCAAAGGAATTATTGAAAAGAGCCTGGCCGAATATGCAGAACCGAAGCTAAAGAACAATGTGCACTTCACCCAGGTGCTGAATGAAACCCCGGCCGGAGGGCTCTGCCGTTTCTTCCTGAATTACGAACGCCTGCCCGCCTACCTGGCTGCCTACATGGAACCCGGTTCCATTCCGCGCGAGCTGTTGTCGTCTATGTATTTCTCCGGCACCCATGCCGATTTCGAAGGCGACCGGATCGATTTCGAAGGCCGCACCAATATCAACGATTCCATTTCCACCTACCTCAGCGCCCTTTCACGCTCCGGCAGCGCTGAAACCGAAGCCGAAAAGGTGTTGTCGAAGCATACCGCCTTCATGTTGTCGATGGGTTTCAGCGATTTCGCCGCCTTCTACAGCAACCTCCGGCAGGTAATGGATCAGGACGCCGAATCAGCCGAGCAGTTTACCGCATCCCAGAAAACAGTTGAACGGCTGCTCAATATCCGGATCAACGACCATATCCTGAGCTGGATCGGCAGGGAAGTGACCATGGCGGAATACAGGCAAGACCGGGTGATCGGCGGCAAAATTCATAAGGTAATCGCCATCCGGCCCCGCACCATGGAACTCGCCAAGAGCAACCTGGACCATATCGAGAAGATGATCCGCCGCCGCACCCCGCTTAAGTTCAAGAACTACATGTACAAGGACCACGAAGTGCGCTATCTGGAAGCCAAAGGATTGTTCAGGCTCTTGTTCGGTAAATTGTTCGGCAAGATTGAAAAGCCTTTCTACACCTTCCTGGGCGATTATGTGGTTTTCTCAGACGATCCGCGCACGCTGCTGCAAACGATCGACGATTACGTAAACGGGCAAACGCTGGACAAAGAGACCGATTTCCAGGCCTTTTCATCCACCTTTTCCAAAACGCGTTCGGTGTTTGCCTACCTGAATATGCCGCGCTACTTCTCTGATTTGCGCGGATTGCTCAGTCCGGCCAAGTGGCAGTCTGCCAAATACAACAGATCTTATATCCTCTGTTTCCCGCAAATTGGTTTCCATTTCAAGGCGGAGGAAGGCGGATTCCGCACGCGTTTCAGCGCCGATTTCCGCAAGCCGGGAGAACAAGACCTCATTGTGCCGGAGTTGCAGCCATTGGATGTCGATTCCATGGAGGCACTCGACAGTCTCAGCGATGTGGATCAGTTCATGATCGAACATATCAACGGCAACGTGATGCGCGAGTATTACGACAATGGGCAACTCAAGTTCATTGCCGAAGTGAAAGACAATATTTTCCACGGGAAGTACCTCGAGTACTGGGAAAACGGCATGGTGAAGGTTAAAGGCAAGTACCGCGATGGCCAGAAAACCGGTCGCTGGCGATTCTTCAATGCCGAGGGTGTTCTCGAACGCCGCGAGCGCTTCGGACGGGATAAAGAAACGGACCCTGAACCGCTGTTGTAAACTCCGTCAAAACCCGGTGATTACGCGGCGCAGCCGTCACGACTTTTTCAGTCGGGAAAATCGGGACACGGGAATCACTGCCGCCCGGTGATTGAGCGGTCGGAGCGTAGCGGAGACCAGTCGAAAACGGGACATGGAATCCACTCAATCTTCTTGGGTGGATATAGAAAAGGCTGTAACTACGCGGCGCAGCCGTCCCGACTCCATCGGTCGGGAAAACTGAGACACGGGAATCACTGCGTCTTTATGGGTCCGGAGTCGAAGAGGAAAGGTTTCCCCGACTGAAAAAGTCGGGGCAGGCATGCTCTTCGCTGCCCCTACCTGCGATAGGGGCACGGCGCTGCGAGCGCTCAACCACCCGCCGGTTGGTCCTTGCAAATAAAAAAAACAGTAACTTGCATTTGTGTTGAACAGGGCCGAGGTAGAAGCAAGAATCAGATCATTGAAGCCTGAACTGGCGCAGCGCTACAACGTGAGTCGGATTGGTTATTTTGGTTCTTTTGCCCATGGTTCACAGCACGAAGGCAGCGATCTGGATTTGTTGGTGGAATTCTCCAAACCAGTGGGTTGGAGTTTTTTTTCGCTCGAAAAGTTTCTCGAGGAATCATTGGGAATCCAGGTGGACCTGGTAACCCGGAACGGTCTGAAGCCGATGCTTGAAGCGCGTATTCTTAAAGACGTCAGATACATTTGAAACCCAATAAGCGCGATCCGCAATTGTTTCTGGAGGATATGGCTTTTGCCATGCAACGCGTGTTGGAGTACGTTGATGGGTTGGATTTCCAGGAGTTCAAATGGGATTATAAGACGGTTGATGCCGTAGTTCGCAATTTTGAAATCATCGGAGAAGCCAGTAAGAACGTTCCGGATGGAGTCAAGGAAAAATATCCGGCAATCCCATGGGAAGAGATGTATCGCCTGCGCAATCGCGTGGCCCATGCCTACTTTCAAATCGATTATGAAATACTTTGGGAGATTTCAACCCGGTATTTGCCTCAGAACCATGCAGATATATTGCTGGTGATCCAGGCAGAAAAGATGTAGTTCATGTGACGCGGCGAACTGAATCCACCAACGGCGGTTGAGCCGCCTGCCCCGACTCCATCGGTCGAGAAAACTGAGACATGGGATTCACCTTATCCTTCCGAGCAGACAAAGGAAACCTGGTAATTACGCGGCGCAGCCGTCCCGACTTTTTCAGTCGGGAAAATCGGGACATGGAATCCACTCAATCTTCTCGGGTGGATATAGAAAACGCTGTAACTCCGCGGCGCAGCCGTCCCGACTCCATCGGTCGGGAAAACTGAGACATGCAATCACTGCGTCTTTATGGGTCCGGTGCCGAAGAGGAAAGGTTTCCCCGACTGAGGAAGTCGGGGAAGGCGTGCTCTACGCTGCTCTACGCTGCGCGCGCTCAACCACCGCCTTCCGGTGATTGAGTCGCGAGGTTGCACTCGCGATTTGAAAACGCCCGCCCTCCTCAAGAGCGGGCAGTCGAAATCGGGACACGGGAATCACTACGTCTTTATGGGTTCGGAGTCGAAGAGGAAAGGTTTCCCCGACTGAAAAAGTCGGGGCAGGCATGCTCTTCGCTGCCCCTACCTGCGATAGGGGCACGGCGCTGCGAGCGCTCAACCACCCGCCGGTTGGTCCTTGCAAATAAAAAAAACAGTAACTTGCATTTGTGTTGAACAGGGCCGAGGTAGAAGCAAGAATCAGATCATTGAAGCCTGAACTGGCGCAGCGCTACAACGTGAGTCGGATTGGTTATTTTGGTTCTTTTGCCCATGGTTCACAGCACGAAGGCAGCGATCTGGATTTGTTGGTGGAATTCTCCAAACCAGTGGGTTGGAGTTTTTTTTCGCTCGAAAAGTTTCTCGAGGAATCATTGGGAATCCAGGTGGACCTGGTAACCCGGAACGGTCTGAAGCCGATGCTTGAAGCGCGTATTCTTAAAGACGTCAGATACATTTGAAACCCAATAAGCGCGATCCGCAATTGTTTCTGGAGGATATGGCTTTTGCCATGCAACGCGTGTTGGAGTACGTTGATGGGTTGGATTTCCAGGAGTTCAAATGGGATTATAAGACGGTTGATGCCGTAGTTCGCAATTTTGAAATCATCGGAGAAGCCAGTAAGAACGTTCCGGATGGAGTCAAGGAAAAATATCCGGCAATCCCATGGGAAGAGATGTATCGCCTGCGCAATCGCGTGGCCCATGCCTACTTTCAAATCGATTATGAAATACTTTGGGAGATTTCAACCCGGTATTTGCCTCAGAACCATGCAGATATATTGCTGGTGATCCAGGCAGAAAAGATGTAGTTCATGTGACGCGGCGAACTGAATCCACCAACGGCGGTTGAGCCGCCTGCCCCGACTCCATCGGTCGAGAAAACTGAGACATGGGATTCACCTTATCCTTCCGAGCAGACAAAGGAAACCTGGTAATTACGCGGCGCAGCCGTCCCGACTTTTTCAGTCGGGAAAATCGGGACATGGAATCCACTCAATCTTCTCGGGTGGATATAGAAAACGCTGTAACTCCGCGGCGCAGCCGTCCCGACTCCATCGGTCGGGAAAACTGAGACATGCAATCACTGCGTCTTTATGGGTCCGGTGCCGAAGAGGAAAGGTTTCCCCGACTGAGGAAGTCGGGGCAGGCATGCTCTTCGCTGCCCCTACCTGCGATAGGGGCACGGCGCTACGAGCGCTCAACCACCCGCCGGTGACATCTTCCTTGAAATGGCCCACAACCCGAGCAAGGTAATGCTTGCATTGAGCAGGAGTACTTCGTTGCCGAAAGCATACCCGCCGAGCCAGGCCTGGCTGTTGCGGTCGATGATCCAGGTGAGCAGCGGACTGGCGAGGCAGACAAGCGGTACCCAGCGGGCGGCTGGAATAAGGCGGGTGTAACGCCCGAATACAAAGAGTGCGAGCAAGGGGCCGTAGGTGTAACCGGCCAGTTTCAAGACCGTTTTGATCAGGGCCTGGTCGTTGAAGGCCTTGAACAGTAAAATGGTTCCGAAAAGCAGAATGGCGAAGCCAAAGTGTATGGCCATGCGCAGGCGTTCCCGCGCTTTTTGCGAAATGTCGGTGCGGCGGTCCAGCTCCAGCAGATCGATGTAGCAACTGGTGGTGAGGGAAGTGAGCACCGAATCGGCGCTGGAAAAAGTGGCTGCCGTGAGGCCGATGATGAACGCCATACCGGCCAGCAGGCCAAGCTGTTCCAGGGCCATGAAGGGGAAGATGCGGTCGGTGGCGAGCAAACCCTTGTCGTTCAAGGGAAGCGCGATGTTTCCCGCCTTGGCGTGTTCAAGCAGGAGTGCCCCGAGGCTTACAAACAACACATTCACCAGCACCAATACCGCGCTGAACCAGAGCATGTTCTTCTGGGCGTCGCGCAGGCTGCGGCAGCTGAGGTTCTTCTGCATCATGTTCTGATCGAGGCCGGTCATGGCTATGCACACGAACATGCCGCTGATGAACTGCTTCCAGAAAAAGTCTGCCGAATAGGGGTCGCTGTTGATGATCCGTGTATGACCGGCATTGCGGATGCTTTCCCAAATGCCTTTTCCTTCGGGCCAGGCCTTAACAATCGCTACCACCGAGAGCAATAAACCCGCCAACAGAAACAGCGACTGCAGCGCATCGGTGATAACCAGGGTCTTGATGCCGCCTCGGATGGTATAAAGCAGTATGAGCGCGATGATCAGAATTACCGTTGCTGAAAATGGCCAACCCCAGCGGTCGAATACAAAGAGCTGGATCACAGCTGCTGTAGCGAACAAACGAGCCGCCGAACCGCTGAGCCTGGAGATCAGGAAAAATACGGAACCTGTTTTTTGGGCGCTGCGGTGAAACCTTCCACCCAAATAGGTGTAAATACTGGTCAGATTGAGTTTGTAGTACAGCGGTAACAACACAAAAGCAATCACCACATAACCCAATACATACCCCATGACCGTCTGGAGGTAGCCGAATCCTTGCTTGGCCACATCGCCCGGAACGGAAATGAAGGATACGCCGCTCATGCTGTCGCTGAGCATACCGAAGGCCACCAGGTACCAAAGGCTTTTGCGGTTGCCTACAAAATACCCGTCTGAATCGGCCTTCCTGCCCGTAAACCAGGCAATGCCCAGGAGCAATAATGCATAGGCGCCGATGGCGATGAGTACAAGTTCAGGGGTGATGCTCATTTGCGTTCCTGGATGCCCAAAATCCGGAAATATTCCTTGCGGTTGCGCAGCGGCCGGGCTACTTCGTTCGCCGGCAGATACAAGAGGCTGTTGGTCTGCACTTCGAGTGTGCCGATGCGTTCGTGGTTCAGCACGTACACGTTCCCTTTGTAATCCAGGCAGCCCATGCACACAAAGCGGTCGGGGCGGTATTGTACTTCAAAGGTCTCGGCTTTGGGCAACATATACAGCGTATAGGGCTGTTTCAGCAGGAGGAAAGCCGTCTTTACATCCACCGGCAGACCGCCGCCATCGGTGAATTTCACCAGCAGGTGCATGCTGTCGTTTTGCTGTTCTGGATGCCCCCATGCGAAGACGCCGAGGCTGCGGATTCGGAATTCGTTTTCGGTATAGGCGGCGCGGCCTATTGGTGCGGTGCGGCGGCTTTCTGATTCGCGGATTTTCTCCTTGTATTCACCGCGCATCTGCGTATTGAAGGCCTGCTCTTTCTGAACGAGAAGCCTGCGGTAGCGCTGGTAATGCTTCCGGAATGTTTTCCGCGCCTTGTCGGTATTGCCTGTTGGATGATAGGAGATATCAACCGGAATGCGCACAAATCCATCCTCACACTTCAACAACACCACAGCTTGTGTGCCTTCCATTTCAACCCGCACATCGAAGAACTTGCGGTGGAATATGTATTCCTGGCTGAAGGCCTTGGAGTTGAACTTGCCGGTATAAGCGAAGGTATATCCCTTGAAAGCCTTGAGCTCCGGGAACAGCATGCCTTCGGAACGGTCGAATAGGGTGAATTTGACCACGCCTTTTTCTTTGTTGCGGTCAACAAACGCTTTCTGGACGGCGATCAGCGATTTGCCGCGGCGCAGGTTATAGGTTTTGTCGCCGGCCGTGGGTTTGGTTTCTGAATAACGCACATACATGCCATTTTCTTCGTACAGCCAGGCTTCGTTCACCAGGTTGGGAAGGCAATAGTAATGGTCGCCTGAGAGAAAGCGCTGACCCAGGGGCGTCTGGTCGGTAGCGTAATGCCGGCGGGCAGAACTGTCTTTGAACCAGGAATAGAAATCGGTTACGCGCAGGTTGGCATCGTCGAAATGGTAATCGTATTCGCGGAAATGGTTCCAGCGGCCGTTTTTTTCATCCAGGGCATAGAAGCGGTCTGAACTGTCGGCGTTCATCCGTGCGTACAAGCGGAGAAAATTACCCGGCTTCACCTGCAGGGGTTGGTTGTTGTAGACTGCCCGGATATCGGCCAGGTAGCGCTGGGAAAGGAAAAAGCGCGTACGGGCACTATCGAATGCGGTAGGTGCACCGTGGCTGAGGAGTTCTTCGGCGCGCTGCATCTCACGCAGCGAAACGGTTATTTTACCCTGCGGGAGGCTGCCATCTGCCAGTACGAGGCTGTTGGATGGAACCATCAGGCAATTGCCGTTGACGGAATACAGGATATTGTTTTGCGTCGGGTCGATCTCATACACATTGCGCCGCGGTTCCATTTCCGGGAAAAGTGCCTGATAACTAGGGTGATGGGCAAATGTTGGGCGTGGCCTGGCAGCAAAAGGCAATACAGATTGTCCGGCCGGGGTGAGCGTGTCGTTATCCTGCTGATAATCGGCCAATACCTGATTCGGGAAAACCTTGCGCAGGTGTTCCCAATCGTTAGGATAAAGGTCAACGTCGTCAGACAGGTATACCAGGTTGAGTTTGCGGCCCATGCCGGTAGTATCTGTGTAGTTGATGGAATAGCGTTCGGTTTTCAGTTCCTGCCAGCCTTTGTTGGCCAGCCAGCTGAGGTTGTCGATGAGCGTTAACTCGCGCAGCGATTTGAGTTTGCGGGCGCTGTAGGGCAAATCGGCAAATCGGTTGAGGCTGATACCGAGGTGGTCGAGTTTTGGGAAGCGCTGCAGTTCACGGAATACTTTCTGCAGATCGGCGGGAGAGAAAGGTGCTATCAACCACAGCCTGTGCAGGTGACTGAGTGATTTGAAGAAGCTGAAGTCGTCTGGTACGGCATCGAATTGCAATACAACCGACCGGAATTTGCTCAGATCGGGGAACTTCTCCAGCAGGGCTTCATTCTGTTCGGAAATGTGGATGCCGATTTCTTCCACTTGCCACAGTTTGGCGAGGGTTTCGGCATTGGGTTCGCCCTGCCATTGGCGCAGATCGAGTTCCAGGAGTTCATCCAAACGGAAAACGGCCTCTGCAACCTCATCGAGCGGAACGGGGCCGTCGACGCGGATGCCTACCGTGCCGTACAACTTTCGGTAGTTCTTCATGAGTAAATCCACATCGGCAGCGCTGCGCAAAACGATGCGATCGGCACCGCTCAGCAAGGCGCGGCGTATGGAAAGGTATTCTTTGTCAGACTGCGCCTGTAGCGATCTAGCACTCGCTGCGACGAGCAGCAGCAAAAACAGCTGGATGATTTTCCTCATGGGTTATTCAGTTCTTCTTCTGTTTCGACTTCAGCAGGGGCCGTATCAAAACGGTATTGTCGGGCAAATTTGCACCATTCGCAGTCATTTTTACCGCATCCGGGTGCGAATTCGCGCCTTTGTATGGCCGCATATACTTCACGGATCTTGGTTTCAACGGCTTCAATATCGGCATGGGTGAAGTTCAGACGCGCTGCAGGGTAATTACCGCGGGCATCGGGCTGCACGAAGTCAATTTCAAAGGTGTCTGCCTGCCAGGCCGTCTCGCCGCTGTGCCGGGTGAGAATCTGATAGAAGGCGAGCTGAAGCCAGTATTCACCCCAGGTATGCCATTCGCCGTCTGCGATCTTCAAAGGTTTGAGCTTGTCTTTGCCTTTGGATGGGTCGCCGGTTTTGTAATCGCAAACCCGGGCGCTGTGGCCGTCGATCACCACCTTGTCCATTTTACCGGTTATGGGCGCATCGCCGAGGCGTGTGCGCACCTGATACTCGAGCAGCGTGCGGGTTTCAAGGCCAAAACTTTCTTTCCTTGCCTCCAGATAGTCAGGCAACAAATCCTCGCCCTGTTTCAGCCTGCGTTCAAACCCGGTTTCTGTGAAACCATCGCGGTAACGCAACATGCCCTTCTTGAAATGTTCGAGCAGGTAGCCTGGGTCGGGAAGGATCTGCTCGCGGCTGAATCCGGTAAAAAAGGCATTCAAGGCGTCGTGAACGGCCGAGCCGAATGATGCATACTCAGAGCGCGATTGGGGAATGCGCAAGATGTTGCGGTAATAGAAACTGAGCCTGCATTTGAGGTAATTCTGCATCGCGGTGGGAGACAATTCGAATTCTTTCAGGATGGGTGCCAGCATGTCTTCCTCCGGAATGGCCGGTGCCGGCGCTGCAGCGGCTTCCCAAACACGGGCTTCGGCAGCGATAAGCGCCGGTGTGTCGATGTTGGTCTTTAACGTTTCTGCCTTTTCTGCATCCTGCAATACCTGCAGCATCGACGAGGGCAGGAGGCTTCTGGTATTGTCGAACTCCGGATAGGTCATCGTTAAATACCTGCCGGCCCGCGTCATCGCCACATAAAAGAGGCGCCGCACTTCTTCATTGTCTTCGATGACCGATTCGGGAAGGGCATCGAGTATTTCGTCCATTTTGAAGGGCAAGGGCTTCGATCGGGTCTTTTCCCAATTGATGTCGTTGCAGGCTGCCACATAAACCACTTCCCACTCGAGGCCCTTGCTATTGTGGGCGGTGGTGAAGGTTACACCCGATTCGTTGCCGAAGCGCTTTTCAATCGGCACGGAAATATCTGCCTTCCGGCGCCGTTCCATGCGCTGCAACAGCTCGCCCAGGGTAAGCTGCGGATTCATCCGGTTGTCTTCCTTCACCACATGGTGGTAGCTGTGGAGCAGGGCCATGGCATAAGCCGGATTTTCGTGCTGGAGTGCCTTGCGCAAGAATCCACCCCTGGCGATCACGCGTTCCACCAATTCCGGAACGGTATAATTGGGTGCGTTTTTTAACCAGTAATCCAGGTCTTCTGCCAGCATGCCTGCACCTGGCAGGTTCGGATTGTTCAGGCTGTGCTTGGGTTGGTCGGCCAGCAGCAAGCGCCAGCGCTGTTGTTGCCTGCGTGCTGTAACAGCCAGGGCTGCAGCCTGAGCGGGTTCGATGCCGTATAAGCCATAGTGCAGGATGCGGTATAGGCGGAACTCGCCGCTGTGTGCTTCGCGTAATTCGTCGCAAATCAAACCCAGGAAGTCTTCCAGCTGGGTGATGAGTGGATCGAGCAGCACATTGTTCAGCTTGCGCGTCTGGTATGGCAATCCACGTGCGTGAAACTCGTCGATGATGCGTTCGGCATGGGCGTGGTTGCGGTAGATGATGGCGATTTCAGAGGCCGGGATGCCGCTGTCGAGATGCGCCTGCACTTCGTCGGCGATGAAAACGGCTTCGTGCAAGGCATTCGGCAGCGCCACAATGCGCGGCAGCGGCCCGGTATTTTTACCGCTGGCAGCTGCCTTGAGTTTGGTGTGTTCGCCTCTCAGGCGCTGCGTATTGCCTGAAATGAGTACATCGGCCGCGTCGAGTATGGGTTGAGTGCTGCGGTAATTGTCAACCGGAACAACGGTTTGCAAATGGTTTCCGTAGCGCTGGATGAAGCTTTCGATATTGGCCAGGCTCGCACCCTGGAATCGGTAGATACTCTGGTCGTCGTCGCCAACCGCAAATACGTTCGGCACATCCCAGAAGCTGCACAATTGATCCAGCAGCCGGCTCTGTGCGCCGCTGGTATCCTGGAATTCGTCGGCCAGGAAATACAAGAACTGCTCCTGATAGCGCTGCAGCAGCACATCGCTCTTTTCGAAGGCTTGCAATACCCAGCGCTGCATGTCGTCGAATTCGTATAAGCCAAGTGCTTTTTTGCGTTCGTTGTAACGGTCGAACAAGGTGGCGGCAGAGCGCAGTTTCTGCAGGCGGTCTGTGATTTCTTCGGCTTTTTTGGGATTGAGGTCTCCTTTGTTGAAGTTGCCTTGTTTGCGTTGATAGAGGTACTTTTCGTTGAAGGGAAGGTTTTGCATGAAAGCGTGGATGCGTTGATGGATCCATTCGGAACTGAATCCTTCCTGCTGCATGATGCCGAACAGCTGTTTGAGCGCTTGCTGGCTGTAGCGGGCATCTTCTCCATAGAGTTTAAGCGGGTCGCCGGCGGGCAGTTCCTGAAGCAGGGATGCGAGGATTTCTTCGCGTTCGAGTTCATCCATCACCCGGAGTCCGGCGCGGCCAAAACGCTCCGGGTTCTCGTTGATCACACGGTTGCAGAAGCCATGGAAGGTGTAAACGTTTACCTTGTGGCCATCCGGGCCGATCAGGGCTGCCAGGCGTTTCTTCATCGCAGCGGTGCCGGCTTCTGTATATGTAAGGCAAAGGATATCCGACGGTTTGGCGTCTGTTTTATTCAGGATGTTTCCGATCCGCACAGCGAGCATCTGCGTTTTTCCTGTGCCGGGCCCGGCGACGACAAGCACAGGCCCTTCGATCATTTCAACAGCCCTGCGCTGTGCCTCATTCAAGCCATCCAATAATGCTAAAAAATCATCCATGCTGCTCCAAAGATGCAGAACTTAAGGCGAACAAAGCGGGCGAGTTTTCCCTGTATTTTGCATGCATGGAAACAAAGGCCATCACCCTGCGCGGTGCCCAACAGGAAGTGGATCAGTGGATAAAAACAGTAGGAGTGAAGTACTTCTCGGAGCTCACCAATACGGCGGTGTTGATGGAAGAGGTAGGCGAATTGGCCCGCATCATGGCGCGTGAATACGGCGAACAAAGTTACCGTAAGGGAGCTGAAAAAGGTAACCTGGCCGATGAGATGGCCGATGTGTTTTGGGTACTCTGCTGCCTGGCCAACCAAACCGGCGTCGACCTGGAAGCAGCTTTCCGCCAGAACCTGGAGAAGAAGCAAACCCGCGACGCAACCCGGCACCTGGAAAACCCGAAGTTGAAGCCGTAGAGCCGGAAGCTTACTTTACCCGTAAATCACATTATGCCTTACCATGGAGGAAGCAAGGGGTATTCCGTGTAGCGGGAAAATGGCAACGCCAAATGCAATCAACGCAAATCATGCATTAAAGAACCTTTGTGGGGCTCGGGAGCAAGAGGGAGAGCCGGAAGTGAACGGTGGTTATTGGTTTCCCATTGGAGAGCTGTTGTTTTCGTTAGGGGAGTGTCTGTTCCGAAGGGTGTGGGATGTGTGATTGATTGTGTGACGAAATTGAGAGCCGCGAAATGGGATGAAAGGGGATGGAGGCGAGGAAGGAGTATGGAATGAGGGGTTTGTTTTTTGAATAAATGAATCGTTAAACGTTTATAAGCGTGTAATTTTTGGTCAGATTAGGCGCAAGCCGTCCATGGGCCTTTGCAGAGCTTGGTTTTGTGGCTATATTGCACACGCATTCTAACTGTTTTTAATTATGGACTTTTTAACTTTTATCCAAACGTACAACACCGAAGAGCGCTGTATCCTTTTGTGGAAGAACTTGAGAGATAAGCACGGTGTGTTCTGTAACCGCTGTGGCAGTAGTGAACATCTCTGGCTCCCTTCAAAGCGGAGATACCGGTGCAGACAATGCCAGTCTGAGACCTCGTTACGCAGTGGAACCTTGCTGGAGTACTCGAAACTCCCTTTCCGATACTGGGTCTACGCGATTGGTGTAGTTGCATTTCAGAAGAAATCGATTTCTGCTTTGCAGGTGCAGCGCCATCTGGGGCATCCGCATTATCGCCCCATCTGGCTGATGATGCAGAAGATGAAGGTGATGATGGCTGATCTGGTCGATTGGTACGCTATGCTGGACCATCTAACGGCGGGAGTAACCAACTTTCCGGCTGTGCCTGAAAAGTCAGATCCTGAAGCCGAAACCACCAAGGCAGCTCCAAAGCATGGGTTGACAGTACAGTCAGAAGAAGGAAAGGGCCTGGCGCTGATTCCCGTTGAGATAAAGGGACTGAATCTGCAATTACCTCATAGCCATCCGTGGTTCATCCACGCGCAGGGCGGGCGTTTGCGACTGATTTCCATGCTGCCTGAATCGTTGAAAGACCTTCCTTACAACCACCACCATCCGGTTCCGCGGAAAACCACACCGCTGACACCTGACGAGCTTCCGGCCGGAATGAATATCCGCATCCGCAGCCTTGACAAACGTCCACGCCCCTGGTTCGAGGATGACCCATATATGGGCAGGTTGCGATATACAGAAATTATGATAATCAATGCCAGGCGCAACCTGGAAGGCATCCACCATTTTGTGAGTTCACGCTATCTGCGGAATTATCTGGGAGAATTCTGTTACCTCACCAATCGCCGCTATAGTGGAAAAGAGAAAGTTGAACAAATGTTCGCTTTGTTCGTAAGCAAGCCATGGAACCTGCCGTACATAGTGGAGGCTTCCGACTAATCTGGTTTTTCCGATTACCCAACGGTGAAATCACCAGCCAATTCCCGCCCTAAGTCCTTCCCAACCTCGCTCCTCCTTCCGCCAACACATCATTCCTCTCGGATTCGGTGTCTCATCACGTATTTCCGATGCAGGAACCTATAGGATCTCTCGTTCTCGAAATTTTCATCCCGATAGCTATGGGAGTAGACTTTAGCCCCTGCTAACATGTTTTCTAAGGCACGTTTCGGGTATATGCTCGTTTTAACTTTTTAAATCAAAATGAGCACTTGTACTTGTTGTTTTGTGACATTGTGTCGCGTATATTGATATAAACGGGTTAAAAAATGCCAAAATGGCGCATTTCTCCCCCTGGCCCCAAACTTGAAAACGGTGAGGTACGAAAACGATGAAACACATGAAAACCATGCAACACACTCCTTTCCTCACTGCGGCCGATTTCTTTACTCCTTTTTTCAGCCGTCAGGAAAACAGCGCATCCGCACATGCATTTGTACCTCAGGCTGATGTGGTGAAAACCGAAGCCGGATTCAGCATCTTCCTTGCCCTGCCGGGTCTGGCAAAAGAAGATGTGCATCTGAAGCTTGAGGGAAATCTGCTGCGCATCAGCGGCGAACGCAAAAGCATAGTGGATTCAGAAAAGGCAAACCACTTGCGCAGTGAAATCCGCACCGGACAATTCAGCCGGAGTTTCAACCTCGACCGCGATCAACTGAATCTCGACGCGGTAGAAGCCTTGATGGATAATGGTCTGCTCGAAGTGCGCATTCCTTTCCTTGCCAAACAACAGGCAAGGCAGATTGAAATCCGCTAAGGGTAAATTGGCTGATAGCCTAAGAAAAGGCCGGGACTTGTTTGGGAAGTCCCGGCTTTTTTATGATTTCCCGATACCCGTATGCTTCTATAATCGCGGGCTGATGGTCGGAGGCCCTGTGCCTGCTTAACTTCGCGGCATGGATAAACCTTCGCTGCCTTCAGGAACGCGCGATTTTTCTCCGGCCGTGGTAGCCAGGAGGCGATTCATCACCGGTGCCATTGAGTCGGTATATCGTTTGCACGGATTCTATCCGCTCGAAACGCCGGCCATGGAAAACCTCAGCGTGCTCCTGGGCAAATACGGCGATGAAGGCGACCGGCTGGTCTTCCGCATCCTGAATAGCGGAGATTTTATGCAGGCTGTTCCAGATGCCGCCAAAGCCGAAGCGAGCGCCAAGGCCGTTGCCCCGCATATTGCGGAGAAAGGCCTGCGTTACGACCTGACGGTTCCTTTTGCCCGTTTTGTGGTGATGAACCGTCATACCTTGCAGTTTCCTTTCCGCCGCTATCAGATTCAGCCGGTATGGCGCGCCGACCGTCCGCAGAAAGGTCGTTACCGCGAATTCTGGCAATGCGATGCCGATATCATCGGTACCGACAGCCTGATGGCCGAAGCCGATCTGATGTCGGTTTTCCACGCCGGTTTTACGGCCCTGGGCCTGGGCGATTATGTGATCCGCATCGGAAACCGGAAGATTCTGGAAGGATTGGCTGCCCAAAGTGGCCGCCCAGAGCTTTTCCGCCCTATGGTAACAGCCCTCGATAAATGGGATAAAATCGGTAGCGACGGTGTAAAGACACAACTCAGCGCAGCCGGTTTCACCGAAGCCGAGGCCGCCGCCATCACATCCGCCTGCGAACGCCGCACCCTCGACGCGGCAGCCATCGACAACCTGGCTGCTCGTTTTGCAGAAAACGCCACAGCATTGGAAGGCGTGGAAGAACTCCGCAGCCTCCTTTCGTTCGGCACCGAAGCCCGCATGGAATACGACGGTACCCTGGCCCGTGGCCTCGATTACTATACCGGCTGCATCTTTGAAGTAGAGATTCCAAACTCCGGCATCGGCAGTGTGGCCAGCGGTGGCCGCTATGCCAACCTCACCGGCGTATTCGGCGTTCCTGGCCTCTCGGGTGTCGGTATTTCTTTCGGCCTGGACCGTCTGTACGATGTGCTCGACGCACGCAACGGTTTCCCGGCCGATACCGGAACCGCAACCCAGGTGCTCTTTTGTCCGATGGACATTGCCGCTCAGCCGCTCGCATTTCGTCTGGCTGCCGCCCTGCGCAGGAATGGCACGGCTACCGAAGTATATCCCGATAATGCCAAACTCAAGAAACAATTGGAGCATGCAGGCAACCGCGGCATTCCTTTTACAGTGATCATTGGCAGCCAGGAAATGGAAACCGGGGAATTTACTTTCCGACACATGCTGAACGGTTCGCAGGAAAAGGTAACAGAACAAGAACTTTACAGCCGTTTCAGATCATGATATTCGAAGACCATCTGGAGGCGGACCGGCTGGAGGAGATCCTGCTGTCGGGCCGCCCGATCGAACCGGAAGCTGCCGTATGGGAGCGCGTGGCAAAATCGCATCGCTTTCTGAGCAACAAACTCGCAGAAGGCGGTCCACCCATATACGGCGTCAACACGGGTTTCGGCTCCTTGTGCCATGTGGAGATTCCGGAAGAGAAGCTCCGCACCTTGCAGGAAAACCTGCTTATCACCCATGCAGCCGGCACGGGGCCTTATGTGCCGTTCCGCATTGTGCGGCGCATGCTGCTGCTCAAGATCCGCGCCCTGGCCATGGGATATTCTGGTATCAGTCCGGCCTTGCTCGAAATGCTCATTACCCTATACAATGGTGGCTGGGCGCCGAAAGTGCACGAACAAGGTTCGCTGGGTGCTTCGGGCGACCTGGCGCCGCTGTCTGAGCTTTGCCTGCCCATTTTGGGTTTGGGTATGCTGGAAAAGGAAGACGGCACTGTGCTGAGCGGCTCCGAATGGTTGCAATCGGCCCGTTTGCAGCCGCATGCTTTCCATCCGAAAGAAGCACTGGCCTTGATCAATGGAACCCAGTTCATGCTGTCTTACGGACTGGAGCTGTTGGCAGCAGCCCGTCGCATTCAACAGGAACTGCCGAAGCTGGCCACCTTGAGTCTCAGCGCCTGGCAATGCCGCGCTGATCCTTTCTTCCCGCATCCGCACCGCATCAGGCCACATGCAGGACAGGTGCAAACTGCTGCCGAGATTTATGCGCTGTTTACCCATGATGGAAAACATATCCCGACAGGCGTAGCCGTGCAGGATCCGTATTCATTCCGCTGTATCCCGCAGGTGCATGGCGCTTCTTATGATGCCATCGGATTCATCGCTGCGGTGCTGCAAACCGAACTCAATTCCGTCACCGATAACCCGAACGTGTTTGCGGATGAAGGACTGGTGCTCTCAGCCGGCAATTTCCACGGGCAACCGCTCGCACTCGCCCTCGATTTTCTGGCGTTGGCCCTTTCAGAACTCGGCAGTATTTCAGAGCGCCGGGTATATCTGCTGATATCCGGCCAACGCGGTCTTCCGCCTTTCCTGGCCGACGATCCGGGAACCGATTCCGGTTATATGATTGCCCAGTATTCTGCCGCCGCCCTGGCCAGTCAGAACAAACAACTGTGCACACCGGCCAGCGCCGACAGCATCGTCAGCAGCAATGGCCAGGAAGACCATGTGAGCATGGGCGCCAACGCTGCTACCAAATGCCTGCGTGTACTGGATAACCTGAGGCAATTGCTGGGAATCGAGTTTGCTGTGGCGAGCAGGGCCATTGCACTTCGTGCTGATTTGCAGTTGCACGACAATGTGCTTGAGCTGCTGAAACATTGGGAAGTGCCGGATCACAACCGGGTGCCGATGGAAAGCATTCTGCGCAGTGCACGCGAGCACCTCTTCGCCTGATCAGCGCGCCCAGAGTTCAACGGTTTCGTAATCGCTGCGCGGCCGGCCGTCGTTGTATAGATAGAGCGGGCCTGCATTCAGGATGCGCACGTCTTTCCATCCATACAGGCTGAGCATTTGCCTGACGGCAGACGCGCGTACGTGGCACTGCGCCAATCCGCCCACGCCGAAACCTTCCTCCGGCGAACCAAAGGAGATAAGTGTGAAGGCGGTATGCGCCTTTTGCAACTCAGGAGCCAATTCACCTAACATACCTATTTCGCGCAGCCCTTCCGCATCGGGTTTACCGTTGAAAAAGCGGATGGGTTTGCTCAGCCGCTTGGCACCAAGAGTGGCTTCGGTATAACGCGCCGCCAGCGCCTCCGGCAAACCCGGGTTGAGGATGGCCAATGAGGCGGCATCGGTTTTTCGCAACACCGGCATGCGTCCGTTTACGAAACCTTGCTGTTGCAGAAGCTGTTGCCCTTTGCTGCGGGCGTATTTCAGGAATTGCTGCACACCGGCGCTTTCTGTGTTAGGCCGCGGATAAGCGAGTACCGGAACCACCCAGGGGTAATCAAGCCCGGCGATCGATTCAGCGCCCGGGCGGATGAGTCGGTTGCTGTCGTCGAGCAAAGCGACCATGCGGCCTTTGTTGCTTTGGCTAAAGCGGCGCAGCGCAAAACCATCCGGGTCGATTTCTACGGAATCGGTTTTTGAGGTTGCCACAAATTGCCGGTTGCCGCGTGATAAATAATGCGGATCAGGTGCTGCCGGAAAAAGGGTCGCACTGTAGTCCCTGATCTGGCCTTGCTTTTCAATCAGCAACTGCTCCCAGCGTTGCAACAAACCATCCCTGATCAGCGAAACTTCATCGGTGGTGAAACGCTTTACAGGGTTCTTGCTGTTCACATGTACCACAACGGCATCGCTGCAGAGATAATGTTCATTTTTACGCAACAGGGCGGCGAAAGCATCCTTCCCTCCGGCCGGTCCTTCGGTGATAAGCAAATCGGTTTTCCCGGCCTGCATCCGCTTCAGTCCGCTGCCAAAATCTTCACGCATCACACTCATTGCCTTGAAGCCTTTACCGGTCCAGCAATGTACCCAGAGCGCCTGAGAATCGTTGGTGGGCAGGAGTACTTCCGCTTTCCCGCCGTATTCCTTTTCCAGGAAATCTTTGCACAGCGCGATTCCGGCTTGATCGGCAAAACCCGTGCTCATGCTGATGCTGAGCAAGGTTTCAGCATAATCGGGGTGGAAGGCGGCGGTGCGCAGATCCTTGCCGTTGCGGAAACGCTGCCCAAAGAGGAAGAAAATGGAGGCTGCCAGCAACAACAGCGCGAACAAGGCATAAACCCATTGCAGCTTGCGGCGCTGCTGGTCGCGGTTCAGTTCGAGTCCGCAGCGCTCGCAATAACGGCTGTCGTCCGGATTCGTATTCAGGCAGCGCTTGCAGGTTTTCATGCGTTCAGGACCCTTTCACATTGGTTGCAGTAGGAGAGGCCGGCCGGCACGGCTGCACCGCAATGCGGACAAATCCTGTTGCCTGCTGGTTGTTGATAGGTGCCACAAATGCGGCAGAACACCGCACTGGCCTGCATTTCTGTATCGCAACCCGGTTTGATGCAGGTTTTAACCCGAGTTTCCGTTTCCGGTAATTGCCTTTCCTGCCTTTCCCTGATCTGCGTTTCTATGGGTTTTTCTTCTTGTTTTTTGGGGATGGCTTCCGTTTCCTTGACGGGAATATCCGACTCAGTGCGGATTTCAAACACCTCCTCATGGATTTTAACAGAAGTATTGGTCGCTTGTGCCGCTTCGAGCCGGTCGCAACAGCGGTCGATTTCCACATAAATGGCATCAGGCCCGCCTGGGCGCATGGAACGATCCTTCTGTAGCATGCTGACGAGCAGACGGGCCGCTTCCGCATCGATATTCATCGGCACCGGCGGACGTTTCCATTGCAGCAGTTGCGACATACCAAGTCCGCTGGTATTCAAGGCTGCAGGCTGCAACATGAACAAGCCCAACATGCCGAGGTTATACACGCCCGACGCCGGCCCGACTTGTTCAGGCTCTTCCATCAGTTCGGGCGAAGCGAAGCAGAAATCGGCCGGTTCGGCAGGCGGCTCCGGAGTCTGCAGCCGGTAAGATTGTAGTTGGAAAGGCAGTACCAGCAAATGCTCCGCATCATATAAGATGTCTGCGGGCGAGAGCAGCGGAATGTGCAGGTCGCGCATCCACAACGTGCGGTACAATGAAAGCAGATTGCGCAGGTAACGCATCACCGTGGCGGTTTCGAGCGGATGGCTCAAATGGGAAAGCTTGGACGCTTCCGATGCCCATTCCGGCAGGAGCAAGGCTGTGTGAGAAGCGTCAGAATTACCGGGACTGAATTTTGGCAGGGTGCGGTGCGTAAGTCCTTCGAGTTTCTGCCAGTTATCTGCAGTTTCAATGGTTCCGGTTTTCCGCAATGAATCTCTTCCGGCCACCAGCAGCCATCCTTGCGCCGTGCGTTGTGCACGGCAGTTGATACCGGAAGGAGGGGAGAAGTTCAAAGCATCCACGCAGGTACAAACTTAGTCTGCAGGGGCTATCCGGGCTTGAGAGTTTTACACCATCGCACAACTGCTTGTTACCTTTGTAAGCAAATGCCCTCCTGGATCGAAAGCCTGCAATCGCCCTGGCCCTGGTACCTCAGCGGTCCGATTACCGGATTGTTGGTAGGCTTGCTTTATCTGTTCACGAAAAGAAGCTTTGGAATCAGCACCGTCTTCAGGCATGGCCTGGCGGCGCTGCTGCGCACCCGGAATCCTTATCTGAACTACAACTGGAAGGCAGAAAGCTGGAACCTGTTGTTCGCGCTTGGCATAGCCGCCGGTGGGGCATTGGCATACTTCTTAGCCGGTGCAGCGAATACTGCACCCTTGAGTGCTGAAACAGCTGCCGACCTGGCAGCGCTGGGAATCCGCAACTACCAGGGCTTTCTGCCCGATGCCTGGTTTTCCGCGGAACATCTCGGTGAATGGCGCTTCTGGTTTCTCAGTTTTGGTGGTGGGCTGCTGGCCGGTTTCGGTTCGCGCTGGGCAGCCGGTTGTACTTCCGGGCATACCATCACCGGATTGGCTACTTTCCAGTTGCCATCGCTCATTGCAACCTGTTGTTTCTTCACCGGCGGCTATTTTGCCAGTATGGTGCTGCTTCCCCTCATTCTTCAATAAGTTGCCATCCATGTCTGAAGAAAAGAAAACCTTTACGCTCGACGAGAACCTGGTTACAGCAGCCGGAACTTCCCCTGCAGACAAAGCGATCCAGGGCCCGGTTATGCCTCCGGCCGGACTCCGCTGGCCGGGACTAGTAGCTTCGTTGTTGCTCGGCACTGCATTCGGTTTTGTGTTGTTGAAGGGAGAAATCGCGAGTTGGTTCAGGATGCAGGAAATGTTCCGGCTGGGCTCGCTCCATATGTATGGATACCTCGTTTCGGCTGTCTTTACAGCGTCACTTTTTATCGGAATTGTCAGGCTGTTCAGCAAGAAGGCGGGCCGGAGACAGGCCGCGGCGATATACAAAAAGCCATTCTCAAAAGGGAATGTATGGGGCGGTTTGCTGTTTGGAATCGGCTGGGCGCTTGGCGGTGCCTGTCCCGGCCCGATGCTGGCCCTCGCCGGTGCCGGCCATGTCGCAGCCTTGGTGATGTTGGGTGGTGCATTGGCCGGAACATTGTTGTATGCCTGGCTGCGCGATTCGCTGCCGCATTGATGCATAATCCGCCGGCATTGGGTTAATTTGCGCCCATGGAAATCCAGTCGTACCTCGATACCCATCGGGAGCGTTTTCTCGAAGAACTTTTCGATCTCCTCCGCATTCCGTCCATCAGCGCCGACAGCCGTTTTGCAGGCGATGTGCGCCGCGCCGCTGAATTCGTTCGCGAAAAGCTGATCGAAGCCGGTTGCGATACCGCACAAATCGAAGAAACTTCAGGCCATCCAATCGTGTATGGTGAGAAAATCGTCGACCCAAATCTGCCAACTGTTCTCGTTTACGGGCATTACGATGTGCAGCCAAGTGTACCAGACGATCTGTGGACGACTCCGCCATTTGAACCCCAGGTGCGCGATGGCAAGATCTATGCCCGCGGTGCCTGCGACGACAAGGGCCAGATGTACATGCATGTGAAAGCGTTTGAAGTGATGGCCGCCACCGGCAACCTGCACTGCAACGTGAAGTTTATGATCGAAGGGGAAGAGGAAGTGGGTTCCAATAACCTCGGCGACTTCTGCCGCAATAACCGCGAACGCCTGGCCGCCGATGTAATCCTGATCAGCGACACATCCATGATCGCCAACGATATCCCAAGCATCGACGTGGGCCTGCGCGGTCTGAGCTATGTGGAAGTGGAAGTGACAGGTCCCAACCGCGATCTCCATTCAGGCGTATACGGTGGTGCTGTGGCCAATCCGATCAATGTGCTCTGCTCGATGATCGCCGGCATGCACGACGAAAACCGGCATATCACCATTCCCGGATTCTACGACGACGTGAATGAACTCAGCGCCGACGAACGCGCTGAACTGAACAAGGCACCCTTCGACCTTGACGCATACAAACAAGATCTCGATGTATCGGATGTGATGGGCGAGAAAGGATTCACGACGCTCGAACGCACCGGCATCCGGCCCACGCTCGACGTAAACGGAATCTGGGGCGGTTATATCGGCGAAGGTGCCAAGACCGTATTGCCTTCTAAGGCTTACGCCAAGATCTCCATGCGCCTGGTTCCCAACCAGAACTCAGACAAGGTAACCGAGTTGTTCGCCGACTATTTCCGCAAGGCCGTACCAGCTGGCGTGAAAGTGGAAGTGCGCCCGCACCATGGCGGTGAGCCGGTGGTAACGCCTACCGATTCGGTTCCTTACCGCGCTGCTGCACGCGCTATGGAAAAGACCTTCGGCAAAGTGCCGATTCCAACCCGTGGCGGTGGAAGTATTCCCATCGTTGCCTTGTTTGAAAAAGAACTGGGCATCAAGACCGTGTTGATGGGCTTCGGACTTGACAGCGACGCCATCCACTCACCCAACGAACATTACGGACTTTTCAACTTCTACAAGGGTATCGAAACCATTCCCTGGTTTCATTACTACTTCGCAGAAATGAACGGTTGATCAGCGCAACGCCATGACCAAGTTCCCCGTTTCGCTGTTGCTGTTTGCCGGTTTGTTCTGTGCTTTTCCACTCAAGGCCCAGCCGCCTGATTTTGATCCGCAAGAGTATGAGCGCGGTGGTATGGAACCGATCACCCCGCGCAAACGCAACGGCGGGTATGGATACTTCAGCATCGGATACCAGAGCATGCAGCTTACGGCCTTGAATGAACGCCTGCAGCAGTTTGGTTATCCAACACATCCGGGTTCCGGTTTGAGTACAGGAGGTGGTGGCATAGCCGTGATCAATAATATTGTAATCGGCGGTGAAGGCTGGGCTTTGAGTGGCGGCGATCAGAAGGCAAACGGATATCTGAGCACCTGGTCAGGAGGCGGCGGAATTTTCCAGGTCGGCTACATGTTCGGCAAGCGGAAGATGAGCATTTACCCGCTGATCGGCTTCGGTGGCGTTGGCAATTCAGTGAAAATCAGACCTGATGGCGGCAGCATGGCATTTGATACCTTGCTCACGCGCCCCGGTCAGGGTGTGGAAATCAGCGGTGGAGGGGCAGTGATGTCGTTTTCGCTGAACTCCGAGTTCAAGGTTGGTAAGGCTCCTTTGTATGTTTTTGGCTTGCAGGCCGGTTGGATACAGGGTTTGGGCAAGACCACCTGGAACGCGCAGGAAACAACATTGACAAACGGTCCGGAGTTGAAGCAACAAGGCTGGTACGTGCGCTTGAAAATCGGCGCAGGGATCTATTGAGCAGGAACATTTGCGGGAAATGGAATCAGCCAGTTTTCCGCAAGAACGGTAAATAAGATTTTCGTGTGTTTGCAATATTCGACCCGGAAAATCCGGGTCGGGATTCGCGTAACAACCGCGGGGCTATGATATGTGACCCGGAAAACCGGGTCACAGGAATGCGGGTATGTGAGATCGTACAGGCGTTGTTTCGGTGAAAATTGGTTCACGCAGAGCGCGCAAAGGAAAAATCACGCAGAGTCCGCAGAGGCTTGGATTCCCGATGTCTTTGCGGTCTTTGCGTGTTAGTGGGATTTGACCGGAGCTTGAGGGTTTTTGAATAATCCAGCCTATTGTTTTGTGCAGGTGGTCTTTGCGCGCTTTGCGAGAAATATAACGTTAGGCGGAATTTGTATGTTAACGGGAGTAATCCGAGGTATGCAGGTTATAGGTGTTTCAAGCCTATTGTTGTGTGTATGTGGTCTTTGCGTGAAACGCAGTTGGCCGGGGTTTGAATCCGATACCAGGAAACGATTCTCTCAGCGCTGTCCCGACAAGGTGCTGCGGTTCTCGAAGGCAATCAGTTCGTCGTAGCCCATGCTTTGGTTGCGATGGTAAACTGCTACCTGATAGGTGTTCTCCGTATTGGCATGGGTTCCCTCAAATATGGTCGGATCGGCAAGCCCATCGCCCTTGTCTACTGCGAACATGTAATTGTAATACGCTTGTTTCAGTAAGGCTGTGCATTCATAGGCCTTGAGCGCTTCATTCCAGTGCATGCGCATGCGGTCTTTCAATTGCCAATCGCTCAATTCACCCCATACGTAAACCTGTTGACCGTTGGGCAATGGTTCATCGGCTTTCAGCGTGAAATGCGTCCAGACATAATCGCTTTCCGTTACGCTCGAGCCGGTTCCGTCCATATTCTGGATCACCATGCGGCCATTGAAATCGGCGTATTGCACATAGGTTGAAAACGCACGGTTCGGTTCGAAATTCACAACGGCGTGTTTCTGTCCGTCTTCATCGTATTTCTCGCGGATATTAAAACTGAGCCGGCGCAGGCTTCGGATGTCGAAAAAGCGGTATTCATTGAGTCCGTTGAAGGTGTTGCCTTCCTGATAATCGAAGCTGTAGCGATTGCCCATGATGAACAGCGGCTTAAGGGGAATGGCAGTTTCCCAATTGTTGTTTTGCCAAACCTGCGTCTTGAGGTCCTGATAGGGGTTGGGAATGGTATAGCCCGGATTCACGGTAAAGTGGAAATCAACTTCCTGGCGCTTGAAACGGTATTGCACCTGGGTGGCGGGCATGGTGCTCACTTCCAGGCGGCCTTTCAAATCCAGCACCATGAAGCGCCGGGTCAGTACGATATCCTGCTCATTGTGGTTGCGATAAACGAGGAGTAAGTAGTTACCGCTGATGCGCGGCTGCGTTTGCGGACCGGGAACCTGCGCACGGTAATGGGTGTATTGGATGGTGGTGCTGTTGCTGAAGAAAAAGTCGTTGATATTTTCGAACCCCATGCCGCTGATGGTCTGAAACTTGTTGATACTGCTCGGCTGCCAGTTTGCATCGCAATGGATGAGGGTGTACATGTAAAAATCGTTCGTAGCCTTCATCTCATCGAATTCAAGCATCATGCTTTCACCGCTGCCCAGGCTGATTACCGGCGTATTGCCATTGCTGGTTTGTTGATAGAAAAGCACCGTCCGAATCGGGTCTTCGTACACGCGGTTGGAATATTCCAGCGGAACTTCAGCCGAATGCAGCCCGAAGGCATTGGCAAGCAGAAGGAAGGCAAAAAGCAGTTTACGTGTTTTCAAGTTGATAGGTGATTGCAACAAGTGTACCGAATTGGCGGTGCGACGAATATAAGCCATTGGCGTCAGCCGGCATACTTCAGGCCTCGGTAGTCCGTTTTATCATACACCTTCAGCCGGGTGCATAACTCCGAACCCGCCGCGGATGCTTCGATTGTAATTTTCGCCTTATTTCATGAGTACCAGAGCACGCAAAGAGAACCGACCCAAAGACAATTTTGTAAAAGGCACCGAAGCCGATGAGCCGGCGCCAATGAGCCGCGCAGACTGGAAAGGCATCGCCCTGTTGCGCAATGAACGCGCCCGTCGCGTGGCAGGATTCTTCCTGGTCGTTGCCGCCCTCTTTATGCTCATTTCCTTCATTTCGTTCTTCTTCACCTGGAAAAGCGACCAAGATATTATGGCGAGCGGCAACTGGGGACTGTTTCGCGCAGAAAACCCCGATGCAGCAGCCAACGCCATGGGCTTGCTGGGCGCTTGGGTGAGTTACCTGTTTGTATACAAAGGTTTTGGCGCTGCCGCCTTCCTGTTATTGCCTTTTATACTGGCACTTGGCGTGTATTTGCTGAGTGGCTGGAAACCGTTTCCCCTTCTCGCCCTGTTCGTTCATTCGCTCTTGATGGTAGCCTGGGTAAGTCTCTTGCTCGGCTTCCTCTTTCAGGCTGTAATGCCATTGTTGGGCGGCGCATTCGGCCATTTCGGTGTGCGCTGGATACAAAGTCTTGCCGGCATCTTTGGAGCTTTCCTGGCTATCGGTGGCATCGCACTGATTTACATGATGGTATTCTTCAATTTCCGACCCTTCCCAATGAGGAAAAAGCGGGAAGAAGCCGCCCATGATGTACCCATTCCGGAGCCTGCAAGACCGGCTGCGAAACCGCCTGTAGCAAAGCCTGAACCTGAACCTGAGCCTGAACCGGCGTTTGATATGACGCTCAAAACGGTAGATGAACTCATTGAATCAGAAGCAACAATCACCGAAGATGAGCCCGCTGCGCCTGTTGTATTCGAGGTTCCTGCCGCCCCGCCGCGCCAGCGTTCCATTGTCCCCGAAATACCGGAGTTAAAGGTCGAGATTCCACAGGAAGAAACGCCTGTT
>Ga0315902_10002710_pt1 | contig 27197 bp, 22 predicted proteins | sample LakEriMetagenome_9_FD_203523 | JGI IMG/M metagenome (GOLD analysis project Ga0315902, IMG submission 203523) | Freshwater fungal communities from buoy surface, Lake Erie, Ohio, United States - Buoy 12 MA117 | ecosystem: Environmental > Aquatic > Freshwater > Lake > Lake biofilm | place: USA...
CCACGCGAGGCGAGCTGGTCCAGATGGGGAGTTTGGTGGAATGTCGATCCGTAACAGCCCAAGTCGGAATAGCCCAAGTCGTCAGCCAGAATCAGAACGATGTTGTAAGGCGGCTGGGCCAGCAGGATCGATTCGGAGATCCATTGGATAAGCATCCACCCGACCAGCAATGCAACAGGGGATTTCATGGCGAGTTCCCGAAAGCGAAATCAAATGGGGTGAGGCCGGATCGGTCGAGCCGGCTTGGGAGAAGACGCGCTGGCGATCGAAGCCGTGGGCGCTTCCCGGTCGCTAGGTTCATTCGCCTGTGCTGGGAAGAGCCGAAGTCTCTTTGGACGGATCCGACTGGCCATCGCGGGTGCCGATCACTTTCGCAGGGACACCGCCCAAGATCGAACGCGGAGGAAAGGTCTTGGTGACCACCGATCCGGCTGCCACCACCGATTGCTCGGAGACATTCGCCAGGATGATCGCTCCCGCACCGATCCAGCTATCGCGACCGATGGTGATCTGTTGGAGCTTTCCTGGTTGATCTCGAATGAGGCGATCGAGGCTGGTAAATCCATGCGTGTTAGGACCGCTTGGGATTTGAACGCCAGGCCCGATCAGCACGTCATCCTGAATATCGACCCATCCAATATGGCAATAGTGACCGATATAGATATGTTTTCCGAAGCGGGCGGCCGTCTTGGAGACCAGCGTTCCAAAGGAGATCTGAGCCGTTGGATGGCAGTGAGCCAGAGCGAAGCGATAGAAAGCGCAGCGGACCAAGGAGCCAATGTTGCCTGGCAGCAGCGCGAGCGATTGACTTAGGTTTTCGATAGCGCGATCGGGGCGGCCGAGCAGGCGACCGATGAGAAAGAGCAAGATCCAGGGCGTGGCGAGCACCAGGGCGATGCATCGGCAAAGGGGTCTGAGGATCGCCATGGCAGTTGAGCCGAATCGAATTGGGGAGAAGCAGAAGAATCTGGTGGTACTGAGGATAGGTCAAAAGGGGCTGCACGTGCAACTAGGAACTGGCGTTGCCAAGCAGCCTCCCGCGATCCAGGGGGTGGGGGGGCTTTCTGATTTGGCGAAGGGTTGGGGAGAATCGATGGCTTGGGGTCAGTCGAGCCAGTCTTTGGCAGCTAGTCGTTCGGGGACATAGGTTTCGCTGACGTAGGAGATATCCTTACTGACCAGCGATTCGACTTCCAGTTTGAAGCCGTTGTCGAGCATTTTCTTGATTTCGGCCTGCCACGGTTTCTTGTCGGCAAACCATGGGTACTTCGCGATCTGAATGGCTCGTTTGCGATCTTGGTCATTGAGTTTGATCGTCACATTGGACTGAAGGTCGCAGCGATCGTAATCAAAGCTCCTCAGGCCGACATACTTTGCCTCGGGGATCGCCATGCGTTGGCTTTCGAAGGCCAAGTTGATCGACCCCTGCTTGAGCACGCTGTAGATGTAGTATCCCCAGGGGTCGTTGTCCAAGAGGCAGTAGACTGGGAGATTGAGTTCATGGTGCATGCGATAGAGAAGTCGTCGCACGCCTCGAGGCGGCTGGCCCCCTCCGTGCGTCAGGATGCACTGATGTTTCCGCCAGAACTTGTCTTCGTTGAACCGTTGCCACACGGTTCCTTTTTCAACATGCAGGATGAATTTGGCTTGGCATTTCTTGAACTGGATGCGATTGGGTTCCACGATGCTGGGGATGGAGTATCCGCCGGATCCCAAGCGACTGCAGTCGATATCATCTCCTGAATCGTTGAATTGCAGCAGCCCCACCATCGCGCCACGGTTTTCCGCCGCCAGATGCAATTCTTCGCGGATGGCGCCGACAATCACTTCCAGGTCTTCGATGACGGCATCCGATTCCATCTGGTCATTGAACGTCTCTTCTTTGGTCCCTTCGATGGTGTGTTTGAGCAGGTAGTAGAGACCTCGGATGCTGGTCGACTTCCCTTGGCGTATCAATCGACTGCATCCACTGCCTGCCAGCAGAGTCTGCATGTAGATGCGCGCCTGATTGAGGTTGAAAAGCTCTCGGCGATTGGTGCGATCTCCCATCTCGATGAAGCGTTTGCGGCGGTTGTAATGCGCGTTGGTGAGGCTACGTGAGGGGACATCCAGATGCGGATCCCGCTCCTTGGCTGCAGCATCGACGACTCGATCAGCTAGCTTGGCCAGCTTCCCGAGCGTCTCGCGATCCCTTCCCTGCACCGGGACTTCGGGGGAGGCTTCAGTGGCAGGGCTGGTTTTTTTGCGAGCCATGATGATGGGTCTCTGGCTTGGGGACGGGAGCAGAGGAACGGAAGGGGGTTAGCGGTTGGGTCGATCACGAGGCGCGGCTAGGCCGCGTCTTCGTTTTTCGCTTGGCGGGAGTTTGGCTTTCCGATTTGGCTGGATCAGCGGAATCTGCCTCCCCCACCTGCTCCGCCGCCACGATCGCTCGGCCAAATTCATCCAGTCGCAGGTCGGCGACGGAGGTTTTCCGTTTGGCGACGCGGAGGAGTTGTTGGTAGACGGGATCTGGGTCGGTCTTATTGATTGTCGCGACCGCCTCAGCGACCTCCCGAAGGTAGCGAAGAAAGATGGTTCGCCGATTCCCTTCGGCCTGGATTGCCTGTCGCTTGCGGAGGAAGCCAGCCAGATTTCGTCCCACGGACTGGATCGCCAGTCGGAGTTCCTTCTCGATCTCCGGGTAGCTGGCCACCGCCTCCTTCGACTCGCTAGTAAACGGAACCCAGACGCTGGCGATGTGGACGATCAGAGTGAGCGGACCGGAGGGGAGGGAACCGCGAGACTGGCTGAGCCCGTAAGCGCGCCAGTTGGTGTTGAGGACAGCCTGGGTGATGGCGCAGGCACCGGGTTGGAATTGCAATGGGACGCGGTTAGCGAACCGGTAGACTTGCATCGATTGGCCTTCGCTGGTGTTGACCGCGTGAAGGGCTTGGTGCAAAGCCGTCAGTTGAGTGTCGCCCAGATTGCGTGGACTGCCGCGAGTCGGCAGTTTGGTTTCCTGGAGGATCTTGTCTGCGGCATCCCCGTTCATACCTGCAAAGGAATCGACGAGGAATTTTCTGAGCGTTCGCGCATCGGACTGTTGGATTCGCTCCAGCAGTTCGTCTTTGGAAATCTTCTGCCCTTGAAGCACGCCGCCGTAGGCCAAAGCGACTTCGATCTGGAAGGGTGAGCCGCGGTAGACGGTTGGGGGGCGCGTGATGGAATCGTGGAACTCTCCCGGCACGATTGCCTTGAGTCCTTTGAGCAGTAGTTCCTGGCCGATGGGGACGATGCAGTCGGTCGACGGCGGGCGGATTCTTGTTTCCTGCATCGCCTGATACAGTCGCTCTGCCTCCCCCTGCCCTACCTTCCACGAGGAGTTACGTGGACTCAGCTTGGCGGCTTCGCAGATTTTCCTCGCGACGGCGGGTGTGACGCAGCTGAATGACTGGGTCAAGAAACTGCTGAGCGTCGATTTGCGATCATCGCTTAAAAGCGTGATCAGCCTTCCCAGCTCAATCCCGTAAGGATGCGGCTTGATTTCTTTCGCCTCGCGTGGCAGTTCGGTGGTGCTGCGAGCGATTGTGCGGACGTTGCCTTCGGGATCTTGCCAATGAATCGTGACGTGAGGGTTGGCGATCGCCGTCTGTTCCAGATACTCGTCGACACTGCCTCGGCCTCGCTTGTAGACTGCCGTCAGTTCGATCGTCACTCGGGTTCCCGATTCGAGTTCGCGAGCGGGGGCTCCTTCATCTGCCGGGTAATGTGATACCCAGTCGATGGAATGGTCCTTGATGTACTGAAGTCCCTTAGCACCGGCAGCGATATCGATCCCTTCCCCCTTGCCATTGACGATTTCCGGAGCGTTCTTCCGCGTATCGACCTGGAGCAGAAAATAATGGAGGGGGGAACGAGGAGAGATTTTGGAAAGGATCGCCATGGGTTTGCCGGTGGTGAGCATGCCGTTCATGCCGGCGGCGCTGATGCCGATCCCCTGCTGTCCACGGCTCATCCGCAACCGATGGAATTTGCTGCCATAGAGCAGCTTTCCAAAGATCAGAGGAATCTGCTTTTTGACGATCCCAGGGCCGTTGTCTTGGACTGCGACGCGAAAACGGCCTGGCTGCGGTTGGTCGATCCGCACCCAGACCTCCGGAATGATGCCCGCTTCCTCGCAGGCATCCAGCGAGTTATCGACCGCTTCTTTGACGGTCGTCAGAAGAGCTTTGCGTGGGTTATCGAACCCGAGAAGGTGTTTGTTTTTCGCAAAAAACTCGCTGACCGAGATATCACGCTGCTTGGCCGCCATCGCCTCGGCGGTCGAGCGGCCCGCTTTTTTGCGTCGGATCGAACCTTCTTTTTCGTCTGCCATCTTCACTCCTGGCCGCTGCCTTGCTCGATTGGCTGTCCGCAGAGCCGTTGCAAACGGGCGATTGCGGGGGTCCTGGCGAAAGACGCAAAGTTTAACGGATAAGCAGTGGGACGCACAGCCGAGGTTGGGGCAAGCCGGGTGGAGTTGAAGTGGGTCGCAAGAGTTCGCTGGAAGGGAGTGGCGGATCGACTTACGATAGGCTGTGTCGAGGGCTGTCGTGGGAATCAAATGGAGTGGAGGTGATTGGGTGGTGAAGGAGCGGTTGGTATTGGCCAGTCAGAGTCCACGGCGACGAGAGCTGCTGAGGGAGGCTGGCCTAGTCTTTGAAGTGATCGAGCCGGATGCTGGGGCCGAATGCGGGATTTGTTCCAGGGAGACACCTCCGGAAATGGCCGCGCGGTTGGGATTTCAGAAGGCGGCCAACGTCGCCGGCAAGATCGATCAGGGATATGTGATCGGATGCGATACGATCGCTGAATGCATGGGAAACATTCTCGGCAAGCCGACTGATCGAGCGCATGCGCGATGGATGTTGCAATTGCTTCGAGGGCGTGTCCATGCGGTCTACTCGGGACTGTGCCTTTGGCATCGGCCCAGCGGTCGCCATAGTGTGCGCGTGGCGGTCTCCAAGCTGAAGATGGATCCGATTGAGGACGAAACGCTGGAAGAGTATCTCGATACGGAAGCGTGGGTCGGGAAGTCGGGAGCCTTTGGTTTTCAAGACGGCCCGCCGTGGCTGCAACTCTTGGAGGGAAGCGCCAGCAACGTCGTCGGGTTGCCTATGGAATTGCTTCAGTCGATGCTGGCCGAATGGGATTTGAGCCTGGAGTTGTTCCATGGCTCCGGTTGCCCCTGAGGGGGCTTCGGGGCATTTCGTCGGTCATTATTTTGATTTCTCTTACTCAGTCCGCCGCGGCGGACGGCACTCGTTCTCGATACCCCAGTGTCCCAACGCATTTTTTGAGTGCGAGTACTATTTCATTGAGTAAAAGCACCTCTAGGGTAAAGACTAGTAGCTTATGCTCCTATGCCACAATGATTCTTGAAGAGCCAACTCGAGGTTGTTTCGATTCCGATCGGATCGGGTAGGTCGATGTCAGGATCTGCAGTCAGCGCAGGGATTCGCCATCATGATTGAATCGCATCCTTCGATTGGGCATGTCCACTGCTGCGAGATTGCGGGTGGGCGTCGATTGCACTGCTGGGAAGCGGGAAGTGGCACCCCTTTGTTGCTGATCCACGCGTTTCCATTGAACAAGCAGATGTGGGCGGATGTGATCAGTCCACTGGCACATCGCCATCGCGTGATCGCTCCTGATCTGCGTGGTTTCGGACAAAATACGCCAGAACTTTCGGGGTATCGCTTGGTGGATCTAGCCGTCGACCTCCATCAGTTGCTCGATCATCGGATCGGCGATTCGACGGTCTCGTTGGTGGGGGTTTCCATGGGAGGGTACATCGCGCACGAATTCTGGGAGTGGAAACCAAAGCGGGTAGAGAAGCTAGTGCTGAGCGCGACCAAGGCGATGGGAGATTCCGCAGAAGCGAAGCAGGCTAGGTTGCAAATGGCGATCGATGTGGGAGTCAAAGGAGTGAGGCAGGTGACCGAGCCGATGTTGGAAAGGCTTCTGGGGAAGACGACGCGAAGCCAGCGGCCGCAGGTGACCGAACGGCTTCGACAGTTGATCGATTCGAATCCCCCATCAGCGATCCGCTGGGCCCAGGAAGCGATGGCCGAGCGAACTGACTGGTGGGATCGCCTGCCTTCCATCACATGTCCAACCCTTTGTCTGGCCGGGGAGGAAGATCCGCTGATACCCGGCGAGGTGCTGGAGCAGATGGCTGGGCGAATGCTGCGAGGCGAATATGTTTTGCTACCGTCGACAGGTCATTTGGGCCCGATCGAGTCGCCGGAGGAGTGGAGTCGAGCTGTTTGTCGATTTCTGGAAGGATCTTCGTCGTTGCCGTGAGCGTGTCTGGGATGCAAGAGGGACGACCGACTCACGCACCCGCCTAAGAGTTGCTTTTGGCAGCATGGATGTGGTGTGTTCGCGGTCGGGCTTTTTCGCTGGTCACCTGATTAGCAGTTGACGACGTTGACCGCCAAACCGCCTAGCGAAGTCTCTTTGTACTTGCTTTGCATATCGATGCCAGTCTGTCGCATCGTTTCGATGACGCGGTCGAGAGAAACACGATGGCTGCCATCGCCGTAGAGCACCGCTAGGCGTGCCGCGTTGATTGCTTTGACGGCCCCCATCGTGTTGCGTTCGATGCAGGGGATCTGCACCAGTCCGGCAACTGGGTCGCAGGTCAGACCCAGGTTGTGTTCCATCCCGATCTCTGCCGCATTCTCTACTTGCATCGGAGTGCCACCGAGGACAGCGGCCATACCGGCCGCTGCCATCGAACAAGCAACCCCGACTTCCCCCTGGCACCCCATCTCGGCAGCCGAAAGGGATGCGTTTCGTTTGTAGAGGAAGCCGATGGCGGCGGCAGTCCGCAGGAAGATGCCCCGGCCCGCCTGATCCAGGCAGGGTTCAAATCGGACCGCATAGGAGAGGACCGCTGGAATGATCCCGGCAGCACCATTGGTGGGTGCCGTCACGACGCGGCCCCCGGCTGCGTTTTCCTCATTGACTGCCAAGGCAAAAAGAGAAACCCAATCGGCCGATCGCCAAGGGTCGACGCCATCGGGGCTGGAGAGAAGATTGCGGAAGATCCCTGGAGCACGGCGACGCACCCCCAAGCCTCCGGGCAGCGTCCCTTCGGTGCGGCATCCGCGGTCGATCGATGCGGACATCGTCTGCCAAATCGCTTCCATCCCCTCTTCGATTTCACGATCGCTGCGCCAGCTCCGTTCATTCTCCATCACCAACTGCTCGATCGACTTCCCCTGCGACTTGCACATGGCGATCAACTCCTGTGCGGAGGTGAAGGGGTGTGGAACCGAGTCGCTAGGATCGGCGTTGGCAGTTTGCCTCTGGTCGCCATCTCCCTTCTGTCGCTCCACTTCCTGCTCGCTCACGACAAACCCGCCTCCCACGGAGTAGTAGATTTCACTGATCGACTGGCCAGTGGAGGTCCGAGCGGTGAATCGCATTCCATTGGGATGGTAGGAAAGAGCCTCTTGAAAATGGAATACGATCGTCTTTCTTGGATCGAACGGAACGGCCGCGGCGCCTCCCAAAAGCGGCAGCGACTTGGTTTGTTCGATCGCTTCCAGCGCTTTCCGATACTGTTCCAGATCGAGCGTGGCGGGGTGGAATCCCAACAGCCCACCGAGGACTGCTTGGTCGGTCGCGTGTCCCTTTCCTGTCAGTGCAAGCGAGCCGAAAAGATCGACCTCGACAGACTCAACCTTCCCTATCAAACCATCTGCCTCCAGGCGACGCACAAAGCGGCCGGCAGCGATCATCGGGCCTACGGTATGGGAGCTGCTGGGGCCTATGCCGATCTTGAAGAGTTCAAATAGACTCAGCATGCGTGAAGTCCTCCGATTGGCCAGCGTGAGCGGTGCTTAGCGGAACGCGGAAGATCGCAAGTGCGGTATGAGCGACCTGGGTGGGCGATCCCTTCTCAGTGTATCGCAAGGGCGATCACCTGCGAACTTAGATGTTGTAGGTTTGACGCTTCTGGGAGTCCAACGCTGCGGCGGGAGAAAACCAGCTAGAAACCAGGTTCCACTGGGCATTCTGTGGGTCACTGGGGCGCGATGGAACGATAAAAACTGATCTCGCCCATGTGCTTCTCACGGAGACACCGAGCCACGGAGAGCGAGTGGACAGATGGACTTCTGAAGCGTCGCGGTGCCTTGGTGACGGGGCGACTTGCAGGGGCCCAGTGCGAGGCTTACGAATGCCCCATCTTTTTTTAGTCCATTCGGCAATCTTGTCGGTCGTTTCCTTCCGGCCGACCGGAGTGGGCAGGATGGAGTCGTAGGGGCAAGAGAGCTACCGAGACAAAGCGTGCGATGGAGCTAACCGTCCCTGAGCGAGGGTAAAGAGATAGATCTGGTCTTCCCTGAATGAGAGTCGCAAATAGGTCTTACCCGTCTCTTGGGACGGTGACTGGTTGCTGTGGCCACAGGCAAGTCTTGAGTCGCGGCAGAGAGAATTACAACCGACACGAAACCCAGATGGGCCACAGAAGGCCCAATCGCCGAAACGTGGGCGGGAGCGAAGGGGCGTGAAGAGAAGCCAGATGTTTTGCCGCCACCGCCCGTCAGAGGCTCCCGCACAGAACTTAGTCGCTTATGGCTGCTACAGTTAAGTCCTGACCAGGTTCACGCATCATCCTTGCGAGAGCCCCTGACGGGCGGTGTTCGACATTGCCTTTAACATCGTCGCAGCGATCGTTGATTGGTCAAGTACCAACGGCAAGAAATGGGACCAACTCCGACCTCATTTTTCGCTTTCAGTCCACCGATGGTTCGGGGGGTGCTTGGTCCCCGGGTGGCCGTCTGCGGGGCGGACGCGATCGATCGTAGCGTCTTCGGCCTTCGGATGGGCGATCCTCTTCGGAGCGAGGTCGGTCGATGCTGGATGATGGTTCATCGCGGTAAGCATCTGATCGCGGGCCACCGCTTCTGGGTTCGTGGCTTCTGGGAGCCGGGGCTCTTGCCGGCCGATCTTCGGATCGGTCATACGAACGGGGAGATTCAGAACGCGGCGAATCCGACCGGGGAGATTCCGACCGGGGAGATTCAGAACGAGGGGCATCCGATCGACGGCGGCCTCCATCTTGGGGCCGCTCCGATCGGGGTCCATCTTGGGGACGCGAGCGAGGGCCGCGACCGCTGCTTGCGGGGGTTCTGCGATGGTTTTCCATATTCCCCTCAACGAGGATGGCAATCGCATCGGACCAGGTGGGAACTTTCCTGAGAGCTCGCGACGATTCGCCGCTCACCGCTTCTCCCGCGGGCTCCAGTTCCTCTTGCCAATCGACCCGATCGGGTTCCACCATAGCATCTCTTGATCGCGACGGGCGACTGCGGGGGGCAGGCTCCCGGTCACTGGAAGCGATGGGCTGGGGACCGTCCTCGGTGACTTCTTCTGATCGCTCTGAGCCGCCACGTTCCCCTGCGGTTCGGGAACCTCGGCCGCCACGGCGACCGCGTCGTCGGCGGCGTCGAGGTCCTGGTTCTTCCGAGGCTTCTCGATCCGAAGGCTCGACAGACTGTGCCTCCGCAATCTCTGGGGGCTCCTCAAGATCCCACGGATCCCTGTCTCGGCTAGGCCTTGCGGGAGGGTCGGAGAAAGTTGCCGGGTTGGTTGGTGCCGAGGAGACGTTTTGGGTGGTTGGCTCAACCCCGCTCGCCAAGGCTCGGCGCGATGGGCGCCGCTGTCCGCGTCGATCGGAGGGGGCATCCTCCGAGTCGCGAGGGGAGGGGGAATGACTGCGGGTCGGGGGTGCTGCAGCAGGAGTCTCGCGTCGAGCCTCCCGCGCTGGATCTGGATTCCGCGGCTGCTCGCGTCGTGGAGTTGGTGATTCCTCGCGAGTCCTTGAATGCTCGGTGAACCCGCGTGCATCGCGCTGACCTTCCGTCGGGCTTGCTCCACCACCCCTTCCCGAGTCTCGTCTCGGTTCGCGGTTGCGTGGGCTGCTTGGGGCTGGTTCGACATCCGATTGAGAACGGCTGTTTGCTTCTGACGAAGGGGGTGCTGCAACGGCTTCCTCCGGCGTCTCCCAGAGACTCGGTTTGCCGCGCCGTTTTCTGCCTTGCGTTCCGAACGTGTCCTGCACCGAGGCTGGCGGTTCGTCCGGAATTCGGGGCGGAGTCACCGAAGGGGGCAGCGAAGCGGGCTTTTCAGGGCTTGCAGGGGCCGTTGGCTTTGAGGGAGTTCCCCAAAAACCAAAGCCGCCCGAATCGGCCTTCGCGGGGCTCTCCGAAGACGAGCCGCCTCCGATACCCAAAAACTTGGAAATGGCATCCCAAGACGAGCTTTTCTTCGGAGTTGGCTTGAGATTGGAAGCTTCGGGGGTGGGAGGCTTCGCAGCAGGGGGAGTTGCTGGGGTTGCTTCGTTCCCTGGAGTATCCCCTAGGCTTTTCTCAGGAGGCGCACTGCTCTTCCTGGGGATCGGGTTGGGGGAAGGGGTTTTCAGTTTGTCTGCAAGGTTTTGCCAGTGGTCGGACATGGGTGGTTTTTGTGGTCCTAGCTTGGATCGATTGGAACGGTTCGCCATTGCGGGCCATGGGACGCGAGACCCTCGCGGCCAATCGCGGGGTCGAGATCGCGGAGTTCATCCATGGACTTTCGGAGTTTTGACCGGCTCCTTCCGTCGTCGGGCACTCCCTTAAGCCAACCCAAGGCCCCGAAACTTCATGGTGCTGGAGTCGGGGTCGAAAGGGCAAAGGAGGGTCAATCGGAGGGCTACGAACCAGCGTCTCTCGCCGGGGCCACAAAACCAATTGCCCACCGCACAGAAAGGTCGACGACGCGGTGTAGACTCTCATGATATCGGAATTCCACCGGTTTCGTAAGCCAAATCGAACTTATATCCTTCCAGATGGACGAGAAAGCAGTGAAGGTTGGTGGCCTGGGATGCGATTTTCCCTGCGGTCCGAGCAAGCCAATGGAGCTGGCGACTGCCCCCTTCCGATCACGAAGCGGCGCCCACCTGCCTCATGGGTGGTTTTTCCAGAGCGAGGGCTAAGCAGGTTTTCGGTTTCGGATTTCTTGAAGCATGGGGAGGGGGCCAAGTGTCGGCAGAGGGAGTCGGGGGCGAGGGAAGGCCATTGGGAAAACGGGGAAACTGCCGATTTTCATCAGGAATCATGAAAATCGGACTTCTCCAGAAAGTGCGAACGCATCAAGATTGACTCGACTGGCAACTCCTTGTGGGGATTGTTCGCCCGGGATGGGCGTCTGACTGAAAATGAAAAGGATTTTGGGGCGATGTCGAGGCATTTTGTGGTGGGCGACCGCGTCGTCTACTCCCGACAGAAGCACAGCAGTTCCCCTGGCCCAAGGGCTCAGGAAGTCACCCCGGCGGCGCATGGGGAAAGCTATTCCTACCTAGTCGACAAGTATTGGAGGGTGGTTGCGGTCGAGCCGGATGGGGTGCTTTTGGTTCGAACGCGTCGAGGCAAGCAGCATCGAGTGCGAATGGATGACCCTCGTTTGCGTCGGCCCACGATGTGGGAGCGGTTGTTTCGAGCTGATCGGTTTCCGGGGATGCCAGACTCTTCGACGCAGACTCTGGGGGTAGGAAACTCCTTGGTGGGGCCAACCCCCCAGCAGGAAGCGGACGAGGGGGACCGAGCCGCAAGTTGACGCCGGGGATCGGTGGGAGTGGCTGAGAGACTCAGTGGGCGGTCGGGAGGAGGCGGCCCGAACTAGGGTCGGGCTGGCTGAGGTTGAGCGTGGGGTCGGCCGAATCTTTGTTTTTCAAATGGCTCGACAGCATCTCCAGTTTCCTCGCCACCACCGGCTCACCGGGAATCTCTTCTCCTGGTGCATGTCCCCAGATGATACGACGCTGCTGCCCCTGCTGAGGGAATGTGGCAATCTCCAGAAGATAACGACCAGCTCCTGGTCCCAGGTCTTGCTGATAGACATAGATCGACTCAATCTGCCATTCCATGCGGAACGGCGCAAGGAGTTTGGCTAGACGAACTGCGTCGACCACTCGAGGATCCCGGAATTGCTCTCCCACCAGGGTGCCCGACGAGCTGAGGCCAGGTGCGTAGATGAGGAGAAAATCCTCGGGGCGGTAGGTCTGCAGCGTCTTGTGTGAAGGCAGCAGGACCGCTTCATCGTCAACCGGCAGAAAGAACCAAGTCGAAGACTCCTTGGCCGACGGGGAGGTGGGGGTTTCGGATCCTGATGGATCGAGTCCAACCATCGCGATCGGTTCGCGATACACCAAGTCGACTTGGATTTGGCTGCTGGAAAGCTTGCAGACCCGCGTCGTCTGTCGGACCCAGGGGTGCATGTCAAATGCACGGGCGATGGAAGCGGCGGCGTTGCGATCGAGCAAGGAGATTTTATCCAGCTGGCTTCCGCGGAAGACATCTTCCACGACCGAGGTCTGGATGTAATTGGGTTGTGGAGTGACCCGGAGGCTGGCGAGGGTCACCGCATAAAGTGTTCGATCAAGCGTACGAGCACCCCAGACGCTCCAGAGCCAGTAACCGAGCGTCACTAGAGCCACAGGGGCTGCGATCGCAAGCCACGCGGAGCGGTTGCGTTTGGACGGAGGGCTTTCTGGGCCAAGAGGCTTCGAGGGATCCATGGTCCCCGGAAGTTACCAGACCTCCATATGCAACCGCAACTGCACTCCGGTGCTCTTGGCGACTGCTTCCCGCACGCGATGGACCAGTGCTAGCACTTGATCGCTGGTAGCACCCGGCGCGCTGGTAAGGTACCCGGGATGGGAATCGCTGAGCCGCACTTTGCCTTCCACTGGGGATGCGATTTTGGAGCGTCGGATGAGGTCCGCCACACTTTCGGCTGCGGGATCGACAAATGGGATGATCGAAGGAGTGGCCAACGGAGGTTGATGGCTCTTCTTGAGGATCCATAGCGTCTGCAGGCGCTGCATGATCGCCTTGGCGTCGCCACGATGGAGATGGAAGGTGGCATCGAGGATGACCAAATCATCGAGGCTGCTTTTGCGGTGCGCGAACTCCAGCGACTGGGCTGGTCGAGAGCTGACTTCCCCCTGGGAGTTCATCACGCGTACCGAAACCAGATGGTCGCCGATCGACCCGTTGAGCGTTCCGGAATTTCCGTGGAGGGCTCCACCCAGAGTCCCAGGAATTCCGACCAGATGTTCCATTCCTTCCAGTCCCTCTGCAGCGCAGCGACTGATCAGGTGAGCCAGCTTGACACCTCCTCCGGCTGTCACTTGGAGGTCGTTGACGTGGAGGTGGCAGAAGGCAGGGGCGGACAGCCAGAGAACGACGCCATCGACCCCATTTTCGCGAACGAGCAGGTTGGATCCTCCTCCCAGCAGGCGGATCGGAAGGTTTTCGGCCGTCGCCTGTCGGACTACCGCCTGGAGTTCTTCGGTGGTGTTGGGTTCGCAGAAGAATCGAGCCAAACCGCCAATTCTCAGCCATGTGTAGGGAGCCAGCGGCTCTTGCTCCCGCACAATGTGTTCGAATCCTTTCGGAAACGGCATCAGAAAATCCCTTCGGAGCTGAACGGCCGGGGTGGAAGGTCAGCGAATGACGCGATCGGGCTGCTGGTCATGAGCCGCTTGGCGGATCAATTCTCGCACCCGATTCTCAGATTGGATACCCGAGACAGCGATTCGTTTCCAGCCATCGTCACTTTTGTGGAAGACCACGATCTGAGGGAGGGAGTTCCCTTCCATCAGTTTGCGGGCCAAGTCCGGTTGGGCGTCTTTATCGATCGTGGTGTAGACGACCTGATCGAAATCCCCCGATTCGCGCATCTTCGCGATCGTCGACGCCTTCATGGTTTTGCAAGCGCCGCACCAGTCGGCACCCACCAGCACCACCAGCGGCTTTTTCTCCCGCTGGGCTTTGGCGTAGGCGGCTTCGTAGGTCATCGGTTCGTTTACGGCTTTGGCTCCAGCCAGCCAGAGAAGTGTCAGCAGCATCCAACGAGCCATCATCAAGGAGTCCTTTAGAGAAAAGGAAACAACAGAATCCGATTCCGGTACGTGGTCCTCCTTGGCAGACTCGTCGGATGAGGAAAGGCGATCCCATCAAGCAGACCGCAACGATCAGGAAAGCTTTGCCGCCTTCCTGGAGTTTGCGAGTATACGAATGGGAGCGCGCCTGACAACCAGTCGACAAGTGCTAGCATTCCTATCGGAACTCTTGAGAGAGAATCTGAGGGGCAGCGGTAAAGGCCAAGCAAAAAGGGGAGCGGATTGATCGATTTTGCCTGATTCGCCTGAGATTCAATCGATCCAAGCCCGCCATGACCGCAAAGACGGAGCGATCCGGCTTTGTCTGCCTAAAGCCCCTATTCGACTCAGATTGTTTTTCCGGGTCTTTCAGGTCATCAGGGCAGTTTTCGCCTTAACCGGCTCATTCAGGGGGATTGGAAGCGGAAGATCCCGATGGGGGAGCGGGGTTGTGGATCGCAAGCCGACGGCCCGCTAGGTGGCTTTCGCTGGCCAAGCGGAGGATACGAGCGGCTGTGGCAAGATCGTCCAAGGACTGGTTGGAGCGGACCAGGGAGGTAACGCAGCGGTGGAACCGGGTCAGCAGCGACTGGCCGACGGACAGATCGGTATCGAGTGTTTCCTGATGTCGGCCGAGTTCATCGAACCAGACCAGGGTGTTGGGGAGATCGACGAAGGCCAGTCCGCGTTCGCACCCAACTTGGATGGCGGCCGGGGGCCGGTAGGCGATTGCCTCATGCCAGCTCCCAGGCATGTAGGCGCCACAACTGATCTGCGCGAGGGTGTTCGGGTAGGCGGGGACTTGGTTGCCAAATCCAAGGCTGAGCACTTGGTAGTCGAGAACTGGATCGTTGGCCGACACGCGTTCGTTCTGTTGTAGATGCTGGACAGACTGCACCCAATCGACTGGGTGATCGACGATGAAGCGGCACCAGTCGATCAGTTCCAGCAATTCCCTGGTCGCTCGTTTTTCCAGAGGTTTCGCCTGGCGGGCGCCGCCGTCGCTTTCTCGCGGTAGTCGGCGGTGGCAGAAAAGCAGTTGAGGCGGACCGAGGCGAGTGGCGATCAGTTCCTTGAGGCGAAGAGTCGCAGGGGCGAATCGCCTGGGCAATTCGGCCATCGCGGCGACTCCGGAGGCATCGATCTGTTGTCGGACTCTTTCGATCTGGGCTTCGGTGAGTTCAAATTCCGACCCGATGAAAACGGCTTTCCCAAACTGGCAGGCGGCGGAAAGCGGCGCAGTCTGATACCACTCGGATTCCAGCAGGAATACCGCATCGACCGACTCGCTGGCGATCATCTCCCGAAATCCGGTATGACTGATCGCTTGGAGATCGCGTGCCGCGGAATCGGCAAGGGTCCGAACCGCGCTGTAGACAGCGACGACCTGGATGCGATCCTGTAGCAAGCGGAATGCCGGCAGATAACGGCTCTGCCAGTCTTTCCCCAGACCGACCAAGGCGACTTTCAGTTTCATGGTCGCTTCCTTCTCACGTGGGGTGGCAGCTCCACCTGCGCCCAAAGACAGCGGCGTTCGTCAGGGACTCGATGCATTCTCACTGCGGGATCCACCCTAGATAGCTCCACCACTGATAGATCCAAGGATGGACCCACGGGTTGTTCCATGGAAAGCTGGCCGAAAAGATGCTTAGCATCAAGCTGGCGCCGATGATTCCGCGATGGATGGAGGACCCGGACATCGCTTGCAGCGACTTCCAGGTTGGCAGCATCCATAGCGGAATCATCCAGAAGGTCCAGCGGAACCCCGAACTGACGCCACCGTAGTTGCGGTCGACCAGTGGACGCGTCCAGTAGAAAGTCAAGCAAACCAGAGTCACCAGGGCGATGGAAACGTACAGCCATCGGGATGAGCCGATGGATCGATCGCGGATTGCAATCCACAAACCTGGGATGGCCAGCCACCAGAAGGGAGTCAGGGAGAAGATGCCGTGATGGCCCAGCAGGGAATGCCAAAGATAGGTCCCATGAGAGGGTTCGCCGCGATCGACCCCCCGCTTGTTTTCGGGAAGCCAATACGACCCTGGGTAGTCGTACCAGTCATCCCAGTGGTGCAAGTCCCATCGATCCCCTTGCTGCACGACCGCAAACCGCCAGCCGGTCTGGCTATCGTGCAGTTCCCAATGCCCCAGCCGTTCGGCTCTCCGGAGGCTGGCGCGATCAGAAAGCTGGAACCCTTGCTGATGAAACCACTGGACGAGTGGGGCAAGCGGTGGCTTGAGAGTGTCTGCTGGTTGACTGCTGGCTAGCTCCCCGCCTTCCTTCGCCTTCGTCGTGACCGCAGCTTCCTGTTGGGTTGCTTCCGTCGCTTCGGGCGCGGTCTGCTGCCGAACGACTTCCAAAGTCCCGATCCGTTCGCCAAGCCCACGATGGGCATAGGGGGGGCGCAGGTCGCCGTGAGCTAGCCAGGTGGTGGCCAAGAAGGCAGCCAAAATGGGGATGCCACCGATCAGATAAGCTGCCAACATTTTTCCGCCAAAGTGCCAGGTAAGAAGAGCTGCGGAGATCGCCCACCAGCTGAGGGCGGGCAAGTCGCAGGTGGCGCCGAAGGCGGTTAAGGCCCCCATGAGCGTTCCTTGCCAAAGAGCGATCGGCGGTTGACCGGGGCGCATCGATCGCTCCAGAAGCATCAGGCTGCCCGCTACGGCGATGGCGCCGGGAAGATGGTTGTTCAGTGAAATACTGAATGTCGAGAGGAAGGTTCCCCAAAGTAAAAACGCCAAGCCGATCGTCAGGGCCCAGCGACTGCGCAACTTTTCCTGCATCCACGTCCAGGTGATCGACCAGAAAATGCCCAAAGGAATCAGCTGAACGAAAAGCAGGATCAGCCTTGCCATGTAATGGGGATGATCGGTCAGGGAGATGCCGGTGATTTGACGAAGGGGCCAATAAACGCCAGCGATCAGCGTGGCAAGCAGCGGGGGCTTGCTGGAATAGGCGTGGTCCTTCCCATCCCATCCTCGGTGCCTGACCATGTCGATGGTGGCCCATGGGCGTTTACCGTCTGCATCCTTCAGCGCGATCCAGTCATCGATCTGGTACGTTCCAGATTCCACAAGCGAAGCGACAGTGCACCACCGCGAACGGTCGTTCGCGCTATGGAATGGGGCGGATTCGATCCTGCCGGGTGCCGAGAAGAGTCTGGCCAATTGCATCACCCAGGCGATGCAGATCAGGAGCATTCCCAGGCGATGGAAGCGATGGGATTTCCGAGGTGGATTCATGTAGATTCCTGGGCTCCTGGTGGAGAGTCTTCCGCGTGGGACAGACCCAGTTCACCACCCACCCGCTCGGCGATCGCCAGCGGTTTGGTGTCGGGCCTCTGCGCCACGATCAGCTCGGCAAGGATTCCGATCGACAGCCATTGAACTCCCAGAAGGATCGAAAGGATAGCGAAATAGAAAAGGGCGCGTTGGTGGAGGTGCAAGGGAGGCCAGCCAGGAAGAGTTCGAGTGATCACCCAAAGAAAGCTCAACATGGCCAGGACCAATCCACCCAGCAGCAGCGCCCCCAGGCCAAAGCCTCCCAGAAGGTGCAAAGGCCGTTGCCGAAAGCCGGTCAGAAAATAGACGGTGAGAAGATCGAGCAGTCCTTTGGCCAATCGGGACCATCCGTACTTCGATTTTCCATGTTTTCGAGGGTGGTGACGCACAGGCACTTCGCCGACCACGAAGCCGCGAGAGGCTGCCAGGACGGGAACAAAGCGATGCAGTTCCCCATAGAGTTCGATCTCGCGAAGGACTTCGCGGCGGTAGGCCTTCAGTCCGCAATTGTGGTCATGCAGACGGACACCCGTCAGCATTCCTACCGCTGCATTGAAAAATCGGCTGGGGATGACTTTGTGCCATGGATCTTTTCGATCTTGCTTCCATCCGCTGACCACGTCATTCCCCTGCGCGATCGCAGCCAGCAGTTTGGGGATCTCCGCTGGATCATCCTGTAGATCGCCGTCGATCGTGACGACTATCGGGGAATTGGCGACTTGGAATCCAGCCGCCAGTGCTGTGGCTTTACCGAAATTGCGCCGCAGCCTGAGGCCATGAACGCGAGGGTTGGCCGCTGCCTGTTCGACAATTCTCTGCCAGGTGGCGTCGCGCGAACCATCGTCGACAAAGATCACTTGGTAATCCCAGGCCTGTGCGGTCGCGACCCGCTGGATCTGATCCATCAAGGGGGCGATCGAGAGGGCTTCATCGAGCACCGGCACCACCAGCGAAATCTCTTTGGGTGGTTCAGTCATCGGCCCATACCTCCGGCCTCAGCCTGCTGCGGGGTAATCCCGTTAGTTTACTCAACAAACGCAGGGTAAGGTTCCTGTCACCTGGATCGGCGACCGGGGAATGTCCGAACTTGTTCGGTTCTTCCGTTTGGGGCGATTAGAAAGGCGTTTCGGGCGATTGGGAAGGTGGTTCGGTGGGGAGGAGTCGGAACAAGCCGATCCAGAGTAGTTCGGCCAGGAGCGAGACGAGGCGAATGCTGAGGGCGGCAAGCAGGGCGGCGACTGGCCCCACCAGAGGCTGTAGGATCAGGCTGACCACCAGTTCGCGCACCCCGGCTCCCCCAGGGAGTAGCGAAAGGAATCCGGCCACCATCGAAAGGGAGATGGCGGCCATGCTGGCGGCCCACAGTGAGGGGGAACTGATCGACAGGTTTTGGGATGGTCCTTGCAGGGCTAGCAGAAGCGTGGCTAAGCTGGCCGCCAAGAGGATCCAGCCGAGCGAAAGAATGCTCCAGCCCCAAAGCATCAGACTCCAGTCAAGTCCACGTGAAACCTCATCTGGAAGTCCCCCTACGCGACTTCGGGAGAGGATTGCTACGAGATGTCGAAAGATGGGGGGCAACGTCGGGAGCAGTGCACCGAATCCACAGGCGATCGATCCCCAAACCATCCAGTCGGGAACCGGAGTTCGCATCAGGGAGAGGCTGCCCCACGCAGCGCCGACACCCATCCAAACCAGCGTCTCAACAAAGATCGAAACCACACCCGTGGCGATCGATACGCCTCGAGCGCGAATCGGAGGGATCCGAAGCAGAAAGACCATGGCTTTGCCAGGAACGTATTTCCCCAGGTGGCCCAGGAAGTAGCCAGCGAGCACGGGCCGACTTTCCAACGTGTGCCCAAATTTTCTCAGCGTCTCTAGCCAGAACAGGCCAGCCGGGAGCAGTCCAAGCCATGCCAGAAGGAGGCTCAGTGCTAGCCATCGCAGATCGATCCGGTCCCATCGCAGGCGCTGACCCTCGATCGACGCGATTTGCGATTGGAGCTGTTCCCGTTTCTTTTGATCGCTTTCGCCCGCCTCCAGGCTTGCCAGTTCCGCCTGAAGCTCCCTCAGTTGTTCGGCCTGTGCCGCTCGCTGCTGCTGAAGTTCCTGGTAGGCTTGGTGGAGAGTTCGAGCGATTCCCGCGATGACGAGGAGGGCAACCGCGATTTTCAACCAGGCTACAATCCGTTGCTTCATCCTCTGACCCGCTGAATGCTCATGGGTTTGATTGCGATAGAATCGAATGGCTGATCCGAGAACTGCACCCCCTTTCGGTCGCTTGTCCTGGAGATCCAATGCCCGTGTCATTGACCAGCCGCATCGTTTCCTTCGCCGTGCTGCTCGCCTTCATCGTGGTGATTGGAGCACTTTTTTACAAGGTGATGGTGGGATTTCTGGTCCCCATCTTTCTAGCTGCTGTGCTTGCAGTGGTGTTTCGTCCGTTCCATCGGATGGTGCGATCCAAGTTGGGGGATCGCGATCATCTGGCGGCCGGGGCCACCACCGCACTGATCCTGTTGACGGTGCTGCTGCCCCTAGCGCTGGTTCTGGGGACGGCAGCGATTCAAGGTGCGGTCGCGGTCAAGCACCTGAATTCCAATTCCATGAATGTGGCACTTGCCAAAATCCGTCAGAACCGTTGGTTCTCTCTAGAGATGCCCTACGGCGAGCATATCCAAACGATTCAGCGCGACGTCGATGAATTGCAGCGCGTCTTGACCGAACTCGATCTTTCCCGTCTGGAGGATCCCACCGGTATCGTCTCGGGACTGGCGCGTCGCATCGGCGTGGAACTCCAAGGGATTGAGGGAACGGTTGGTCGGCAGACCGATCTGCCCGATGCCGCCGCACGCTTCTCCGCCTTCCATCTGGCTTTGGCATCGCTGACACCTCCCTTTCCACCCACTCTGGAAGCCACTCCCGATGGCAAGGAATCGCTGGTCGAGGTGGACATGCTGGAGATTCAGTCGCGCGGTGTTGCGCTCAGCACCCGATGGCAAGAGCTCAAACAGCACCTTCTGGGTGGCCCGATCACCACCTTCGCCAAAGAGCTCGCCAATCCATCCAGGGAGCAATTAGCTCAGATGACCTCCTCGCTGATCGAATCGATTCGGCCTCAATTGCTGGCGCTGACCAGCACCACAGGCGGTTTTCTGATTCGGATGGCGGTGGGGACAGCCATTCTGACCGTGACACTTTTCTTTTTCCTTTGCGATGGTCGGTCGATGATGGAATCGCTGATGAGGCTGTCGCCTCTGAAGGATGACTACGAGCAGGCGCTGTTGCTGGAGTTTGAACGAACCAGTCGAGCGGTGGTGCTCGCGACGCTCTTATCGGCAGTCACTCAGGGTATTCTGGCGACCCTGGGTTATTGGGTTGCCGGAATGCCCTCTTTGGTGCTCCTGTTCCTGCTGACGACGACCTGCGCGATGGTCCCTTTTGTCGGTCCAGCTTTGGTCTGGGTACCCGTTTGTCTGTTTTTGGCGCTGGTGCGACAGCAGGTGCCTGTGGCGCTGGCCTTGGCTGCCTGGGGGACACTGGTGGTCGGCAGTAGCGACAATGTAGTGAAGATGGCGGTGCTTCATGGCCAACGGCAGCTACATCCCCTTCTGGCCCTGCTCAGTGTGCTGGGGGGAGTGCAGACACTGGGGCCGATCGGAATTCTTGTCGGCCCGATGGCCGTCACGATGTTGCAGACATTGTTGCAGTTGCTGCAGCGCGAGTTGCATCGGATGGACCAGCAGGAAAAGAAGCAGGCCAAGCAGCAGGTCTCCAGTCGCAGCGTGTCGAAGCTGGCTCAAGAAGTCCTGCGGCGGATGAATCAAGATTCCGGCAGCGCCTCGTCGAATGCCTCGGATTCGGGGCATCGTGCCGTGGAGAGAAACGATCCGCCCGAGGAGGACGGCAGCCGCCCGTCATGAGAGATCGCCATGCCTGAACTTCCCGAAGTTGAAGCGATGCGCCGCGGAATCACCCAGTCCGTCGGCTCCACCATCCGCTCCGTAAGGCAAACCCCTTCGCGTTACCGACCCATTCGCATCGATCCATCCTGGGAGGCAGTGGAGTCGGGTGTCGTGGGGCGAAGGATCGAACGGGTCGAGCGGATTGGCAAACGGGTGCTGATCGGTCTATCGGGCGACTGGTGGTTGGTGATCCAGCCGAAAATGGCCGGCATGCTTTTGGCCGGTGATCCCCCGACACCCGAACATGTACGTTGGCAACTCGATTGCCAGGGTGCATCGGACTGCACGATCACCTACTGGGACCGCCGAGGCCTAGGCACGCTGGCTCTCTGGTCCGATCCCGAGCTGAAAGAGCGATTGGGCGCCGATGCGATCGGCCCGGATGCGCTGGGGATCGACGGGGAACGGTTACGAGCGATTTTTGGTGGATTGAAGCGTCCTATCAAGCCAGCATTGATGGACCAAGCGAAATTGGCGGGAGTCGGGAATCTCTATGCCAGCGAGATCCTCTTCCGGTGCGGTATCTCTCCTAGGCGTCGCTGCCATCGAATCGGGAAGCGGGCATGGGATGCGATCGCTGCCAGTACTCGGGCGATTCTTCTCGATGCAATCAACCAGGGGGGATCCACCCTGCGCGATGGAACCTACTTGATGGTCAATGGCGAAAGTGGTGGGTACCAAGAGGCCCACCAAGTCTACGGCCGCGAGGGTCTTCCCTGCCCTCGCTGCGGCATGGCCGTGCGGCGGATCGTGCAGGCCCAGCGCAGCACCTTTTATTGCCCACGGTGTCAAGTCGGGTAAGCCGCCTTGGTGGCTGCATGCGGATCTTCGAACGCACCCAAATGTTGGAACATCGACAGTGGCCGATCGTTTCCTGTGACTCGCCGAGGGGAGATTGGTCAAGGTTCAAATCGCACCCATTCCGCCGTCCCTATTCATCGGATCGTTGGTCCGATTGATGGGCTTGGTTCTTACGCGTCCTCAGCATCGCGGTACTCGTACTCCATTCGATCCTCCATAATCCCGGGGGGGCTTTGGGCCATTTGAGTCAGCATCGATACGATCCGCTTTCGATCCGATTGACCGCGACCATTCGAATCATCGTCGAGCGAATCGCAAACCTGCAAGAGTTCATGAATCGTGGCACACTCGCCGACCCGCGAGCGATCTGAAAGAACCGAATCTTGCCCCTGAGACGTTGCTTGCCATTGCACTGGGTTTGCTATTGCAATGGGCTTGCCATTGCAATCGGCAATGTTCCGTGGAATCAATCGCGCCGCCCGCGGTCGTTGATCGCGAGTTTGGCGATTTGTCCCGCTGAGCGATGATGCGATGCGATACAAGAATGCCACATCGGCGATCGACAGCCGATCAACGTCGAGTCGTTCGTGGTCAAGGGTGGGTGTTGGTATCCGCGGTGCTTTCGAGCAAGTTTGCACTGAGTGCGATTGGGATTACCCTGCCGATCGGCGGATCGATCAGCTGGCCGACTTGCGATTTTCCAGTTTCTGAAGCAGGTCGTCCTCATAATAGGCGCGCACCCCTTCCCCGCCGGCTGATCCATAGTTTCCACCATAGCCATATCCGTAGCCATAGCCATAGCTGCCACCGTAGCCACCGTATCGATAGCCCGACCCGCCATAGCCTCGATTGGCCCCAACGCCGTTGACCACCACACCCAGCAAGCGTGCGTCGACTCCCTGAAGCATGGCGACAGCGCGCTGAGCGATCGGTTTTAGGTTGCGACGGAGCCGAATGTTTAGAACGACCCCATCGACTCGAGCGGCGATGGTGGCTGGATCGCTGACCGCCAGCAAAGGTGGGGAATCGATGATGACGTAGTCGTAGGTGGATCGCAGGATCTGGAGCAATTCATCGAAGCGATCGGAGGTGAGCAGTTCTGCCGGGTTGGGCGGCTTGATACCGGCCAGCAGCAGCGAAAGATTTTCGACGGAGCTGGGGATGATGGCCTGTTCGAGCGGGATGGAGCCGGTCAGGTAGGGAGCGACCCCCATCGGATCGGTGATCCCGAAAAGCTTCGCAATTCTGGGGCGTCGAAAGTCCGCGTCCAAAAGCGCGACCTTCTTGCCTGACTGGGCCATGCTGACCGCTAGATTGGCCGCGATCGTCGACTTGCCATCCCCGGGCACGGGGCTGGTCAACTGGATCACCTTGATGTCCCCAGCTCGGTTGTTGAAATAGAGCCCCGTTCGCACTCCGCGGAACGCTTCGCTTTGTTGAGACTTGCTTCGGTGCAGGGTGACCACCGAGAGATCGACATGGTCATCCTTGCGGTCGCTATTGCTGATTTTGCCCAGCGGGATGTGTCCCAGAATGGGCACCGCCAGTTCGGCCGCAATCTCGTCGGGCGATCGGAACGACCGGTCGACCGATTCCAGAAGATAGGCCAAGGCGGAGAACAGAAGTCCTCCCAGCAGAGCCCCGGCCAGCAGATACCTCAGCGAAAAGGGTCCGGAGTATTCGCCGATCGACGAGATCTCCAGTCGCTTCATCGACTTGCGGCCATAATCGGGGATCAATCCGATTTTCGCGATGGCTTCGTCCAACTGTTTGCGGAAGGCGCCGGTCGATTCCAATTCCAGATTCAGTAGTTTGTTTTGTGCGATGGAGCTTTGCAGTTCCTGTGACATCTTGGTCTGTTCTTGAGCCGCAGCGAGCAATTTGTCACCTTCGCGAGAAAGAGTGGCAAGCTGTTCCTGGAGTCCTCCGATGACGGTCTTAAGCTGATCGCTGGGGGAACTGGGGCCGACTTCGAGGGCCTTTAGGGAACTGAGCAGTTCATCGCGACGGCTCTTCTCCCTCTCGCGAACATCGGCGACCAATTCTTCGAGCGCCTTGATGCGCTTTTGGAGTTCGATCACCTGGGGGTGACCTTCCCCGACGGTCCCAAGAAGCGAATTCAATTCCGCTCGCAAAGGAAAGATCGATGTGTTTTCGATCCTCTCCGCCTCGCTGGCAGCTCGCTCGCGACTGAGGATCTCCATCGAAAATCGGGAATTCGCCAGTTCGTTGTCCCGACGCATTCCTTCGTTCACCAGTTCAGAAAGCATCAGAAGAATTTCTTCGGGACGGCGCTGTGCCTCGTTCGCTTCCCTCGCCTGCTCCAGTGCCGCTTCAATCTTGTTCATTCTCATGGCGTTGATTGCCTTTTGAGAATTGATCGCCAGAAGGGCGGCGGCGTAGGGATCGCTGCCCTCTTCGCCGTTGTAGATCAGTGCACTTTGCTTTCGAAACTCCATGTAGCGTTGGTTGACGTCGGTGAACTTCTTATCCATCTCATCGCGAGCCTTGGTCACCTGATCGATGATCTCCGATCCGAGAGACTGGTATTCCTTCCCGAGGAAAGCTTCGTATCCAGCGACGACAGCGCGAACGACGTCTGCGGATAATTCTGGATCTTCGCACTCAAAAGAAATGTCGATGATGCTGGTCTGCATTTCCTTGGTACCTGGATTGGCTCGAAGCTTTCGGTTCTGGCGAATCCAGTTGACGATTTCTTCCTTCTCCATCCCCGCCAAAGCGCTGGCTTGATTCAGCCGGCCGATCTCGACAGCATTGGAGAGAACCGCGCTGCTGGTGATCACTCGAATCTCGTCGGCGCGATTGCCAGCGCCCGTCGCCAATCCCGTCTCTAAGGATCGCAGCGGCAACAAGTCATCCTGGGGAGAGATAATTTGAAGGGTTGCCATCGCCTTGTAGGTCGGGGCGATCTGGAGGAAGAAAAGGTATCCGACTCCAATGCCAAGGAGGGCACCCAGCAATGACAGCCATTTCCAACGCCAAAGCATCTGTATGAGGTCCGGTTGACCCTGCTGGGCCATCGGTGAATCCCCCATCCCCATCGAGTTGGCAGCGGCTTGTAGCATCCCGACCTTCTCCATGTTCAGACTTCGATTGCGGATCCACCCTGCTTTTTAGGGTGGGGCAGGCTTCGGAATTTCATCGACAATCCGAGCAAAATCCATGCGGGTGGCGAAGCCAATTCCGCACATCGGATCATTTTATGAGAACCCATGGTAATGGGTGTCACAATCCCTAACTTCATAAATATCGGATGTAGAAATCCGGGGAGCGCAGCGGAATTCCCGAGAGACTGGACTTTCCAGAGAATTTTTTCCGGTTAGCGAAAATCTATCAGGACACTTGGTGGTTTGTTTGGTTTCTTGTCGTGGCGTTCCTGTGACCTATCGGGGTGTCAAAAGCAGCTTCATTTTGGGGAAAGCTGTCTGTCTCTTGCCTCTCGCAACTGCTGATAGAGATCCGCAAGTTGTCGACTGGCACCGCAGCTTTTGATCGCTGCGACGATGGCATCGATGGCTGGTTGGATTTTCCCCTGGGCTTGAAGGGAACGGGCCAATCCGATGTAGTGCGTCGGCTCGGTCGGGGCTAGCCGGATCAATTCCTGGTAGGCCTGCTGTTCGATCGGGGGATCTTTTAGGCGATTCGCCCATTGCGCTAAGCGTTGCCAGCGATTGAGGTTGTTGGGGGGGTGGCTATCGATCAGCTCTTTCCAACGAGCGGCGATGTTATGACGTGTTTTCGGAAATCGTTGCGGGTCGGCCAGTGGAGAGGAGAGCAATGTGTCGTAGACGGCATCATCCGGCGGGAACAGATCAATGGCGGCTGGGTCGGAGGCGGTTTCGGCGATTTGACTGGCGATCACTAGGGCCTGCCGTGGTTCTTGCCTTAGAGCGAATTTCGAGCAGAGGTTTGCCAGGTCATTTTGTCCCAGTCGCTGGCTGTACATCGCGATTTCGACCAGATCGTTGGCTCGGTTCTTGTTCAGCAGGGCGCAGCGTATCAGCCGCTGGTTCTGCTCTCCAATCGCTCCCGGTTGGTCCCACAGGGTTCGAAAGGCACCGCGATGACTTCTGCCATCCATCGGGTCCTTGGCGATCGCTTTCAGGAAGCTAGCGTGGCTTCTTGCGATCAAAGCTTTGCCGGTTGGTCCGCCGAACTCAGCGGGCCATGGGATCGGTTGGGATGGATCGGCTGCTTGGTGCAACCGAAAGGAGGCGATCGCCAGTGGATGGGTGACAGTTCGAAAGGCATCGCGATCGATCGATGAGGGGCATTCGGCAGCGACTCGTCGGCGCCACCTCCAGACATCGATCTCTGCGCGAGGCCAATCCAGCGAGGCCCATTGGGCGGCTTCGATGCCGTCCTGGGATGGATCATCCGGGGGCATGCCGGGCCGCAGCGCTGTGGGACTTTGCAGGGCATTCCAAGCTTGTTCGAATTGCTCCTGTTTGGCTTGTCTTTGCAGCACGGGCTGGCATGCATTGAGGAGGATCGCCCACAGCCCAATCGCGCCAAGGCCGATAGGGAGAGTCCATCGCTGGTACTTGTCGATTGCGTCCTCTCGCTTGGCGGCCAATGACGCCTGGCGGCTTGATCCACGCGAGTGCGATGCTGTTTTCGGTTCTGCCAGCCCTCGGAGATGGGACCCAAGCAGGAGGGCCATGGGGAACGAAACGGCAGGGGAGATCAGTCGAAAGTCGATCGCATTGTGGAAACCGATCGCCAGAAGAGCCGTCAGGGTAGCAATTCCTGCAGCAACCGATCGCTTGTCTCGCAGTTCGCTATGGGTCCAGCGAGCCAAATTGAAAATCTTCACCCCTGCGACGAGAAGAATGATCAGCCCGAAGCATCCGAATTCGACCAGCATCTGCAAGAGTAGGCTTTCGGCATACCATGTCCATCCTGGCAAGTGCATCGGCAGGAAGGGAAGGCATGCATAGCGAAAGGTGCCCAGCCCGCTACCGGTGGCGAAGAAGTAGAGCCAAGCTTGAAGGGAAACCCTCCAGATCAATGGTCGGTTGGCTTCGGTGTCCGTTCCCTGGGTGCCGATTTCTTGGAATCGCTGCAGTACGGGGTCGTTGAGTCCAAAGAGCCCCAGGAAGAGGCCCCCTGCCACCAGCATGCAGCCGGCCCAGAAGAGGGCGGAGGCGAATCCTCGACGAGGGTTGGCGC
>Ga0315902_10002712_pt1 | contig 27189 bp, 20 predicted proteins | sample LakEriMetagenome_9_FD_203523 | JGI IMG/M metagenome (GOLD analysis project Ga0315902, IMG submission 203523) | Freshwater fungal communities from buoy surface, Lake Erie, Ohio, United States - Buoy 12 MA117 | ecosystem: Environmental > Aquatic > Freshwater > Lake > Lake biofilm | place: USA...
GATCCGCTGGCACCTCGGGCGCTTCGAGATGCCGCTGGCGCGCGTGGTCGAGAGCTGTCTGGTGCTGGTCGGCGCTCTCGGGGTGCCGGATCAGCGTGCGGCGGGGTCCGCGCCCGGGCCTGCACCGGAGGCCGCGCCGGCGGCGCCCGGACCGGACCCCTTGCCCGGCCGTGCCACCCGCAGCGCGTCGTAGCGGAAGATGCCGTCCATCACCGCGCCGCGCGCCTTCGCCACCGCACGGTCACGCAGCCAGGCCTTGATCCCTGAAAGGTGAAAGACCGTCGCGTTGCGCCGCGAGCCGGCCTGGATGCCGCTGGCGCGGGGCCGGCGTACGGTCTCGTAGTCCACGAGCGCCCGCGGCAGCGCGCCTTCGGCCAGGCCCTGTGCCGCGAAGCGCGCGAGCACCGCGGCATCCTCGATCGCCATCGCCGCGCCCTGCGCCATGAAGGGCAGGGTGGGATGGCAGGCGTCGCCCAGCAGCGTGGCCACGCCCTGGCTCCAGCGCGGCATCGGCTCGCGGTCGAACAGCGCCCACCTGAAGCAGGCCTGCGGATCCATCGCGTCGATCAGCGCCTGCAGGTCGCGGTGCCAGCCGGCGAAATCGCGACGCAGCTCGGCGAGATCGCCCCGTTCGGTCCAGGATTCGAGCTCCCAGCCGTCCTTCTCGACCACGCACACGCAGTTGACCAGTTCGCCGCGGCGCACGTAGTAGTGGACGAAGTGTCGCTGCGGTCCCCACCAGGCGGTGGCCATCGGGCGCACCAGGCCCGCCGGCAGGCGCTCGGCCGGGATCAGGCCGCGCCAGGCGACGTTGCCGGTGAAGCGCGGCGCCTGCGCGCCGAAGAGCTGCGCGCGCACGACCGAGTGGATGCCGTCGGCGCCCACCAGCAGCTCGGCCTCGTGCGCCTGCCCGCCGGCGTGCACGGTGGCGAGGACCTCGCCGACCGACACCGACTCGACCCGGGTGCCGGTGAGCAGCCGGATCGCAGGATGCCGACCGGCGGCCTGCGTCAGCACGCCGACCAGGTCGGCGCGGTGCACGTGGTAGTAGGGGTGGCCGTAGCGATCGCGCACCGCTGCGCCCAGCGGCGCGGTGGCGATCACATGACCGCGACGCCAGCTGCGCATCTCGGTGCCCTCGGGCAGGAAGGCGATGCCGCGCAGCGGCGCCTCGAGGCCCAGATGGTGCAGCACCCGCGTGGCATTGGGGCTGAGCTGGATGCCGGCCCCGACATCGCCGAAGGCCGCCGACTGCTCGAGCACCGTGACCGTGAAGCCTTCGGCGGCGAGGGCAAGCGCGGCGCTCAGGCCGCCGATGCCACCGCCGACGACGATGGCCCGCGGTGTCACGGGTTCGCCACGCCGACCTGCGGCAGCAGCGCGAGCGAGCGTACCTCGCCGAACTCGCGTGCGAGCTTCGTCCAGGTGGCGCCGCCATCGAGGCTGCGAAACAGCTGGCCCAGGTTGGTGACCGTGAAGACGACGCTCGGGTCGGCCGGGTGCGAGGCCACGCACCAGGGCGTGCTGTTCAGCGTGCCGGGCAGACCGGCATCGTGCCAGCTCGCGCCGTGGTCTCGCGAGCGCAGCAGCCGACCGGTCGAGCCCGGCGGGCCGTTGCCGTTGGTGAGAAAGAGCGTGTCGTCGCCATCGGCGCGCGCGACGATGCTGCGGGTGTACTGCCAGGGCGAGTCCAGCGCCTGGAAGGCCCAGTGCTCGCCGCCGTCGTCGCTGCGGTGCAGGCCCTTGTTGGTGGTGGCGAACACGGTGGTGGCGCCGTTGCGCACGACCGCCAGTCCATGGATGTCGCCCGAGAGCAGGCCGCGATCCAGCCGGTCCCAGGTTGCGCCGCCGTCGCGGCTGCGATGCACCGCGTCGATCTCGACGCCGGCCCACAGGGTGTCGGGATCGCCCGGGTCGAAGAGCACCTGCGTGACCCGGGGCCGGCCCACGAAGATGCAGCGATCAGCAAGCGCGGCGCCCAGCCGGCGCCAGCTCGCACCGCCATCGTCGCTGCGCCACAGCGCCGCCGGATGCGTACCGGCGACGACCACCTCGGGGTCGGCCGGATGGCGCGCGAGCGCCCAGGTGCAGTCGGCATCGAAGGGCGAGGGCAGGTGGGTCCAGCGCCGCTCGCCCTCCTGCCAGCGGTACACGCCGCTGTCGGTGCCTGCGAGCACCTCCCCGGGGCGGGCCGGGTGTGCTGCCAGCGCCCAGACCCTCGACTCGAGGTACAGCCCCGACTCGCTGTAGGGCCGGTCCCAGGTCTCGCCGAGATCGCGGCTGAACCATACCGAGGTGCCGGCGGTGCCGACGCACAGGGTGAAGGCCGGCGCCGCGCCCTTGCCGTCGTCGGGACGGGCTGCGGCGGTGGATGCGGCAGGTGCGGTGCTCATCGCGGCACTCAGATGCTCAGGTCGAGCAGGTTGTAGTCCTTCAGCGAGGCCTTCGCAGCGGCGTCCCAGCGCAGCAACTCGCCGGCCCCGGCTTGCGGCCGGTAGACGTAGGATGCCTCGTGCGGAAAGCGCTGCCGGCGCGCGTCGATCGCGTAGCCGATCACCTTCGAGCGCTCGCGGATGCGCGCCTCGTCGTAGGTGGCTTTGGCCGCGTGCAGCGTGCCGGTGGTGGTGACGCCGAGCACCGAACGGCGGCGGTGGAAACCGAAGTTGACCGTCACCCGCCAGTCGGGGCTGGTGTTGGCGAAGGAGCCGTGCACCGCCTGGCGGTTGGTGATGGCGACATCGCCCGGCTTGCAGACGATGGGCACCGCGTCGGGCAGACGGTCGGAGCCGGCGCGCGCGGCCATCGCGCGGATGTCGGCCTTGCCTTGGCGGTGCGAGCCGGGGACCACCCACACGCCGTTGGCCGGCGTGCAGCCGTAGAGCTGGGCCATGAAGTTGAAGCCGTGGGTGCCGGGGTCGAGATCGGGGCTATGCCAGTGGGTCACGCCGTCCTGGTGCCAGGCCACCGAGGCGCCCAGCCCCGGCGCCTTCACGAACAGCGCCTCGTTGAAGGGCACGAAGTCGTCGCCGTTGATCGCGGCCGCCACCGCGAGCAGGTCGGGATGACCGTAGACCCGCAGCGCCGCCTCCGAGAACTGCAGCGAGCCGAGGATCAGGTAGACGATCTCCTCGGGGGCGTTACCGGCCGCCTGCGGCTCGAACATCTTCACCTCGTGCCGGCCGTTGGCCGCACGGGTGCCGCCCAGCGGATCGGCCAGCGGCCGCGACCAGTTCAGGATGGGCGCGCGGTTGTCGGCGGCCAGCGCCGGCCGGCCGTGCCGGTCGAGCGCCGCGCCGCGACGCACCGGCAGCCGCTCCATGATGTCCCTGAAGTCGGCCTCGATGTCGGCGAGTTCCTCGGCGCCGAGCACGCCCTCGAAGACGTAGAAGCCGCAGCGCCAGTAGGCCGCGAGGATGTCGGGGTGGATGGCGCCATCGTCGGCGCGGCGGATCGGGCCGCGATTGCCGAGCGCCCAGGCGCGCTCCTCCCCCTGCGCGAGGTAGGCGCGCATCGCCTGCTCCTGCGCGCCGTAGTCGGTCATGACTGCGCTCATCGGATGTCTCCAGGGTTGGATGGCGGTGCGGCCCGCGCGCCGGCGGGCGCGTGGCACGCGGGCAAGACCCCGTGCCGCGTACGGGCTTGTTCCCTGCGCAGCGTAGGCTCTGTGAGCGGGTTGTCAACCGGGCGCGGTCCGCGATGGCCCCGCACGGCCGATGCAGGCATGAATCGGACTACCATCACCGCCATGAACACCGTCGCCACCCCCGCTTCCCCCGGCGCCCAGGGCGCCGCTTCCGCGCCGCTCCCGCCGGCGTTGCGCGAACTTCACGATCTGCCCGGCCCGCGCGGCTGGCCGGTGCTCGGCAACCTGCCGCAGCTCGACGCACCGCGTTTTCACCTTCAGGTCGAGCAGTGGTGCCGCGACTACGGGCCCTACTTCCGTCTGCGCATGGGTCGGCGCACCGTGCTGGTCGTGGCCGATCACGAGGTGGTCGCCGGCGTGCTGCGCGATCGCCCGGACGGCTTCCGGCGCACCCGACTGCTCGAGGCGATCGGCGCCGAGATGGGCCTGCTGCCCGGGGTGTTCGGCGCCAACGGCGAGACCTGGAAGCGCCAGCGGCGCATGGTGATGGCCGGCTTCGATCCCGCCCATGTCAAGGGCTACTTCCCGTCGCTTTGCCGCGTCGCGCGCCATCTCGACGAGCGCTGGCAGAAAGCGGCCGCCGGCGGTTCGGCCATCGACCTGCAGGCCGACCTGATGCGCTTCACGGTCGACACCATCGCCGGTCTGGCCTTCGGCGTGGAGGTCGACACGCTGCGCTCCGACGACGACGTCATCCAGCGCCATCTCGACAAGATCTTTCCGGCCCTCTACCGCCGGATGATGTCGCCGCTGCCCACCTGGCGCTGGTGGACCACCGCCGCCGACCGCGAGCTTGCCCGCAGCGTGGCCGAGGTGCGCGCCGCGGTCGACGACTTCATCGCAAAGGCCCGCGCGCGGCTGGCCGAGCAGCCCGGGCTGCGCGAGCATCCGGAAAACCTGCTCGAGGCGATGATCATCGCCGCCGAGGCCGAGGGTGGGGGCATCAGCGACCTCGAGGTGGCCGGCAACGTGCTCACGATGCTGCTCGCCGGCGAGGACACCACCGCCAACACCATCGCCTGGATGACGCACCTGCTGTGGCTCAATCCGGCGGCGCTCGCGCGCGCGACCGAGGAGGTTCGCCGGCAGGTGCCCGATCCCATGAACCCCACGCTCGAGCAGGTGGCCGGTCTCGGGTTCATCGAAGCCTGTGCGCACGAGACCATGCGCCTGAAGCCGGTGGCCCCGCAGCTGCCGCTCGAGGCGCTGCGCGACACCGTGGTCGGCAACGTGCGCATCCCGGCGGGCACCGTGGTCATCAGCATGCTGCGGCGCGACAGCGTGGCCGAGGTCTTCGTGCCGCGCGCCGCCGAGTTCCTGCCCGAGCGCTGGCTCACCGAGGGCGGGCCGGGTCAGCAGGCCAATGCCGCCAAGCGCATCTCGATGCCCTTCGGCGCCGGCCCGCGCATCTGCCCGGGGCGTTATCTGGCGCTGCTCGAGATGAAGATGGCGCTCGCGGTGCTGCTCGGCCGTTTCGACATCACGGCCGTGGACACGCCCGACGGCAGGCCCGCGGCCGAGCGGCTCTCGTTCACGATGACCCCGGTGGGGCTCACGATGCGGCTGCGGCCGCGCGCGTCGCAGGGCGCCTGAGTCGCCGGGCGGGGGCGGCTGCCCGAGCCGCCTGGACCCCCGGGTCGCGGCGGCCGGGTCAGGCCGCCGGCGCGAGGCTCTCGACCAATGTGACGCCGGCCTCGCGAAGCTGCGCGAGTGCCTGCGCGAGCGAGCCGTCGAGGTCGATCGCGCGGCAGGCCTCGAGCAGCACCAGCGCCTCGAAGCCCAGTCGCCGTGCATCGAGCGCCGACCACGCCACGCAGAAGTCGGTCGCCAGCCCGGTGAAGACCACTCGCCGCAGGCCGCGTTCGCGCAGATAGCCTGCCAGCCCGGTGGGCGTGGACCGGTCGTTCTCGAAAAAGGCCGAGTAGGAGTCGATGGCAGGGCGGAAACCCTTGCGCAGCACGAGTTGCGCGCCTGGCAGACGGAGTCCGGCATGCAGGGCCGCGCCCGGGGTGTCCTGCACGCAGTGGTCGGGCCACAGCACCTGCTCGCCGTAAGGCATCGTCACGCGCTCGTAGGGCGCCCGGCCGGGGTGGGCCGAGGCAAAGGAACGATGACCGGGCGGATGCCAGTCCTGGGTGAGCACCAGGTGGTCGAAGGCTCCCGCGATCCGGTTGATCGCCGGCACGACCGCGTGGCCATCCCTAACCGCAAGCGCCCCGCCCGGGCAGAAATCGTTCTGAACGTCGACGACCACCAGGACGTCGTGATCGCGGTCGATGCGGGGGTTCATGGTGCGGACCATCAGGGATGAGGGCCGGGTGCGGCGGGAGTGAGGAACGCGATCGAGACCAAGGCCCGCCGCGCGCGTCGCCCCTGCTCAGGCGGTCTTCTGCTCGGCCAGGCCGAGCTCGCGCACCATCGCCTCGCGCATCACGAACTTCTGCGGTTTGCCGGTGACCGTCATGGGCAACTCGCTGACGAAGCGCACGTAGCGCGGAATCTTGTAGTGGGCGATCTGACCGCGGCAGAACTCGCGGATCTCCTCGTCGGTGCCCTGCTGGCCCGCCTTGAGCACGATCCAGCAGGCGACTTCCTCGCCGAAGCGCGGATCGGGCACGCCGAAGACCTGGACATCCTGCACCTTGGGGTGGCGGTAGAGGAATTCCTCGATCTCGCGGGGATAGACGTTCTCGCCGCCGCGGATCAGCATGTCCTTCACGCGGCCGACGATGTTGCAGTAGCCCTCGGCGTCGATGGTGGCGAGATCGCCGGTGTGCATCCAGCCGTCGCGCACGGTGTCGCGGGTGCGGGCCTCGTCATTCCAGTAGCCCTGCATCACCGAGTAGCCGCGGGTGCACAGTTCGCCCTTGACGCCCACCGGGCAGAGCTGGCCGTCGGCGTCGATCACCTTGACCTCGAGGTGCGGCTGGATGCGCCCGACGGTGCTGACGCGCTTCTCCAGCGGATCGTCGGTGGCGCTCTGGAAGGACACCGGGCTGGTCTCGGTCATGCCGTAGGCGATCGTGACCTCGGTCATGTGCATTTCGCTGACCACGCGCTTCATGGTCTCGATCGGGCAGGGAGCGCCGGCCATGATGCCGGTGCGCAGCGACCGGAAGTCGAAGTTCGCGAAGTCGGGATGGTCGAGCTGCGCGATGAACATGGTGGGCACGCCATGCAGCGCCGTGCAGCGCTCCTCGGAGACCGCACGCATCGTGGCGACCGGGTCGAAGCCCTCGCCCGGAAAGACCATCGCCGAGGCCTCGGTGACGCAGGCGAGCACACCGAGCACCATGCCGAAGCAGTGGTAGAGCGGCACCGGGATGCACAGCCGGTCGGCCGGGCCCAGGCGCATGGCCTGCGCGATGAAGCGGCCGTTGTTGACCACGTTGTGGTGGGTGAGCGTGGCGCCCTTGGGGCTGCCGGTGGTGCCGCTGGTGAACTGGATGTTGATGGGGTCGTGCGGGGCGAGTGCCGCGGTGATGGGATCGAGCCGGGCGAACTCGGCCGGCCCGGCCATCGCGAGCAGCGCGCCGTAGTTGAACATGCCGGGCGTGGGCTCGTCGCCCATGCGCACCACGCTGCGCAGATGCGGCAGCCGGGCACTGCGCAGCGCACCGGGCGCGCAGTGCGCGAGCTCGGGCGCCAGCGTCTGGAGCATGCCGAGATAATCGCTGGTCTTGAAACGGTCGGCGGTGATGATCGCGGTTGTCTCGACCTTGTTGAGCGCGTACTCGAGCTCGGCCAGCCGGTAGGCGGGGTTGATGTTGACCAGCACCGCGCCGATGCGCGCGGTCGCGAACTGGGTGACGACCCACTCGAAGCGGTTGGGCGACCAGATGCCGACCCGGTCGCCGCGTGCGACCCCGATGGCCAGCAGCGCCGCGGCGAGCTCGTCGACGCGTTGCGCGAACTCGCGCCAGCTCCAGCGCACGGCCTGCTCGCGAAAGACCACCGCCTCACGATCGCCGCCGGCGGCGACCGCGCGGGCAAGGAAGGCCGGGATGGTGAGCTCGAGCAGCGCGACCGCGGTATCGCCGCGCACCAGGCTGAGCCCGTCTTGGGGCACGCGTGCGTCAGCGGCGGAGGAGGCGCTCGGGGCGGCGGGACTCGTGGACATGGTCGACTCCGGTCGGTTGAGGCGGGCGCGGGACAAGGGTGCGTCGAGCGGAATTATCGCGGAATCGGCGGCGAGCCGGGCGCGCAGCAGGCGGTAGACCTCGGGCTCGAGGGTCGGGGCGGGCCGCAGCGCCGCGGCGATCGAGCGGGCGGCCGCCTCGTCGGGACCGGTGCCGAGATGACGCCAGTGCGCGAAGACATGCCAGTGGGCGCCGCCCTCGGGGGCCGCCTCGACGATCGCGATCGGGCCGGCAAAGGGCCATGGCGGGATGCGCCAGGCGTCGAGCGCCAGCCGAAGGGCTTCGGCATGGGCGCGGGCCGCCAGAGCGCCGGTGCAGGCACCCGTGCAGCGCCCGAGCTGGCGACGGAAGCAGGCCTCGCCGGGGCGCCGGCGCTCGAGCCCGAGCACGGCCAGGCACAGCCCTGCAGCCGTGGCGGCCTCGCTCAGCGCGGCGCGTGCGGCAGCCCGCGAGCCGAAGGGGCCGTGGCAGCCGGCCTCGTCGCCGGGCGCGAGGCTCGCCGTGGGCACGCACTGCGGGCGCACGCCGCCCGTGGCCAACCGCAGCGCCCAGGCCTGCCGGCGGCGCTGCGCGAGGTTGTGGCTGGGCTGACGCTCGCGGATCCACTGTCCTTCGAGCAGCCGCGCGCCGAAGTCGCCGGCGGTGCGCTGCCACGCCAGGCGGTGGGTCTCGGCGGCCAGCGCCACCGCGCGGGCGCGGCCCGGGTCGACGCTGAAATGACTCGCCACGCGGCGCCGCAGGTCGCGGCTGCGGCCGACGTAGAGTGGCTGACCGTGTTCGCCCAGCATGGCGTAGACACCGGGACCCTTCGGCACGGCCTCGAGCGCGTCGGCGCCGAGGTGCGCCGGCAGCCCGGGGTGGCGCAGCAGCCGTCCGGCGGCGGCACGCAGCGCCGGCTCGCCGTGACGCGCCGCGAGGGCCTGGGTGAAGGCCCAGAGGGCCTGCGCATCACCGAGCGCGCGGTGCCGGCCAGGCGCGTCGAGCCCCCAACGCGCGACGATGGCGTCGAGGCTGTGCGAAGGCGCCTGCGGGTCGAGCGCCCGCGACAGGCGTACCGTGCACAGCGTGCGCGCCGCGAAGGGCACGCCGGCGCGGGCCATCTCGGCGCGCACGAAGGCATAGTCGAAGCGCGCGAGGTGTGCCACGAAGAGCGCGCCGTCGAGCCGGTCGCGCAATTGCTCGGCGATCGCCTCGAAGCGCGGGGCGCCCTGCAGCAGGGTCTCGGTGATGCCGGTCAGAAAGCGGATCTCGGGCGGGATCGGCTCGCCCGGGTCGATGAGCGTGCTCCAGCTGTGCGCCTGCCAGCCCCGCGGGCCGTGCGCCACGCTCACCACCGCGATCTCGGTGATGCGGGCGCGCTGCGGCGAGATGCCCGTGGTTTCGACATCGACAAAGGCGAGACACGGGGCAAAGGGCATGACTGGCATTTTATCCAGCCTTCGAACCGCTTTGCGCCCGGCCCCGAATGCGGGACAATAGCGAGTTCCCCGGCGTCACCGCGCGGGCGCCGGCAGCCGTCCGGCATGCATGCGCGCGGACCACCCACTGCGGGGCTCCCCAAGGGGCCGCCGCCGAACCCCACACTTGAACACCACCGCACCCCCCGCAGCCACCACCTTCGCGGACTTCGGCCTCGCCGAACCGATCCTGCGCGCCGTCACCGAGCTCGGTTACCGCGAGCCCACGCCCATTCAGGCGCAGGCCATTCCACTGGTCATCCAGGGTCGCGATGTCATGGGCGCCGCCCAGACCGGTACCGGCAAGACCGCCGGCTTCGCGCTGCCGATCCTGCAGCGGCTGATGCCCTTTGCCAACACCAGCGCCTCGCCGGCACGGCACCCGGTGCGCGCGCTGATTCTCGCGCCCACCCGCGAGCTCGCCGACCAGATCCACGCCAACGTCCGCGACTATGCCCGCCATACCGGGCTGCGCTCGGCGGTGGTCTTCGGCGGCGTCGACATCCAGCCGCAGATTGCCGCCTTGCGGCAGGGCGCCGAGATCCTGATCGCCACCCCTGGCCGCCTGCTCGATCATGTCAGCCAGCGCACGGTGTCGCTCGCCGGCGCCGAGGTCTTCGTCATGGACGAGGCCGACCGCATGCTCGACATGGGCTTTCTGCCCGACATCCAGCGCATCATCAATCTGCTGCCCCCGGTGCGGCAGAACCTGATGTTCTCGGCCACCTTTTCGGGCGAGATCCGCAAGCTCGCCGAGAGCTTTCTGCGCAACCCGGTGTCGGTCGAGGTCGCGCGGCGCAACGCCGCCGCCGAGAACGTCGAGCAGATCGTCTACCGGGTGGCCGACGCCGAGAGCAAGCGCGCGGCGGTCACGCAACTGGTGCGCGAGCGTCAGCTCGCCCAGGTCATCGTCTTCACGAACACCAAGATCGGTGCCGGTCGGCTGGCCCGCCAGCTCACGCGCGACGGCCTCAACGCGGCGGCCATCCACGGCGACAAGACCCAGCAGGAGCGGCTCGCCACCCTCGAGGGCTTCAAGAAGGGCGAGGTTGCGGTGCTGGTGGCCACCGATGTCGCGGCTCGAGGCCTCGATATCGCCGAGCTGCCCGCGGTCATCAATTTCGATCTGCCGCATTCGCCCGAGGATTACGTCCACCGCATCGGCCGCACCGGCCGTGCCGGGGCCAGCGGCGTGGCGCTGTCCCTGATGACGGGTAACGACGAGCGTCTGCTCGAGGCGATCCGCAAGCTGATCAAGCGCGAGATGCCCGAGCAGACGCTTGCGCTCGACCCGGCGTTGCTCGCCCATGCGCGCGCCGACATCACGCCGGCCGACCGCATGCGGCCGCCGCGCGAGTTCCGGGCGCCGCTCGAGATGCGCGGCGTGCGCAAGCCGCGCCCGGGCGAATCCGATCGCGAGTCGGGCGAGGATCAGCCGGCAAGGCCACCGCGCGAAGGCGCCGCGGGCGACACCCCCCCCTGGCGCCGCGAGGCGCGTGCGCCGGCCCGACCGCGCACCGCGCTCCCGGGCCACTCCGAAGATCCCTTCTTCTACAAGCCCTACGAGCCTGCCCAGGGCGACGCCGAGGCGGGTACCGGAGCACCCGGCGCGGCGGGGTCCGCGAGTGCGCTGTCGCCGGCGGCTCGGCGGCGCGCCAGTCGTCCCGTGGCGGCACTCCTGGGCGGCGGCAAGAAAGGCTGATTGCCGGCCGACGCTCCCCAGCCCTCACCCGGCAGGCCTCGGCTCCTGGCGGTTCCCGCCTGCCAGCCAGCGCTGTGCCCACGATGCCGTGGCGCGCGGCCAGAACGCCTCCAGCGTGGCCGCGCCGGTCGGCGGCAGGTGCAGATGCGCGAGCGCCGTCTCGAGGGCGCGCACGCCCTCTCGGGCGTCGACCGCCGGCGCGCCGGTCTGCTTCGAGAGCTTGTCCCCGCGCGCATCGGTGATCACCGGCAAGTGCAGCCAGCGTGGTCTCGGCAGACCGAGCAGCGACTGCAGCCAGGCTTGCCTGGGCGTGGCCTCCAGAAGATCGTCGCCGCGCACCACGTCGGTCACGGCCTGCGCGCCGTCATCGACCACGACCGCGAGCTGGTAGGCCCACAGCCCGTCGGCACGACGCAGCACGAAATCGCCCACGCTCCGGTCGAGCCGATCCTCGCGCGGATCGGGCTGGCCGCGGTCCGCCCAGCGGATCGGCGTGCCGTCGACCGCCACGCGCCAGGCCCGCGCCGCGCGCCCGGGCGGCAGACCCGCCCGGCAGGTGCCCGGGTAGACCCGCTCGCCGTGGCGCTCGTGCGCGAGACCGCGTCGGGTCAGCGAATCGGCGATCTCGCGACGGGTGCAGGCACAGGGATAGACATGTCCGGCCGCGCAGAGCCTGGCGAAGGCGTCTTCATAGTGCGCCTGACGCCGGCTCTGGAACAGGATCTCGCCGTCGCTGCGGAAGCCGAGCACGGCCAGCGTGCCCAGGATGTGCTCGGTGGCCCCGGGTTGCTCGCGCGGCGGGTCGAGATCCTCGATGCGCAGCAGCCAGCGCCCGCCGTGGGCGAGCGCGTCGAGCCGGCTGGCGAGCGCGGTGGCGAGCGAGCCGGCATGCAGCGGGCCGGTGGGCGAGGGCGCGAAGCGGCCGGCGTAGACCCGCGCCTCGCGGCTCATCGGGCGCTGTCCGAGCGGGGGGTACGCGGGGCGCGTGCGCGCACCATGATGTCGGCGGCGGCTGCGCTGTCCGTGCTGCCACTGGCCGGCAGCGGCCCGGCGAGCAGCCGTGCCCGCACCCTCGCCACCTCCAGGCGCTGCAGCCACCAGGCGAGTGCCTTGCCGCGGGCCGCGCGCCGCCAGGCGTAGCGGGTGGTGCTGACCGGAGCCGGTCGGGTCGTGCGGCGCGCCACCAGCCGCCCGGCGGCAAGATGCTCGCGCACGAAGGCTTCGGGCAGCCAGCCGACGCCGAGTCCGGCGATCTGCATCGCGATCTTCTGCTCGAGGCTGGCGACCGTGAGGGTGTCCTGTCCGGACAGCAGTCCCGCCGAGCGCGAGGGCAGGCTTCGGGAGCTGTCGGCCAGCGCGACCGCGCGGTGCGCGAGCAGGCTTTCGGCCTCGAGCGGTTCGGGGGCGGTGGCCAGCGGGTGATCCGGCGCCACGCACCACAGGAAGCGCAGTTCGCCGAGCTGGCGCACACCGAGCCCGGCGCTGCCGGCCGCCGGCGCCGGCGGGTCGCTGCCGAGTCCGATGGCCAGGTCGGCACGCCCGGCGAGCAGCGCATCCCAGCCGCCGTCGAGCACCTCGGTGGAAAAGCGCAGCCGGGTCGGTGCGCCCAGTCGGTAGAAGTCGGTCAGCAGCGGTCGGAGCTGGTCGAAGGCGATGACCGCGTCGAGCGCGATGCGCAGCTCCACCTCCCAGCCGCTTGCCACCTCGCGCACCCGACAGGCGAGATCATCGGCCGCGCGCAGCAGATCCCGGCCCTGCTCGAGCAGGATCCGGCCGGCCGCGGTGAGCTGCGCGCGCCGGCCGCGCCGATCGAAGATCAGAACGTCGAGTTCGTCCTCGAGGCGGCGCACCGTGTACGTGAGCGCCGAGGGCACCTTGCCGAGTTCGGCTGCCGCCGCGGCGAAGCTGCCGCGCCGCGCGATCGCATCGAGCACCGCCAGCGCATCGAGGGTCAGTGCCATGTTCAAAAATCTTGATGAATGCCCTCGAATGCTAGCACCGGTCGCGGTGGAATGCGCCGCTAGACTGCGCAGCCTCGAGGGCCCGTGTGGGACGCCGGCATCGCCGGCGACGCGGAGCCGGAGCTGCGCGATGATCGATTTCAGACCCGGCCGCGAGCGCGGTCATGCCAACCACGGCTGGCTCGACAGCTTCCACAGTTTCTCCTTCGGCGGCTACCACGATCCCGCGCGGATGGGCTTCGGCGCGCTGCGCGTGATCAACGAGGATCGCGTGGCGCCTGGCGGCGGCTTCGCGCCGCACGGCCACCGCGACATGGAGATCATCAGCTATGTGCTCGAGGGCACGCTCGCGCACCGCGACAGCCTGGGCAACGGCTCGGCGATCCGGCCGGGCGACGTGCAGCGCATGAGCGCGGGCCGCGGCGTCGTGCACTCGGAGTACAACGACACCCCGGGCGCGCCGGTGCACTTCCTGCAGATCTGGATCGATCCCGCCCGTCAGGGCATCGATCCCGGCTACGAGCAGCGGCACATCGACACCGCGGCACGCCGTGGCCGCCTCGCGCTGGTGGTCTCCCCCGAGGGCGCCGACGGTGCGCTGCGCATTCACCAGGACGCACGGATCCATGCCGGGCTGTTCGACGGCGCCGAGGCCGCCTCGCTGCCGATCGCGCCTGGCCGCCGCGCCTACGTGCACCTCGCCCGCGGCGATCTGCGCGTCAACGGCCACACGCTCGTCGCCGGCGATGCGCTCGCCCTCGAGGGCGAGTCGCGCATCGACCTTGCGCAGGGGCGCGGCGCCGAGGTGCTGGTCTTCGATCTCCCCCCCTCCTCAGGAGCCTCACGATGACCCGAGTTCTGATCGCCTTCCACTCCGGCTATGGCCATACCCGACGCGTCGCGCAGGCGGTGCACGACGGCGCGGCGCAGGTGCCCGGCACCGACGCGCAGCTGCTGGATGTGGCCACGATCGACGATGCCGGCTGGCGTGCGCTCGAGCAGGCCGATGCGATCGTCTTCGGCGCACCCACCTACATGGGCGGGCCCTCGGCACCGTTCAAGATGTTTGCCGATGCAAGCGCCAAAGCCTGGTTCACGCAGGCCTGGAAGGACAAGATCGCCGGTGGCTTCACCTGTTCGCTGGGGATGTCCGGCGACAAGTTCTCCACGCTCAGCTACTTCGTCACGCTGGCCATGCAGCACGGGATGGTCTGGGTGGGTACCGGTACGCAGGGTGCTGCCATCCCGGGCGATCCGCTGTCGATCAACCGCCTCGGCGGTTTCCTCGGTGTGATGGCGCAGGCCGACAACGTTCCGCCCGAGCAGAGCCCGCCGCAGGGTGACATCGACAGCGCACGCGGCTACGGCGTGCGCATCGCGAGCAAGGCGAAGGCGCTGCGCGGCTGATCGGGGCGGCGCGGGCTCAGCCGCGCATGTCGTCGAGCAGGCGCGCGGCCAGTTCCTCGAAGCCCGCACCGTGACTGGCGGTGGTGATCCAGGCCGGCGCCACCGGCAGGGCCGGCAGGACGGGGCCGATGTTGGCCACGCCCACACTCAGCGGAAAGGCCTCGAACATCGAGGCGTCGTTGGGGGCATCGCCGACGAAGAGCCACTGCGCCCGCGCCTGCGACGCGTCGATGCCCCAGCACTCGCGCAGGCAGCGCAGTGCCATCGGCGCCTTGTCGAAGTCGCCCGACCAGGCGTTGACATGCACGCTGCTCGCGCGTGCGGCGAAGCCTGCCTCCCGCAGGCCGTCGATCACGGCGCTCACCACCGCCGGCGCCGCCGGTTCGACCTCCTCGCACCAGTCGAGCGCCACATCCACCCGCCGGTAGGCGTTGTCGCTCGCCTCCGCCAGACCCGGCCAGGCCGCAAGCAGCGCACGGGCCCGCGCGAGCACCCTGGCCCGGTCGCGGGCAACCTCCGCGGCCGGCGCGTGCAGCACCTCGCGCAGGCGGCCGTTGGCGTCGCGTGCCAGGTAGAGACCGCCGCTTTCGGCGACCACCGCATCGACCGGCCAGGTCTTCAGGATCATGTGGGCCCAGCCTGCCGAGCGGCCGGTGACCGGCACGATCCGCAGGCCGGCGTCGTGCAGATCTTCGAGCGCGCGGCTGGTCGAGGCCGCCAACCGGCCATGCGTGGTCAGGGTGTCGTCGATGTCGGTGAGCAGCCCGGCAAGATGCAGCCGCGGCATGGCCGCCAGCGGTGATGCCCGATGCCTCATGTGGCGTTGGGGCGTGGAGTCCGGTCGAACCAGGCGTTGACCGCGAGTGCTCCGAGCACCACCAGACCGCCTTCGATCGTGGCGCGGCTCATCGCCTCGCCCGCGCCGATCCAGGCCCAGATCGGTCCGAGCAGCACCTCGAGCAGGCAGATCAGCGCGATCTCGTGGGGGGCCAGGTGGCGGGCGGCGCCCACCATCAGCATGCAGGGAATGCCGAGCTGCACGAAGCCCAGCAGCGCCAGAATGCCGAGATCCCAGGCACTGGCCGACAGCGGCCAGGCGAGCGGCAGCGTGACCGCGCAGCACATCAGCGCGCCGCTGAGCACCGCGGGCGCGAGATCGACGGTGGCGTGCATGCGCTTGAGCACCACGAGGTTGATCGCGGCCGCCAGCGGCACGCCCAGCGCCACCACCATGCCGGCCAGTCCTTGCGAGGAGACGCCTTCGCGCATCATCCAGGCCATGCCGCCGAGTGCCAGTCCGATCGACAGCCAGGTGATCAGACGGATGCGTTCGCCGAGCACGCTCCAGGCGAGGACTGCCGCCATCAGCGGCGACAGGCTGACCACCAGCGCCGCGTTGGCCACGCTGGTGAGCGTGAGCGCCACCATGAAGCAGGTGAACATCACCGCCCACATGATCCCGGAGACGAAGCCGGCGGTGCCCATCGCGCGCATCACCTGCCAGGGCCGGGTCTGGCCACGCAGGCGCAGCGCGATCACCACGCAGATCGCGCAGAACAGGCTGCGCCAGAAGGTGATCTCGAAGCGCTCGGCATGCTCGAGCAGCCGCGTGAACACGCCCGCGATGCTCCAGCAGACCGAACAGAAGACGAGCAGCAGCACCGCCTGACGATGATTCGCGGGAAAAGCCATGCGAGGGTCCGGGTTGAGGCCGCCAGGCGGGACACCCCGGCGCTCGCCGGGCGCGAAGACGACCGGCAACGCGTAAGATTCTACCGATGCCCGCCCCCCAGTTCGTCCATCTCCGGGTCCACTCCGAGTTCTCGATCACCGACTCGATCGTGCGCATCGAGCCGCTGGTCGAGGCCGCGCTGGCCGACGGCCAGCCGGCGGTCGCGATCACCGATCTGGCCAACCTCTTCGGCTGGGTGAAGTTCTACCGCGCGGCGCGTGCCCGGGGCATCAAGCCCATCCTCGGGGTCGACGCCTGGCTCGCCAACGAGAGCGAGCGCGAGCGGCCGCACCGCATGCTGCTGCTTGCGGCCGACGCCCGCGGCTACCTGCGCCTGTGCGATCTGCTGTCGCGCGCCTGGCTGGTCGGCGAGCACCGCGGCCGTGCCGAGATGCAGGCGTGCTGGTTCGACGAGTCCAACGAGGGCCTGATCCTGCTGTCGGGCGCCCAGCAGGGCGATGTCGGTCAGGCGCTGCTCGCCGGCAACCACGAGGCAGCCGTGCGGCTTGCGCGCCAGTGGGCCGCGCGCTTTCCCGGGGCCTACTACCTCGAGGTGCAGCGCACCGGTAGCCGGGATGCCGAGACCCAGACCCGCGAGGCGGCCCGGCTGGCCGCCGAGCTCGATCTGCCGCTGGTGGCCACGCATCCGGTGCAGTTCCTGCGCCGCGAGGAGTTCCGTGCCCACGAGGCGCGGGTGTGCATCGCCGAGGGCGAGATCCTGGCCAACCCGCGCCGTCTGCGCCGCTTCACCGAGGAGCAGTACTTCCTGAGCCAGGGCGAGATGGCCGAGCGCTTCGCCGACCTGCCCGAGGCGCTCGCCAACGCGGTCGAGATCGCCCGGCGCTGCAGCCTGCCCATGACGCTGGGCAAGGCCCGGCTGCCGCAGTTCCCCACACCGCCCGGCATCACGCTCGACGATTTCCTGCGTGCGCAGGCGGCGCGCGGGCTCGTCGAACGGATGCGGGTGCTCTTCCCCGACGAGGCCGAGCGCGAGGCCCGCCGCGCCCAGTACGAGCAGCGTCTGGCCTACGAGTGCGACACCATCGTCCAGATGGGGTTCCCCGGCTACTTCCTGATCGTGGCCGACTTCATCAACTGGGCCAAGGCCAACGCCGTGCCGGTGGGGCCCGGCCGCGGCTCGGGGGCGGGCTCGCTGGTGGCCTTCGCCCTGGGCATCACCGACCTCGATCCCATCCCCTACGCGCTGCTCTTCGAGCGCTTCCTCAATCCCGAGCGGGTGTCGATGCCCGACTTCGACATCGACTTCTGCCAGGACAACCGCTACAAGGTCATCGACTACGTGCGCGCCCGTTACGGCGAGCAGGCGGTGAGCCAGATCGCCACCTTCGGCACGATGGCCTCCAAGGCCGTGATTCGCGATACCGGGCGCGTGCTCGACATGGGCTACAACTTCTGCGATCAGCTCTCCAAGCTGATCCCGGTGGTGCAGAACAAGCCGGTGTCGCTCGCCAAGGCCCGGGAGGCCGAGCCGCTGCTCGCCGAGCGCGAGCGCAAGGAAGACGAGGTACGCGGCTTGCTCGCGCTCGCCGAGCCCCTCGAGGACCTCACCCGCAACGTCGGCATGCATGCCGGCGGCGTGCTGATCGCGCCCGGGCGGCTCACCGATTTCTGTCCGCTCTACAAGGCGCCGGGTACCGACTCCGTCGTCAGCCAGTACGACAAGGACGATGTGGAGGCGGTGGGCCTGGTGAAGTTCGACTTCCTCGGGCTGCGCAACCTCACGATCATTGCGCTCGCGGTCGAGTACGTGAACGCCCGTCGCGAGGGCGATCGGCTCGATCTCGCCCGTCTCGCCTTCGACGATCCGCTCGCCTACCAGGTCCTGAAAGACGCGAACACCACCGCGATCTTCCAGGTCGAGGGCGACGGCATGAAAAAGCTGCTGAAAAAGCTCGCGCCCGACCGCTTCGAGGACATCATCGCGGTGCTCGCGCTCTACCGGCCCGGGCCGCTGGGCTCGGGCATGGTCGACGACTTCATCCTGCGCAAGAAGGGTCAGCAGCGCATCGACTACTTCCACCCCGACCTGCAGCAGTGCCTGGAGCCGACCTACGGCGTGATCGTCTATCAGGAACAGGTGATGCAGATCGCGCAGATCATCGGCGGCTACACGCTCGGTGGCGCCGATCTGCTGCGCCGCGCGATGGGCAAGAAGAAGCCCGAGGAGATGGCCCAGCACCGCGACCTGTTCGTCGAGGGCGCGCAGAAGAAGGGCTATGGCACCGATCTCGCCAACAAGCTCTTCGACCTGATGGCGATGTTCGCCGAATACGGCTTCAACAAGTCGCACACCGCCGCCTACGCGGTGCTGACCTACCAGACGGCCTGGCTGAAGGCGCATCATCCGGCCGAGTTCCTCGCCGCCACGCTGTCCTCCGACATGGACGACACCGACAAGGTGCAACTCTTCGTGGCCGACGCGCAGGACAATGGCGTGCCGGTGCTGCCGCCCGACATCAACCGCTCGGGCCTGCGCTTCGAGCCGGTGGAGCCGCCGGCGGGGCTGGCCACCCGGCGCGGGCTCGCGATCCGCTACGGCCTGGGCGCGGTCAAGGGGGCGGGCGAGGGTGCGGTGCTCGAGATCCTGCGGGCGCGCGAGGCCGGACCCTTCACCGATCTCTACGACTTCTGCGCGCGCATCGATCGTCGCATCGTCAACCGCCGGGCGATCGAGGCGCTGGTGCGCGCCGGGGCCTTCGACGCGCTCGAGCCCGATCGCGCGCGCGTGCTCGCCAACGTCGGGCAGGCGATCGAGGCGGCCGAGGCCCGCGAGGCAGCCGTCAACCAGGTGAGCCTCTTCGGCACCGACGACGACGCCGGGGGCGCGCCGCTGCGCTGGGCGAGCGCGCCGGCCTGGAGCGAGCGTCAGCGCCTGCAGGAGGAAAAGTCGGCCCTCGGCTTCTTCCTCACCGGACATCTCTTTGCCGAGTTCCAGCCCGAGGTGCGGCGCTTCGCGCGGCTGCGTCTGGCCGACCTGCAGCCGGCGCAGCAGCCGGTCTGGGTCGCGGGCATCGTCACGGCGCAGCGCACGCAGATGACCCGGCGCGGCAAGATGAGTGCGGTCGTGATCGACGACGCCAGCGGCAAGGTCGAGGTCGCGGTCTACAACGAGCTCTTCGAGAGCTGCCGCAGCCTGATCCGCGACGACGTCCTTCTCGTCGTGCAGGTGAAGGTCTCGCGCGATGACTACAGCGGCGGCATGCGGGTGGTCGCCGAGCGGGTGCTCGATCTCGCCGGGGCGCGTGCCGAGTTCGGCCGTCGCCTGCTGATCCGCCTCAACGGTGTGGCCGATGCCGATCTGCTGCGCGTCGCGATCGCGCCCCACGCCGACCCCCCCGAGGCGCCGCTGCCGGTCGTGATCGCCTACGGCAACGCGCGCGGCCGCTGCGAGGTCGAGCTTGGCGAGCGCTGGCGCGTACGCCCGCGCGAGGAACTGATCGCCGAGGTGCGCGCGCGGCTGCATCCACTCGATGTGGTCGTCGAATACTGAGCTCGCGATGAACCTCCCGATGCCTCGGGTCGCGGGCCGGTCTTGAGCCTGCCGGCGACTTCCTCGCCTGTCCCGACCGAAACGCGGCCGCTGTCGGTGGCGATCGTGCGGGCGCGCTACAACCCCCACGGCGGGGCCGAGCGCTACACGCAGCGCGCGCTCGCCGCGCTCGACGCGGCCGGCCTCGAACTCGCGCTGATCGCCCGGCACTGGCCGGCTGACGCCGGCGAGGGGCTGCCTGCGCGCTGGCGGCTGCTCAAGGTCGATCCCTTCTTCGTGGGCAGCCTCTGGCGTGACCGCGGCTTCGCGGTGGGCGTGCGTCGCTTGCTCGCCACCACCGCCTTCGATCTGGTCCAGAGCCATGAGCGCATTGCCGGCGTGTCGCTGTACCGTGCCGGCGACGGCGTGCACGCAAGCTACCTGCAGGCGCGCGACCGTGTCCTGCCGCCGTGGCGGCGTGCGCTGGTGCGCCTCGCGCCGCGCCACCGCTGGGTGTTGCGCGAGGAGCGCGCGATGTTCGAGCATCCGGCGCTGCGCGCGGTGATCTGCAACTCGCGGGCGGTCCTCGAGGACATCGCCACCCGCTTTCGGGTGCCGCGCGAACGGCTGCATCTGCTGCGCAACGGCATCGATCTCGCGCGCTTTCGCCCGCCATCGGCCGACGAGCGGGCGGCGGCGCGTGCCGGCCTTGGCGTGCCGGCTGATGCGACGCTGGTGGCCTTCGTGGGCTCGGGCTTCGAGCGCAAGGGGCTGGCGGTGGCGCTCGCGGCGCTGGCCCGGGGGCCGGCCGCGACCCGGCTTCTGGTGGCCGGCACCGACCGGCGGATGGCTCACTGGCGCGCACTTGCCGCGCGCCTCGGGCTCGGCGCCCGGGTCGGCTTTCTCGGGGGGCTTGCCGATGTGCGGCCGCTGCTGTGGGCCGCCGACGGCTTTCTCGCGCCTGCGCTCTACGATCCCTATCCCAATGCCGCTCTCGAGGCACTCGCCTGCGGCCTGCCGCTGATCGCGAGCACCGGCTGCGGGGTGTCCGAGCTGGTGATACCCGGGCGCAACGGCCAGGTTCACGACGCTCTCGACGTCGCCGGCTTTGCCGCCTCCCTCGAGGAACTCGCCGCGCGCCGCGATGATCCGGCGCCGCGCGAGGCCGCGCGGCAGGCTGCGCTGCCCTGGTCGCTCGAGGCGGCCGGGCAGGCGATGGTCGCCCTCTACCGCTGCCTTCTGGCAGAATCCCGCGCGTCGTGAAAACCAGCCTCGCGATCTACCGCCGCCTGCTCGGCTACACGCGGCCCTACCTGCGCGGCTTCGGGCTGGCGCTGGTCGGGCTCGTCGTGGCCGCAGCCACCGAGCCGCTCTTTCCGGCGCTGATGAAGCCGCTGCTCGACCGTGGCTTCGTCGAGCGCACCGGCATCGAGCTCTGGTACGTGCCAGTGGCGATCATCGGCATCTTCGTGGTCCGCGGCGCGGCCACGTTCACCAGCAACTACGCGCTCGCCTGGGTGGCCAACAAGGTGCTCGCCGACATGCGCCGCCAGATGTTCGCGCACATGCTGCGGCTGCCGGCCGAGGGCTTCGAGCGCGAGGCCTCGGGGCTGCTGATCTCGAAGATCGTCTTCGAGGTCAACAACGTCACGGTCGCGGCCACCCGGGTGCTGACCACCATCGTGCGCGACAGCCTGGTCATCGTCGGGCTGCTCGCCTGGCTGCTGTACCTGAACTGGCAGCTCACGATGGTCGCCATCGCCCTGATCCCGGTGATTGCCGGCGTGGTCGCGGTGGCCAGCCGCCGGTTGCGTCTGCTCAACCGGCGCAGCCTCGAGCACACCGGCGAGCTCACCCGTGTCGTCGAGGAAGCGGTGCACGGCTACAAGGTGGTCAAGGTCTTCGACGCCTACGCACGCGAGACCGCGCTGTTCGGGCGCACCGTCGAGCGGCTGCGCGGTTTCGCGATGCGCCATGCGGTGGCCAGTGGCGCCACCGTGCCGATCACGCAGTTGTGCGCCGCGGTCGCGGTGGCGGTCGTGGTGTCGATCGCGCTGGCGCAGTCGCTCGACAATCAGACCACGGTCGGGGGCTTCGTCTCCTTCATCACCGCCATGCTGATGCTGCTGGCGCCACTCAAGCATCTGGCCGACATCAACGGGCCGCTGCAGCGCGGCCTGGCGGCGGCCGAGAGCGTCTTCGAGCTGATCGATCAGTTGCCCGAGCCGGATGCCGGCACCCGCGAACTCGGGCGCAGCCAGGGGGCGCTGCGCTTCGAGCAGGTGCGCTTCCGCTATCCCGGCGCCGAGCGCGATGCGCTCGCCGGCATCGATCTCGTCGTGCGCCCCGGTGAACTGGTGGCGCTGGTCGGCGGTTCCGGCGGCGGCAAGACCACGCTCGTGAATCTGCTGCCACGCTTCGTCACGCCCACGGCCGGCCGTATCCTGATCGACGAGGTGCCGATCGAGGAGCTGCGACTGGCCAGTCTGCGCGAACAGATCGCGCTGGTCAGCCAGGACATCGTGCTCTTCAACGACACCGTGCGTGCGAACGTAGCCTTCGGCGTCGCGCGCGAGGTCACCGATGACGAGGTCTGGGCGGCGCTCGAGCGGGCCGCGCTCGCCACCCATGTGCGCAGCCTGCCGGGCGGCCTCGACGAGGTCGTGGGCGAACGGGGGGCACGCCTGTCGGGCGGTCAGCGCCAGCGGCTGGCGATCGCGCGGGCCCTGCTGAAGAACGCACCGGTCCTGCTGCTCGACGAGGCGACCTCGGCCCTCGACTCGCAGACCGAGCGCGAGGTCCAGGACGCGCTCGAGCGCACCATGGCCGGGCGCACCACGCTGGTCATCGCCCATCGCCTCTCGACCATCGAGCGCGCCGACCGCATCGTGGTGCTCGAAGGCGGCCGTATCGTCGAGCAGGGCCGCCACGCCGAACTGCTCGCCCGCGACGGCGCCTATGCGCGCCTGCATCGCGTGCAGTTCGCGGTGGCGCACGATTGAGCGTTCCGGCCGACCCGATGACCCCGTCCCCGATCCGCACGCCCCAAGATCCCGATGACGCCCCGGCCGTGCGCACGACCGGCCTGCGCATCCTGCATACCGAGGCATCCTGCGGCTGGGGTGGCCAGGAGATCCGCATCCTCGACGAGGCGGCCGGCCTGATGGCGCGCGGCCACGAGCTCTGGCTCGCCTGCCCGCCGCAGGCGCCGATCGCCGCTGCGGCGGCCGACCGGGGATTGCGGGTGGTCACGCTGCCGATCGCCGCCAAGCGTCCGGCGGGTCTTCTCGCGTTGCGCCGGCTGCTCGCCACCACGCGTTTCGATGTCGTGAACAGCCACAGTTCCACCGACAGCTGGCTGGCGGCGCTCGCGCTCGCGAGCCTCGGCGCGCGCGCGCCGGCGCTGGTGCGCACGCGGCACATCTCGGCGCCGGTCGCCCGCAGCGCCGCCAACCGCTGGCTGTACGCGCGCGCCAGCCGATTCGTGGTCACCACCGGCGAGCGGCTGCGCACCGAGCTGATCGAGGGGCTGGGCTGCGATCCCGCGCGGGTGCTGTCGATTCCGACCGGCATCGACCCCGACCGCTACCGTCCGCCGGTCGACGTTGCCGAGCGCCGTGCGCTGCGCGAATCGCTCGGTCTGCCGCTCGATCGCCCGCTGGTGGGCATCGTCGCCACGCTGCGCAGCTGGAAGGGCCACCGCTTCCTGGTCGAGGCCGTGGCCTCGCTGACGCTGCCGGTGCAACTGGTGATCGTGGGCGACGGCCCGCAGGCGCCGATGCTGCGCGCGCAGGTCGAGGCGCTGGGCCGACCGGGGCTGGTCCACTTCGCCGGGCAGCAGCGCGATGTCGCGCCGTGGCTGCGTGCCTTCGACCTGTTCTGCCTGCCGTCCTACGCGAACGAGGGGGTGCCGCAGGCGCTGGTGCAGGCGATGTTCACCGGACTGCCCTGCGTCACGACCGATGCCGGGGCCATCGGCGAGGTCGCGATTGCTGGCCGTACCGCGGTGCTCGTCGCCCAGCAGGATGCCGCGGCCATCGCGGCCGCGCTGGCCGGGTTGCTGCGTGATCCCGCGTGGCGGGATGCGCTGGGCGAGCGTGCCCGCGCGCATGTCGGCGAGGCCTTCGCGCGCGAACGCATGCTCGACCGGATGCTGGCGGTCTTCGAGGCGGCCCGATGAGCCTCGAGCCGCGCGTCGCGCGCCAGGTGTCTTCCCGATGATCGGCGCCCTGCGATGACGCTCGCTGGCGCAGCGCCGCCGGTCGGCCGCGCCGAGCTCGTGCTGCTCGCGGCGCTGTTGTTCGTGCTGCCGCTGCTCGAGGTGCCCAAGCATCTGCTGTGGGCCGCGTGGGTGGTGGTCACGCTCATGCAGCTCGCGCGCGCCCGCGGGGCCGGGGCGGTGTCGCCGTCATCGGGCTGGGATGCGGTCTTTCTGGCGATCCTCGTCGCGGCGGCGCTTGCCGGCACCGGGGTGCCCGGTCAGGTCTGGCGCGCCGACGAGCTCGGCGACGTGCTGCGCATGGTCTCGGTGCCCTGGCTGATGATGCGCCGCGGCTACACGATGCCGCAGGCGCTGCGGCTGCTGCAGGCCGCGCTCGCCGGTGCGCTGCTCGCCACGGCACACGGGGTGGCCGCGCTGCTCGCCGCGCGCACGCCGCTGCTCGAGCTGCACTCGGTGGGCCATGTCAACCATTCGGCGATCTACCTCGCGATCATCGCAGGCGTGGCCCTCGGGCTGCTGGTGGCCGCCACGAGCCTGCGTCAGCGCCTCGCGGCGGCCCTGGCCGTGCTGGTCGCCGGCGTGGCGCTGCTGGTGGGCGCAAGCCGGGCGGCGGTCGGCGCCTTTGCGCTGGTGGTGCTGCTGCTGGGATGGCTGGCTCCGGTACCCGCGCCTGCCGGGCTGGTCACCCTGTGGCGGCGTCGCTTCCGGCTGACCCTGCTCGGATTCGCACTGCTGGCGGTGCTCGCGTACCTCGGCGCGATGTCGCTCGGCGCGCGCCAGCTCCAGCCCGGCGGCCAGAGCCTGGTGAGCAAGTTCGGGTATCAGACCTCGGTCGGCGCACCGATCTCCTACCGCGACGGGCTGCACCGTCTCGCCTTCGCGGCGGCGGGCGCCTATCCGCTGGCGGGCATCGGTCTGGACCGCTTCCGCACCCTCGATGCGCAGCGGCTGTGCACCGAACTCGCACCGCCGCCGCCCGGCCAGCGCTGCGACCCCGACCGCTACATCTTCCGCGAGCATGCCCACAGCCTGTACGCGAACACGGTGGCCGAGCAGGGCGCCGTCGGGCTGATCGCCCTGCTGGCGCTGCTCGCGGGCTGGGCCTGGCGGCTGGTACGCACGCTCGCCTGGGCGCGGGCGTCGGCGCCGGCGGCTGCGGTCTGGATCGGTGCCTTCTCGGGGCTGGTGGTCACCGCGGCCGCGGGCCTGCTCAACACCACGCTGCACCATGAGCATGGCCTGCTCGCGATGAGCCTGCTCGGGCTGCTGCTGGCGGCCAGCCCGCCCGCGGCAGCGGGGGGAATGTTCAGCCGGCCCGCCAGCCCCTGAACCACGCGATGAAGCGCGTCAGACCGTCGGCGAGCGCCACCGCCGGACTCAGGCCGGTGGCGGCCACGAGCTTGGCGGTGCCGGCGAAGGTGCGCGCGACATCCCCGGGTTGCAGGCCGAGTTCGCGACGGATCGCGCGCCGCTCGGTGGCGCGCTCGAGCAGTTCGAGCAGCGCATTCACCGAAACCGGGTCGCTGCGGCCCACGTTGTAGACCTCGAATGGCGCCCAGCTGCTGTCGGGGCCGGTGGCGCGCCACAGCGCGGGATCGGCGGGCGCGCGGCGCGCGGGGGGCCGCCCGAGCAGCGCGAGGGTCGCCTCGACGGCATCGTCCACGTAGGTGAAATCACGCTCGAGCGCGCCACCGGCGTAGACATCGATCGGTCGGCCGGCGAGCAGCGCATCGCTGAACTTCCAGATCGCCATGTCGGGCCGGCCCCACGGTCCATAGACCGTGAAGTAGCGCAGCATCGTCACCGGCAGATCGAAGAGGTGGGCGTAGCTGTGGGCCATCAGCTCGTTGGCCCGCTTGGTGGCCGCATAGAAGCTCACCGGGTGATCGACCGGGTCGGTCTCGACGAAGGGCACGCGGGTATTGCCACCGTAGACGCTGGAGCTGCTGGCAAAGACCAGATGCTCGACCCCATGACGCCGGCAACTCTCGAGCACCGCGGTCGCGCCCGCGAGGTTCGAGGCCGCGTAGTCGTGAGGGTGCTCGAGCGCGTGGCGCACGCCCGCCTGGGCGGCGAGATGCACCACGCGCGAGGGCCGCGCGGCCGCAAAGGCGCCCGCCACCGCCGCGGCGTCGGCGATGTCGACCCTGTGGAACACGAAGTCGGGATGCGCCTGCAGGCGCGCGAGTCGGGTCTGCTTCAGGGCCGGGTCGTAGTAGGCGTTGAGGTTGTCGAGCCCGACGACCCGATGACCGTCGGCGAGCAGCCGCAGGCTCAGGTGCATGCCGATGAAGCCGGCAGCGCCGGTAACGAGGACGGTCGAGGACATGGGTGCGGTCGGGCAGCGACTAGAATGCCGAGGATAGCAGCCCGCTCCCATGGCCGATCCCACGCTCAGCCTCATCGTCATCACCCGCAACGAGGCGCACCGCATCGGCCGCTGTCTGGCCAGCGTGCCCTGCGCCGACCAGCAGGTGGTGGTCGACTCCGGCAGCACCGACGACACCGTGGCGATCGCACGGGCCGCGGGCGCGCAGGTGGTGCCCACCGGCGACTGGCCGGGCTTCGGTCCGCAGAAGAATCGGGCGCTCGGCTTCGCCCGCGGCCGCTGGGTGCTCTCGCTCGACGCCGACGAGGTCGCGAGCCCCGAGCTCGCCGCCGCGATTGCCGAACTGCTGGCCGCCGACGCCCGCGGCGAGCGCCTGGCCGACGCCTGGTGGATCACACGTTCGTCGCGCTGGTGCGGGCGCCCGGTGCGCTTCGGCGACTGGCGCAACGATCGCGTGCTGCGCCTGTTCCGGCGCGGCCGCGCGCGCTTCTCCGACGACATCGTGCACGAGCGGCTGCTCAGCGAAGGCCGCACCGGTCAGCTGCCCGGGCTGCTCTTCCACGACTCGGTCGACTCGCCCGAGGATGCGCGCGAAAAGGCCGAGCGCTATGCCCGACTGGGCGCGGTGCGGCTGCGCGAGCGCGGCCGTGGCGGGCTGGCTTCCGCGATCCTGCACGGCGGCTGGAGCTTCCTGCGTGGCTACCTGCTGCGCCTGGGTCTGCTCGACGGCCGTGCAGGGTTGGCGATTGCCCTGCTCAACGCGCGCGCCACCTACCTTCGTTATCGGCTCGCCGGCCAGCCGGCGGGCTCCCATCCTCCCCCCGGAGCCTCACCATGACCGCATCCGTCGACCGCTTTCCCCTGCCGGAGCTCGCCGACATCGCCCCCGACATCCGCGAGAAGATCCTCGCGGTGCAGGAAAAATCCGGCTTCGTGCCCAATGTCTTCCTGAAGCTCGCCCGTCGTCCCGACGAGTGCCGCGCCTTCTTCGCCTACCACGACGCACTGATGCTGCGCGAAAACGGTCTGTCCAAGGGCGAGAAGGAGATGATCGTGGTGGCCACCAGCGCCGCCAACCAGTGCCTGTACTGCGTGGTCGCCCATGGC
>Ga0315902_10002716_pt1 | contig 27172 bp, 38 predicted proteins | sample LakEriMetagenome_9_FD_203523 | JGI IMG/M metagenome (GOLD analysis project Ga0315902, IMG submission 203523) | Freshwater fungal communities from buoy surface, Lake Erie, Ohio, United States - Buoy 12 MA117 | ecosystem: Environmental > Aquatic > Freshwater > Lake > Lake biofilm | place: USA...
GATTTTATTGGCTGCAGCGAATGTTTCTGGTACAGAAAAAATTGATTTTGATGATATCCCATGGATAAGTGTTGGTGGTGCCCGTCAAGTGAGTCAAAAAGCATTTGATAGTGGTTTGTATGGAGTTCCAAAACATGTATTGCAATTAAATTTAAAGAAATTAGACAAGTCATCATTTCAAATTTTTAAAAGAATAACAAGCAAAGAAAAGTGGTCTTTGGAGGACATGAAAAGTTTAGTTCAAACTCTAAATCCTACATTCGCATTTAATATCATAAGTAATAATGAACACAAGTTTCCCAATCCATATGATATTGACTATACACTTTTGATAGAAATGATTGCTATAAATCAGAACAGTAAATTGCTTACTAAAATTATTAAACACGTGGTTGATAGCAAACTATTGGACGAAAGACAAAAAAATATATTTGTTAGTCGATTACATCATCATGCGATCAATATTCCACAACTTCCTCCGTTAAATTTAGAGGATATAAATGAACTAATTAATTTAGCAAGTCAATATCCATCTGTTGTTGGGTTTTACAGTTACGCGGTGTTATTATTTACACGTAGTAATGTATTTAATAATGTTTCGGATCATATAAGTACGTTTAATAGATTTGAACAAATTAAACAAGGTGGACTGAATCTTAAGACTACGGTTGCATATAATTCATTCAAGTCACTTTCTAGTGTTTATCTTATACGTTTAATTCAAAACGGTACTATTTTTAATCAAATAATATCACATATACAAAACACGTATAAAAATTATGGCCTATCTATATACTTTAAATTTGTAGACACTCTTTTACAAGATTCGCCTAACATAGAGTTTTTAAAATTAATTGTGTCGATTTTGGACGGTCCAAGTCACGATCAGTTAGATCCATCGTTTTTTGCTGCTTTTGAGTCATCGAAGACGCAATATAGACGATATATTGCGGATTATCTTATCAGTTTTAAGTTTAATCAATTAAAAACCGACAGTCATTTGTTTATAATAAAGACATATGTCGATGACGACGCTGCTGATAATTTACAAAACTATCTGCAAAAACTAGAACCAAAAACTGGAGAGATTTTAAGTTCGGTATTAAAACAAAGTTCCAGTGAATTGATGACCCGGTTTTTAAATTTAAATTCGGAGTTCACAAAATACATCCCCGATATTGATGGATTTGATTTAGCTGATTATTTACGTAAATCTGACGGCGCAACTTTTCAACGAAATGTAAATGGAGTAATTAACGCTTTTTCTACTAAACGTTTACTGTCTTTTTCAGATCTTAGTGGTATTGTTTTTGCAGCAGATTCAAAAAACGAACTTTTTAATATTTTTATCGATAAGGTTTTTCCTGATTTGTACTCAAAAAAATCACTTTTTGAACAGAATGTATTTGACTTGGAAAATGTAATATTTTTGGCAACAGATTCAGTTCAAAGACAATATGAATCGATACCACGTCTGATACAAGAGTTTTATAAGGTTGCTCCTAATGAGTTTACTGTTTATAAAAATGCTGCAGATGGACCTAAATGGTTTTCGGACACGATTGGACTATTGTCAGAAGGACTTGACAGAAACGCAATAATGGTTGGCATTACACTATTGTCTGATCCTATATCACTGTTTCCTCCATCAAAACTTGATCCGAAACTCATTAATTTATTTTTAAATTCCGTCAGTCAACGATCATTAACTTTTGGTTTATTATCACAAATAGTGAATGACGATAACATGTTTATTCCAAAAAAAGAAGATAATGATGAAGTTAATAGTATTTTGATGATACTTTTTTCAAGTCCACTTTCAAATGAAACATTAATTAAAATTAAAAAGTTTAACCCGACTTTTTTTGAAACGATTGATGATAGCAATTTAATAAAAATAACAGGCGATATAGGATCAACACTAAGAAATACGGTAAGACCGGAAGGGACAGATAAACTTAGTTGGGATGGATATTTGATTCAGAACTTAAGGTCTATATTCGACCAATTGAAAAAGAACCCAAATTTATCCAATATCGATACCTTTGTTGCGTTTTATTTAAAAACATTACGAGTGTCATCCAATCCAGAAAAGTTTGTGGAATTTGTAAAATTTCTTGTGGACTGGAAAGGCGCATCTTTAGGTATACGAAACATAAATACAATTGTCGGTTCATTGGATCAAACAGATTACAAAACAAAACGTGAATTACTTTATAATAACAAAGGATTATCTGAAGTAATTTTTACAATTTTAGGTGATCTATTGAGATTCGCTAATGATCCTGTTTTCAAGTTTGTTTATAGATTCTCAGTGAACAAAATGTTTATTCTTTCTAAATATTTGGAGTCCAGAGAAGAATCCGCAGATTCAAATATCGTTAGTGACATGTATGATTATACCCCTGATAATTTAAAGGGAGAGTTTGTAAAGAAAATATACGCTGATAACAAAGTGGTGTTCGACGCAGATTTAACTGGTAAATTACTCGCGTCAACTCAAACACCACAAACAGCTGAACTTTTATTGAATCGCACAGATCTTGATAACTGGAAAGTGTGGCAAATATTAGAACTTTTTAGATATAATGATTCTATTAAATCGACTGGAGTAAAAACATATGTATATAAAAGACTCGCAAAGTATTTTCCAAAGTTTACTGAAGATGACTCTCAAGATTTTATTTTCGGGTTGTATAGCTTTAACTCCTTGCTTTTCTTTTTAGCCAATAAACCTAACATTACAAAGAACTCGATTTACGTTTTATTTAATAAGGCTTTGTCTGACGATATCTCCAAAGATAACGTTTTTAGTCGAACAGAATCAATCGCTAAAGTAATTAACCGATATCACAATCCAATGGTTATGACTTGGTTTATAGAAGCAGCTAATTCATCTGCGGCGAGTTCAGTTTATTATTCTACGTCGTATGATGATTTATATTTGAAGATTTTAGATTTACAAAAAAATAGAATCTCACCATTTACGGTAAGAGAAATGTTAAATGGTATTTCACGTGAAACCAAAGATGTCAATGATAAACTTTTTAAATACGTAATATCGTTTGCAACGTCTTTAATTAAAAATAACGGATCTAATATCAATCCAGATATAATTGAACAGGTTTTAAATTATACGAGCAAACGTTTAACTTCAAAAAATAAGTTTAAAGAAATACTAAATTTGTTTCTGACAGCCACAAAACCAAATCTAAATGACCGTTTGGTTTATTTGTTCATGGACACTTTAAATGCAAGCGCTGATTCCGATCAATCATATGAAGTAGCTAAACAGATAATTAGAAGTGTTGGTCCATCTATAACTACATCAATGATCCACAATATTATTACAAAAGGAATTGATCCCACACATGACATTAAATTTCAAAATAAAGAGTTAGTGACTAAAATCATAAACTTAAAAAACAATAAGTTAACAAGAGATGATATTAAAACATTGGTGTTGGGATCTAATGATCCCAAAGATACTGTTAACAAAGTTAAGGATTATGTGGACAATAATTGGCTTAAACAACTGGCATCAGTGTATCGTATTCCGGTTGATGAAAGTTTAATTAAATATTCAGATTATTACAATATTATGAACGAGGACAAAAAACAAGCATATCAAATGGATTTAAATCAAGCATTCGATGTTTTTGATCAATCCTATAAAAAAGCAACAGGAAAGAGTTGGGATAAACAAAAGTTTATTTCACGTGCTCAATCGTGGACATTCTTTGGCGATGACGCTGGATATGTTGCTGTACGTGAACAACGTGGGGGTATGGTTAAATTAGTAGGTGTTGCTGGCAATCCAAAAAGTGTATTACGTGGGTTTCGTGAAATGACAGCCGAATACGCAGGTAAATCAATATGGGGTGCTGTCAGTTCTGATATAGCAGATATGACAATAAGAATTGATCCGAACTTTAAAAAATTAACTGTGCCATCAGGTATGGTGGGTAAATTAATGTTTAATGCAATTAAAGCAATTATCCCCCCTCAAGTATTCGGAGGCGCTGTAATCAAACAAGTTAATGCTGATGGTACAATTACTTTCGATTATCCGGATGTGGGTGAAACTAACAAAGTATTGCTTGGAAACACAGAATATTTCGATTTTCTTAAGACACAAGTATTGAGTGATCCAAGAATCGCACCATATAAAAACATCATACAGAAATTGTTTTAATTTTACATAATAAATAATATTATGACAAAAGACGAACTTAAAAATTTGATTAGACAGATGTTGAATGAAGCACCGTTGGGATCATTTACAACTATTGGTGACTTTGAGAAACGCAAGTCGTTTAAAGATCCTAGGGATCTCAAATCACTTAAACATCCTGATACAATTAAGAAGGTTACTGATCTATTGAAGAACAGTAAAGTTGACTTTGACTTGTATTTTGTAAATAAACCGGGATTAAGAAAATTTAGTGAACGTGGTAGAGTTACTTATGATTTTATTAAGAACCCATATCCTGATGGATTGGGATTAAGTCCAGATGAAATCAAAATAAACAGCGATAATATTACCGTTTTCTTTGTAAGTAATACCGCAGCGGATAAGGTTCCAATGACTCCTTGGACAATTGTTCATAGAATTGGACATGCATTGAACCGAGTTGATCCATTTCAGGAGTATACCAAGTGGTTAGATAAAGAATTTGATGAATTACTTGCTTTATATGGTAAACAAAAAGTAAGTAGAACCTATGATAATGATTACAAAAAGATAAGAAAATATGAATTAGCTAAGGGTAGATTGTTTGAACTTATAGGAACAATGAACAGTGCTAGAACTGGTAGACTACATCTTAGACCATATGAGTTTTATTATGAGTTGTTTGTACAGTATATGAAAGATGGTGAAATCGAGTTTAATCCGTTAACCCAAAATATATTGGTTGGGTTTGGTCCGTATGGTCGAAAATCTATTGCCAAAACACAAAACTTGGAAGAGGCACAAGACAAGTTGGATATGATTGCTAGAACCATACCTTATTATCTTAATGATGTATTGTATGCTAATGTCGGTGAGATATTTGTGATGTAATATTCGGAGTTTGTCTGGATATGTATAGTTGTTGTCGAAAGACAATCTATAACTTTGGTTGATATAAAATGGGTTATCAATTGAATTATAATAACTGTAACAATATAAATCACAAATATAACATATGGCAGATAGCATAGCAGATAAGTTCAAAGGACTGCCAATTGAGGACTTGATAGTTTCTCCGTTGGTAGGTATGGCAAAAGGACAAGCCAAACTTAATGATGTAACGTGGAAGTACATTAATGAAGTTGGTTTTACCACAGACAAAGATGGTAATACTGTTCCTCGTAGTTTGGATGTACAGATCAATAGATATGTACAAGTAGCAGGACAACCAGCACCAGAACTTCAATCAATGAAGAGTATGGTTCCGTTGTTGCCATTGATACCAATTCCAGCATTAGCAATCACACAAGCTGACATTGAGTTTACAATGGAAGTACAACAAAGTGATACAACCACAACAAATTCAAGTTCTGAGGTTGACACAAGTGTCACTGCCAAGTATAGTTCTTGGTGGGGATTGAGTGTGTCTGCGAATGTGACCGGTAAGGTTGCATCCTCAAAAGAAAATACACGCAAGACCGACAATAGTGCAAAGTATGACGTTAAGGTTCATGCTGAACAGTTGCCACCAACTGAAGGTATGTTGAAGTTGAGTGATGCGTTGATTACTATGATGGACCCAGTTGTTATTGGAAACAGTAACGGTGGTGGTACATCTGGAACAAGTGGAACCTAATTGTGAATAAATAAGTTATAGTTATTATGAGTGCCGTCACATTGGAAGATTTGATTAAATCGCTGAAATCGGCGGTTATAAATGCGTCAAAGGTATTGGAGACATCCAATATCAATTCGATACATGATTATTTTAATGATGACGGCACTCCTAAGACTCTTCCTATCAAGGTTGGGGATAAAACGTCACAGATTCCATTGTATACGTTGATTAACCAACAGAATTTGAATATCTCAGAGTTGGAGATTAGTTTTCAGACCAAGTTGTTTAGTGATCGTATGAGTGGATCCAATGATGTTAGTGGCAGTATGGATGATGACAGTGGAACCCCTCCCGTTAGTGGGAGTAATGGTGGTTTACTTTGTGATATACACAGTCCACAACAGTGTCAAGATGGTGGATATGCTAATATCAAGATGACGTTCAAGATGGGTGATAAACCCGAAGCGGTTTCACGAATCAATGATATGTTAATACAACAGTATAATCTATGATTGGAGGAGGAATACCATGTCCGGTCTGTGGAATGAAGTTGCAATTGACAATTGACTTCATGATTGAACATTCTGCAGCAGCGTGTCCAAAATGTTATTCGGTTATGCAGTTTCCAAAGAACGATAAATTATTTGATGAATATAAGAAGATAAAGGCGGAAATGGATACGTTGAGAAAACAAATAAGAAGTTATGGGTGATTACAAACTGATTATTTCTCGTTACGATGAAAACGTTGATTGGGTTAAATCTTTTGACGACTATGTGATTTTCAATAAAGGCACTGCGGCTGGTCTTAGTGAAGATATATTAAACCGAACTTATTATTTGCCTAATGTCGGAAAAGAAGGAGAGATAATACTCAGATATATTATTACTCATTACTATCATTTGCCTCCTAAAATTGCATTTTGTCAAGGTCGTTACGACGATCATTACAATTTATCAGTATCGGAGTTTAAATCTGGACTGTTAATATTGGAAGATGGTTATAGTATTTTGGACTATTCCACGGATCAGTGTACACGTAGAAATTTGAATTTACCCACGTTTAATATACAGTATTGGACGCATAAGTTAGACAATTACAATAGAGAGTATGATTTACAAACGTGGTGGAAACAAGTGAGTGGAGAAGAATATATACAAAAACCTATTGTATTTTGGGGCAGTATATTTTGTGTTGAGAAAGAGTTGATCTATAGAAGACCGTTATCGTTTTACAAAAAACTGCATGGATACTTTACCAAACACAGAAATCCAGTAGAAATGCATTTTTTAGAAAGAACGTGGGCTAATATATTCATGATATAACAAATATCTTCTAAATAGATTTTTTATTATATTTATGATAATATGACCGATTTGCTTACTGAGACTTTCAACAAACATCTTGGATTACTACGTGAGAAATTGCGGTTAAACGAGTCTCATTCGTCTGACTTCATTCGTATAGAGTTATTGCACGTAATGAATGCATTGACAAATATGAAAAAGAGTAAATCTTACAGCAACGATCAATTAGACACTGTAAGAAAATATATTACCGGTCTCGAAAAACTGTACCGTAATAGCATTCATGACATGGATCTAGCCAATTTTTCCAAAGAAATTAAAAATATGGTTGACGACAATCCAGAATTGTTGTTAATTGGTCCGGTTGTTACGCAGAAATTTTACGATCAGCTAACCACTTCTACAAAACTATGACCCCAATAACCCTCATCGATAATCTGATTGAACGTAAGGTGTCCGTCATCTGTGAAAAAGTGAACACCCTTTCCAATTTCCTTTTGGAAGTAGAAACCGAAGACGTGTCTCAAGAACAAATTGTTGTCAGTGATATCGGATTAAATTTCTTGCAGACCAAGTTGGCGGATCTTAACAAGAAAGCAACTCGTTGGAAATTGCCTCCGTTGGAGTTGAAAATAATCAAAGAAGAAGATGTAAGAGATCCGGGAGCAAACTACGTCACCAAACGTTACACCATTTCAATCACCGGTGAATCCCCACGTGTTCAAGGATATGAGTTTATTGCCAAGATTGAACACACCGACGCTGGTAACATCATCAACGTTTCTCCAGACGCTAGCGTAAAGAATCTTCCTGACGAGTTTCGTCAAGCTGATGCAGAGTGTGATGTATGTCACACCCGTCGTGAACGTCTCAATACGTTTGTGTTGAGAAAGGAAGTTGATAACAGTTTGATGAAGGTTGGTAGTGGGTGTCTCAAGAGATTCCTCCCTGCGGTGAGTGTCAATGCGTTGATTAACTACGCTCATATGTTGGAGGATCTACGTCAAACTATAGAAGAAGGAGACTTCGATAGGGAAGATGTTGGTGGGGGTAGATCATCAATGAAGTATTACGACGTTAAGTCATTGATCAATGTTTTGGCGTTGGCATTTTTGGCTGAGGGTCGATATATCAGCAAGACCAAAGCAAATGTAGAAATGATTCCTTCTACCGCAGATTTTGCGTTGGCTATTCTTCGTAATAATGTAACCGACCAAGAGACGAGGAATAAAATTGAGTCGATGCGTGGTAAAGCAGACGAACTTACTGATAAGATATTGGATTGGTCTAAGAACTATGACTTTGTTGGTCAAGGAGAAGACAATCCTTCGATGCAAAATCTGTTCAATAACATGCAGGTTTTGGCACACAGCGAAACTGCAAATATCAAGAACATGGGATATTTGTCAGCGTTGTTTGGTACTTACTTGAGAGAGACTAATAAGGCAGAACGTTTGGCTAATGCTAAGCCAAGTGAGTTTGTTGGAACGGTTGGTGCCAAGATTGAATTTGAGGCCAAGGTTTATCGTGTCAGAACCTATAATGGTCAGTATGGTGTTGGTTATATATACGCTCTTGAAGACGCGTCTGGTAACAAGTTTGTTTGGTTCAGTAGCAATGACGTTGGGTTGGAAGAAAACGAGACGTATAAGTTCAAGGCAACTGTTAAGAATCATCAGGTAAGTAACTATGGTGGTCATAAGGAGACTATTATTACCCGTGCTAAGGTAACCAAGTTAGATGGCACTAAGATGAATGAAACAGGCATTTAAATCACATGAATTATAATTCATACATAAACAGATGGTTAACCGAAGCAATTACCGTAGGTCGTGATATTCAGTTAACATCTCCGTTAAAAGACTCTGATGTAATTAGAGTATACCACGGATTTTATAATCCATTAGACGCTATTAAGTTTTGCAAATACGGTGTTAGTGGAAAGGAACTCGCAGATAGAGCTTATTCGTTCGAATCAAATAATAATCCATATGGTTTATTTGTAACACCACAATTTGAAATAGCTAAACGTTTTGCTAGTTCATATCAATTGGGAAAAAATGAAAAGGGTGAAACTGACAATTTGAGTGTGATATTGGAGTTTCAGTCAAAAGTCAAAGACCTTGAAGCACCCGTTTGGCCAGGCGGGGGTTTCACTGTTCAAGGTCAAATGAGCCAATATTGGGATAATTCAGGTGGACTGAAAAGTATGATGGCCGATAGAGAGAAGGGTAGACTTAAACAAAGACAAGACATTCTGCAGTCTGATAGAAAAGATCTTGAGTTTATAAAACAAAGCGACAGACCCGAATTGGCATTTGCATTGTCTGCAATGGGAGAACCACAAGCATTATTCATAGGAGATTTAAATCCAAACATGATTCGTGCTGTGTGGATATATACAGGTAGTAGTGCGGGTCGTTATGGCACTTTTAAAAGAGTATCAAGACAAGAGTTTTTGGATCAATATGAACATTTATTAACCAAGTCCAAAAAACGATTGGGTCCGGATCATAAAGTTTATAATCCCAATGATGAGTGGAAAGGATTAAGTGACTTTGCTGACCGGTTTGTTAAACAAAGTGGATACAGTAAATCAGAAATAGAAAACTATCTTGATTGGACGTTGAAAAATAACAAATCTAACTTGATAGATACACTTGAACAAAGTTTGTGGCCAAAACAACTAAAACAGGCAATAAAAGATCTAGATTTAGACCCGGATAACAAGTATTTTATACCATAAAGTTAAACTATTTTAACTTAGATATAATCTGTTGAATATCTTCTCCGGATTTATCTATTAGATATTGTAATCCAAAGTGTAATGGACTTGGCCAATCACCGTATTCAACCCACTTGAACTCTTCCGTTTCCCAGTTGAGTCGTGGGATAAATTCTGTTTCTATAATAGCCAAAAAGTTATGATACTTAAACGTTCCTTTTTCAAAAACAACCAATGGAACTAACTGGACAGAACCGTTATATCCTGCTTCTTCTCTTATTTCTCTTTTAACTGCGTCTGAGGGGGTCTCTTTGCTGTCGATTGCGCCACCCCAAACACCCCATGTATGAGGTTGTTCTACTGAACTTGAACGATATGGCAATAGTATTCTTTTTGTATCTTTTGCAAGAAATATGCAACCAGCGCCTTGTTTACCCCAGAACCCAGTTGTTGCTAATGCGGATGCATGGTCGATATCATCGTTTTCTGTGACGGGTAATATGTTTTGAACAATATTTGATAGTGTTTTGGTTAACCCACCTTTTTGTTTAACCACTTTTATTTTATCAGGTGGTATATTTTCTAACACCACGAATGTTTGTGTAGCTCTAATTACACGTTGTAAATCCAAATTTTCACTACCTTGTAGTTCGTCATATGTGAATTCATACTCATACTCATTCAACCACGATGGGTTTTTCTCAAACCAAAATCCCTCTTCTTCAATATATGCACCATGATCAATCAATGTTCCGAGATCGGCCGCAATGTTCATTCCTGACACATTAACCTTAAGAAGAACCCAATCAACACTTTTGCTACCGTGAGGTGTTCTTGGACCGTATTCTTTCTGTGGCGTTATCCCCATAAAAATAGGAGACATTCCGTAGGCCCTATGAACCCATTCATTGTCACCTATTGTATATTGAATTGGCTGATTTACTCGTAACCCGTCTTTGATAATGGATGGTAAACGATCTTTGGTAGTGTAATGATATCCAAACTCAATAAAGTTATTTTCAGCTTCATTAAGCAGATCACCAAAGAAATCACTATACTGAAATGAATTCATATTTTAACTGAATATAAATAGTTTATACTTGACAAATAGTTATTATAACTCTATAGCTTGCAGGCGCAACAAGCGAAAACAATCACTTATATTTCTTTTTTTAATATTATTAATTGAGTTAACTTAGTTAAGCGCAGCAAGCAGTTAATCTACTTTAACAATTTTGATATATCTTGGTTCTGACATATCTCTTTTATATCCGGTGGGTATATTATTGCCACCGTCACCCTTGGTTATTTCGACGAAGTTCTTGATATCCTCTGGAGGTATACCTGATATTACTCCGTTAACCACATCCATTTCGGGTGTGTTTTTGCTTTTATAATCTGGTTGATCTATGTTAATATAGTTCAACACGGTGTTTCTACCGACAAGATATTGGTATAATGTTTCAAACTCACGTTTAATAGTTTCCTTTTCTCTGAGATTATCTGTTTGGTGATATTTGAATATTTTGTTGTGGATTTCTTCTTTTTGGTTTTGAGTGAAACCGTGGTACTTATAGTCACCTATTATGTCGTTTTTTTCATGTAACCTTTTTGTGAGTGGTTCCCTAAACATATGATCTGATATATCTGGACGATATGATCGTGTTCCAAACCTACTTTTGAACCCAAATCGTTTATAAAAGTTAACAAGTCTTTGATAACTGGTTGTTCTTTTGTATCCGACCATTCCAAACGATCCCCCTTCTGCGGGGGTCAATGTAATCATCAAACCATTTTCATCTGCAAAACGAGTTAACTCTGTCATATAAGACGAACCTGTGCCAACTGGAGCGTCTTTCTTGGCCACCAACTTTTTTAGATTTATATGATCCCGATATCCCACAGAGTATATATCCAGAAATTCTTTGTATTTGTTTTCCAATGAGTTTAACTTCGCTTGGATTTTTTGATCTGGTTCGTTGTTTATGCCAAACCCTCTTAATTTCACAACGCCACTTGTTGGAACATCTGATTCATTCAAACACTCCACAATCATCTCTTTAAGGTCTAGTTTGGTCATATTACGAAATATAAATATACGTTACGAACTATAATTAACACAATTAATAGGATCACACTATGTCATATAGTGTATGAGTGATGATGTATCAGAAATATTAGAGAAGTATCCAATAACCAATACAGATTGGATTTTTAACAGAACACCCGCTAGTTTAATGACTTATATAAAGATCACCACTAATTCTGTTAGATTGACTAAACCGTCACTCAAAATAACTCTTGATCTGGCAAATCAAAAACAATATTTCTTCAGAGAAATATATGATCTTTCAATGGATAAACGTCAGTTTGACCCATGGAATCGTATATTTCCAAATCAACCCGGAAGAATCATAAACAACGAATTGTTAAAGAAAAACCATCACATAAACTATACATGGGATGCCATTATAAATCATGAAGGAACTAAGACATTTCATTATATCTACACTACATCAATTGAAGGAATTAAAATAATGTGTATAGACAGACTCATAAATATATAAAATTGTTATGTTAAATCTCAATCCAATAAAAAATTTCGTAGAGACAAGAACGAAAAAAACTTGTTTAATTAATCTCGATGTGAGCGAAAAAGCTGTTCTGGAATACAATAACGCAAGTCCATTTCCGCACGTGTTCATTGATAATTTTGTCAATGATATTGCGATGTTGGATACAATTGTTGAAGAATACAAAAACTATCAGGCTTGGGGTTATGATCCATATTCTGTAAAACATCAAGTTAAAAAATTCTTTAGTCCATGGTCTAAAGAAAATGTTTTAGAAATGCCTCCCGTAACAAAACAATTAATCGACTATCTAAATTCGCCTACAGTTTTAAATAAACTAGAATCATTAACAGGTATTAGAGGATTGATGCCGGATCCGGATTTAAAAGGTGGAGGAATGCACCGTATCGATAGTGGCGGAAAGTTGTCAGTACATGCTGATTACAACAAACACCCAATAAAACCATGGTATCGTCGAATGAATTTGTTGCTGTATCTAAATAAACATTGGGAAGAATCATGGGGTGGCGATTTACAACTTTGGAACAAGGATATGACTGCAATGGTGAAAAGTGCCCAACCTATATTCAATCGGGCTGTTATTTTTAACACCACTCCCACCGCATATCATGGACACCCACACACATTAAACTCACCAGAAGACGTTTCTCGTTATTCTATTGCGGTGTATTATTTTACACATGATCGACCCGATCATGAAAAAGATAACACAACATCGGCAACATGGAAAGATATCCCACAATAATTTATGAAATCAAACAGACGTAATTTTTTAATACAGTCTGGTCTACTGGGGTCTATTACCCTTGGACTTGACTCAAATGCAAACAACCACAAACATCAGAAAGATTCCGTAGAAAAGGTATTTCTGCGAAACAAGTTTGATCCAACAAAGGATCCAAAACGTATTCGTAAAAGTTTCTACGATCTAACAGATGAAGATCTACGTAATCTATGTAAGGCAATCGGTTATATGCGTAATGATATACCCACTGATAGTCCTCTTCACTGGGAAAATTACGGCAGACAACACGCTCATCACTGTACCGAAGCCGGCAAAGACAATCCTCAAGTTCACTGGAGCTGGCACTTCCTCCCATGGCATAGGGGGTATGTGTATTTCTTGGAACGTATTCTTGCCAACATTCTCACCACAAAGTTAAATATTGATGGGTCTAAATTCTCTTACCCATACTGGGATTGGAGTACGCATCCAGAAATGCCAAACACCCGTATTCGTCAACAAGCCGGTCTTGCAAGTCCATTGTTTGGTTATGACCTAACACAAGAGAACATGGTTAACGTTGACAATCTTGGATTTGATAATACTGCATTATATGATGGAAGTCGTGGACCGACCATACTAAAGCCAAAGATGGACCCAGACAACGAACTTACCGAGGATTCAAAGAATCATATCAAGGAGGCGTTGTATTATACTAGTGCGTCATATATTAATCGGATTCTAATGGCACCTTTTGAACAGTTTGCTGGGGGATCTACTATTGATAGAACGACCGGACAAGGACTTCTTGAACAAGGACCACACAATGACGGTCATGATTGGGTTGGAACTCGTATTGGCAAAAACAGGACTATGGGAACATTGAGATATGCGGCTCTTGATCCGATATTCTATATGCATCATGGAAATATTGATCGTATTTTCTCATTGTACACACAACCGATGCCAGATCTTGACGGACCATGGGGTCAACAAGTGTATGAATATACTGACATTGATGGTGCGTGGGTTAAAGTTAGCGTCAAAGATATTATGACTGGTATCAGTAATAATATCAGTTATGCTGAATCACCATTGATGGCCAAGATTGCACATCGTCCCAGCAATGTGACCAGAAATATCGTGGTTCCAGTTCAAAAGAATATCGAGAACGACCCTGTTAGTGTCACAATTTCATCCACCATTGTGAAGAAAATCGTTGCAAGCAAACTTGCGTTGATGGATGTTAAGTTGGGCGCAATCAACTATACTGGAAAGTATCAAATCAATATCACAATGAAAGATGCAAACGGAGTTGACACAAACGTTGGTCGCATTAGAATGTTGGACGGTGAACATCGTAAAGATACACGTCCAAATGTGGATCATGTTTTCAGTGTTGCATTGAAGACTATTAACGATCCTCCCACCGGTGATGTGGTGTTGACATTTGTTCCTCCAAAGAAGAACGTAAAACTCAAAATAAAGACGTTGGAGTTTATGTCGGTTGATTAAAATATTGAACTTTTTGTTGACAACCCCCTATGAAAAACACTACACTTGAAGATATGAATAATTTTCAAAAGAAGACTGGTATAAACATATACATCAAAAAATATATTGATCGACGCAACGAAGACAGAGAATACAACAAAAACGCTCTCTTCAAGATTAAAGCGCCAAACTTCTCAACTGAAGTTAGCGAAACTCTAGCAAAAATTCTTATCGAAGAGGGCGAACTGTTCAAGAATTTTCCTGACCGTATATACTCTATCAAAAAGCCAAACTCAAATGATATTGTAATTAATGATAAGTATGTTGTTGAAGTCAAAGGCACTACCAGCCATGATGGGTTGATCACTCTAAGCGACGGTAACTTAAAATGTTATGCGTGGATATGGTTTGATTTTAATGATGTTGTTAATGAAAAATCAAATTACGTTATCATTCATGTTTTGAAGCACCCGGAGATTAATATCACTCCTAAATTCATTAAAACAAACAGAGAAAAGAAGATGACCATTAAAAAATTGTGTCGTGATATTAAGTGTGGATCTGATTATGAAATGTATGAATACGATGTTATGAATTTCAAAATGATGAAATCAGGAGATGTTCAAAACGAGTTTTTCGAAATCTTATAATGAGCAATGTTAGATTTGATCATAAATCTCTAGGATACAACAGCGATGAAGATCGCATGGAATATGCGTGTGATATTTTTGGTCAATATGACAAAATAAACAAATGTGTAGGATATTGTAAATACTATTCTATAGAACCGGAAAGAGAAACAGTATACATTGAATTTATTACAATTTACTTTAACCATCGAAGACGTGGTTATGCCACAAAAATGGTACAAGAATTGTTAAAAAGGTATACATTACATTGGGATTACAAATTTACAAAAGATGGAAGACGGTGGTATGAATCACTGATTGACCGAAACATAATATGATAACAAAATCGCAAAACGAACTTACCATTGCAGTATATGCAAGGGGAATTAGGAACATTCAGAAGCAACTTGAACCTTATGAAAGGATGATCCAAGAAGAACTTGGACGATTGTTTCCATCTCTTCTAGATGAAGAAAAAGATGGAGTGGTTGATTGGACATGTGATATCATGAACTGTTCATCCGACGACGAGGTGTTTGAAACACTTGAAAGAATTCGTCAAATTCAACAGGAAAAACAGAAGAAAGATTGGATCTGTAAATATTGTGGCAAGAATACTTATGATGTAGACTGTGAGTATTTGTTTGGTACCAATCATGTATCTTGTGTACTTTCAAACGAAGATGAATCCGAACCACTAAAAACAGTGGAACAACTTAGATCACAAATGTCTCGCATGCAGGATTATATCACTCAACTAGAATCACGGTTAACACAACTAGAAACGCAATATGAAGAACCTACAAATTGATATAAAGATTAAATTACAGATCAATGACACCATCTTGGAACTATCTAAGGATGATGCAGAAACATTGTATAACACGTTGGGAAACGCCTTGAATAAGACAAGCAATCCGTATCCTTCGTATCCTTGGATAACGAATCCAGTTCCTTATAAAATAACAGGAGGAACGGGATCGGGAGGAACTGGGGAATTGCCATATTATCCACCGGGAGTTCGATCCATGGATCCTACATGTACATGTTCGATACCATGAGGTGAAATAAAAACGTGGTTATTGTTGTATAATAATATTTATGTTATATGACAATACAACGTATCAAAGAACTCATTAAAGAAAGCATCGAAGAAGTTATTGAAGAATCTTCTTGTCCCATGTGTGGTGAATCTATATATGAGGAAGAAAAGAAATGTGAATGTATGAAAGAGGATCACGGATCCGAACTTGAAAAATACAAAGACATTCTTCAACAAAAACTTAATCAATTAAAGTAAAACAAAACCACCGTTTTATCGGTGGTTTTTTCATATCTTTTTAACACTCGGATGTGCTGCCCAATACGAATCTGAACCATAATATGTTCTAATTTCATCGTCCTTATTAATATCAGACAATGTAAAAAACACAAATAGTTTGTTTATTGTATCGGTTCTCCATGACGCATTTGGATTATCTGAATGATTATAGATACATCCGTATCCAAGTGGTAATGCGTGGACAGGTGTAATGCCAACCGTTTCTGATAAAGGAGTTCCACCTCTTGGATATATAAAAACATAATCACGAGCAACATTATCCGGAACTGTAATAAATGGCAATTCTTCTAGTATAGTATTGGACGGTATGTGTTCAGTTGCAAATACGCCATATCCATGAATTGAAGATTTACGTGACTCGATATGTGGATGATGATATAAAAGTGGTTTCATAAATTAAACTTTTTAACACCGGGAAAGAAATTCCAATAGTCAGTATCCCCTCCGTAATATATCAATATTTCTTCGTCTTTCTTAATATCGGTTTGAGCATAAAAAACGAATGTTCGGGTTTCAACATCAGTGATCCAAGTGGCGTTTGCAAAATCTCCATGATTATATAAAGTAGCATATCCAAAAACAAGTGCATATATAGGTTTTATATTTTCTACATTTGGAGTTCCACCTCTTGGATACAAAAAAACATAATCAGATTTTACTGATGGTGGGATTTCTATGAAAGAACACTCCTCCAACAAAGATCCTGATGAAAAATTTTCTTTGGCAAAAACACCATAACCATGAACCACCGATTGACGTAACTCAATATTTGGACTTTGATACAACACGTTTTTCATTTTTGATACATAGTAAGATGCATGCATAAAAAAACGGAAGAATGTTACTTCTTCCGTTTCGTTTAATTGTGATTCAAACTTATGGTGTTGCGAGTGTGGCAGTCTGAGTCACCAAACCACCTGAACCAACTGTATAACCAGATGTATTTAATACCAACCTGTATTTACGATACTCACCGTTAACAGATGGGAATCTCAAATCACCAAAGCTAGATGTTAATGTGGTGTTACCACTACGTGAATACAATGACATAGTAATATTTGTCAGATCATCGTAAACCTCCATACATCCATATCTATTATTTGCAGTAGTATAAGATGAACTTTGGTTTGTAATGTAAGTATTATATGAACCGTCGTCCTGACGAACCGAGATACTACTATTGTTCCAGATATCAGCTCCGTTAACAATATAAGGACCACCTTTACGACTTCCCGCCTGATCTAATGGACCCGATTGATATATTGTAACTGGAGGGTTTGGACGACTTCCACTGTACCATGGGGATAATGTACCATCGTCAATAGCGGTCATGTGTGCATCACCGCTAAAGATCAATAATTTGCCCACTGATCCACTGTTTTGACTGATATAATGTGCAATCTTTTTACGATAGGTAGTATACTTTTCCCAACCGTCATCTCCTGTCCAACCTGTACGAGTATCATCACCTTCCCATGCGAAACTGTTTATCCACACTTTTACTGGACATGTAGTATCTATAACTTGTTCCTTAAACCACGTTTCTTGTTCAGGTGCCCATACATATTTAGAATCATCATCTGTATTAACCGCAGGCATTCTTTGAGAACGATTATCGGTTACAATAAATTTAACACGACCAATCTTAAATGTATGATAAATTGGTTGATGTTCTAAAGCCACCGATGCCGATGTGTATGACTCAAATGAAGCGCTTAACGGATAATGTGGAAATATAAGTCTATATGCAGCAGACGCATACGCTTTATCAAGATGAGTCGAATCTGAATTGTTTTCACCATAATCATGATCATCCCAGATATAATCCAACGGAACATTTCTCAACAAAGAAGGCATATAATTTGGTGAAGATCCCGAGGTGTATGTATCGTCATGGGGGGAATAATATACAGATCCAGATGCGATAGATGTTTCATAAGCATCTTCGTAGTTTGATTGTGTGTCTGGTTCATACGCATCGTCCCAATAGTTCATATCACCCATGTGAATAAAAATATGTGGAGAATAATTTGCAATTTTTTGAAAAATTGTAGATGGGGTAATACTTTGTTGACAGCTAGCAAAACTTGCGCTAAAACTGTATGCGGACGAACTGACTGGATAAGTTTTAAATTTGCCTAAATACGGAAGTCCATACCCCTCGGTGTGAAAGGTGTAATTAACATATTCTTCTGTATTAGCTGTCTGATGATACAGCCAATAGTAATAGTCTGTATCGGGATCTAAATCTGTGAATGTAGCTTTTGCGTATGACTTCAGTGATTCAAAAGAACCGCTTTCAATTTCACAGTTCACCTGTTGATAACCTAAAGCAATTGAACTGGAATCGAATGGATCTTTTGTAATTACATAAGATATTTGTTCAGCTAATTGGTTTACGTGTCTATTTAATTTTGATACGATTTTAACTTGCATAAATGAAATAATTATTGAATTGCACCTACTGACACGAATAGAATTGATGGGTGATACAGATTTTCAGAAATGTCAATAAATGTTGAAGTTTCTGCATAATCGCCTATGCCAGTTGGATCATTATATGGATTGTACACACGAACAGAATAAATTGCATGATCGTCAAGAAAATTTACATGTGATATATGTAAAATTGACCCTGACGGTGTATTTGTAATGGTCCGAATACCATCTGGAGTTATATAGTCAACTAATGGTGATCCATTTTTATACCACTGATACAAAAATGAAGAAATTGGATTACCTTTAACTTCAACTGATAAAGTTAATGGATCGGAGAAATTGTTCACAGATGACGTTATTGGTAAATCAATAACGAATTCGGGACCGTAATATTGATTTGGTTGTTGTGTTTGAATTAATTGATAAAGATCGCCGTCATATGTTTTAACTTTGGTTCGTGGTAAAGACGAATCGGATGATATATGTGATGGAATATCGGAACTAATCAAACGTGAACTTTGAAGCAAAATAGGATCTACAAGATTTGAAAATGGAAATGTTTGTACTTGAGACATATTGGTAATAAATATAAAATTCAAATTCAAATCAACACAACACAATACAATTTCAGAACATAATCGGACAATCCATTCTATTTATTCATATTATGAACTTTGTACAAGTATTACTAACAACCACCCATCAACTACATGTGTATCATTGGCAAACGGATAGTTATGCCCAACATCAAGCATTTGGTGGAGCGTATGATGCCATAGATGGATTAATGGATCAATTTGTGGAAGTTTTTATGGGTAAATATGGAAAAGTGGCAGCCAAAGAAGGATTTAACATTGAACTTAATAATATAACAGATAAAAATCCAGTCGAATTTATTAACACTGTCATTGATTTTTTGACGAATGAACTACCAAAAAATATCAAAGAACAAGATACGGATCTATTAAATATACGTGACGAAATATTAGGTGAACTTAACAAATTGAAATATTTACTGACCTTATCATGAACAGGAATCAATTAAAACAACTTATTGAAGATTAAGTTGGATATAATACCGTTATGGAAATAAAAACGTTTTATCATTCTGGAGAAATGGGTGACACATTGTATTCTCTCCAGGCTATAAAAAATATTGGTAATGGCGATTTGTACATCGGAAATAATTTGAATATGACGTGTCAACCACATGAAAAATCATCATATCCTCTCAAACCGTTTACTTGGAAAACATATAGATTTCTTCAGGAATTTATTGAAAGTCAACCTTACATAAACAAATTTTTATACGGCATTCCACGAAAAATTGATTATAATTTAAATTATTCTAGAAAAGTAATTTTTACACACATACATTTAAATCATGCCGAAACATACATGCATGTATGTGGGTTGCCAATAAATCCAATTGATAATCATACACCTTGGATTTCGGTTGCTAACAAAAAACAATTGGCGCCTATAACAGTAGTACGTACTGAACGACGCCACTCTCCAAACTTTCCATGGAAATTAATTGTCGATAAGTTTAGAAATAACATGGTTTTTATAGGAACAAAATCAGAATACGATTCATTCACAAACGACAATGGAATTATACCGCATTTTAATAGTGACAAACTGATTGATATAGCGGAAGTTGTTAATGGTGCTAAATTGCATATTGGAAATTCAACTTCGTTAACAACTATCGCTGAAGGACTCAAAAAACGAATTGTATTTGAAAATCAAGACACTAAACAATATCACACCAACGTTAAGTATCAAGATTTCCACCGGGATGATAGATTCAATGTGGCATATGATGAAACTGATATTGAGAGCACCATTGAAAAAATTGAAGAGTTTCTTATCAAACCGCTATAGTTATTCTTGACTTTAAGATATTATATGGATATTGTAGATCAAGGTTTCTTTAATGCAAGAAAAGTCAAACTCAAGAAACTAAAACATACTATCAAACGTATGGTTAGAGAACTATTAAAACAGAAAGTTAAATAAATGACAACAAATCAGTTACGTGGTCCCGGCGTGGACATTAAACAAACATCTGAAGTAAAGTGTGACAAGTGTGGAAACGTTACCTTTAATCAAGGAGTATTTCTCCGTAAGGTAAGTGCGTTGGTCAATCCAGACGGACGAGACGCTTATTTGCCAATTCCTACATTTACATGCACCGCATGTGGTAATGTAAATGACGAGTTTGTTCCTGCTGAACTCAAGAACAAGATTCAACTAGTTTAGAATCTACAATAGCCAACGGGTAAGTTCCGTGAAGTATTAATGGACCGGGCAAATCCAGATTCGGTTATATGGAAAATGAGAACATTAGGAGTATACCACCAATCATACTACAATAGACAAGCATTTAAATTTGCCTATAGTAGTTTCAGAACTCATTTTCCAACTGTACCTTATGTAATATATTCAGACAACGGCGATGATTATTCCGAATACCAATCGGAACATTGTTTTTATCGGCGATCTAATGTAAGAAACTACGGAACAGGAGATAATGCATATTGGCGTAATAACGTTGATATGTTTATTAATTACTACAGTCGTATCAAGGAAGCGTGTGAATTGTGTAAGACAGATTACATGATGATCATGGAAGATGACGTTTATGTAAAAGAACCATTTGAGTTATACAGAGACTTTGATTTTGCGGGTCCGTGTATCGCTAAACTGGACTCTTATGTTCTTGGATTTTTAACGAGGAAAACCGGAAAACATTTTGAAGGGTATTACGGAATGTGCGGCGGGTCTATGTTTAGAACAAGTATTCTTGTTGACAACTTTGACAAAATCATAGATAATCTTAGAACATATCAAGAAGACCTTTCAAAAGAAAGCATCATATCGTGTGTGGGTGATGGTAACTTGACTATTCAGTTTCACTTGTTGGGATACGAATATCTATGTTCACCATGGTTAAATGGACGAATAATTCAACATCCACATAAACAGTACTATTAATATGGCAAATGGAGTTTATAAAATAACGGAAGACTTTGAAAAGGCATTATCAGACTATACAGGAGCACCTTATGTCATTACTGTAGATAATGCCAGTAACGCAATCTTTTTGGGACTTATGTACGAAAAGGTATGCGGTCAAGAAATCACTATTCCATGTCGAACATATCCATCTGTACCATGTGAAATCATCCATGCGGGTGGCAAGGTGAAGTTTGAACACGTGGAAGGTAAAACCATCAAGGGAGCGTATCAACTCAAGCCTACGAAGGTCTGGGATAGCGCATTGAGGTTCACATGCAACATGTATATACCGAATACCCACATGTGCATATCGTTCACGGGGCCATACAAGACGTTTAAGTTGAGTAAGGGTGGTGCAATACTAACAGACAACTATGACGCGTACCTGTGGTTTAAACGTGCTCGGTATAGTGGAAGACGTGAGTGTTCGTATCACGATGACAACTTTGATATGTTGGGATGGAATTTCTATATGATGCCTGAACTGGCAGCAAGAGGTCTATTGTTAATGAATCAGTTTTATAACCTAGACAAGACTCCTAAACATAATGAAGATTTGGAAATGCCATATCCCGATCTGAGCAAGTTTCCAATTTACACCAAATCAAATGCCATTTCTTAACGATGAACAACTCAAGAATTTGGGGTTACGGTCTTACGGTACAAACGTACTGATTTCCGATAAAGCATCAATTTATAACGCAAAGAATATAATCATTGGCAATAACGTTCGTATTGATGACTTCTGTATTCTGAGTGCTGGAGTTGGTAATATAACGATTGGGAGTTATGTTCACATAGCGTGTTATACTTCATTGATTGGAAAGGGAAGTATTATCATGGAAGACTTTTCAGTATTGTCGTCTAAAGTTGCGGTGTATTCGTCTACGGATGACTTTTCGGGCGAGTTTATGGTAAGTCCTATGTGTGACTCAAATCACTCAAAGGTCAAAAGTAAGACGGTATATATTGGAAAACATACTGTAGTTGGAACTGGCAGTGTAATACTTCCGGGTGCCTGTATACGAGAAGGAGTTGCATTGGGTGCAATGACTCTTCTTAAAACTGATACCAAAGAGTATTCTATATATGTTGGAAATCCGGCAAGATATTTACGTCAAAGACACGATGGATGTAAACGATTATCGGAATCATATGAGTGAAGAAATATGATACCAAATTTTTATCATTCTGGTGAAATTGGAGATGTGGTTTATGGACTTAAAGTATTAAGTCGAATGCCAAAAGCTAACTTTTATACACATCCATCACTTCAATTGGATTGGTCTAATTTTTTGTTTGCTCACTACAATAAAACAATCTCATATCGAGATTTTATGTTTATTAAACCGTTATTGGACAGACAACCTTATATTAATGAATCAGCGTACACAATTCCTTCAGATATTAACTACAACTTAAATTATTTTAGGCATCTAATATTTGAAAGGACCGATGTAAATTTTTCAGATTTGTTCTTGGAAGTATGTAATATTAAATCTAATAGAGAAGACTGTTATACACCTTGGCTGTTTTGTGATATTAAAAAAGAATACCCAATCACAGCAATTAGAGTTTCAAGACGAACCAACGATTCATTTCCATGGAAACAGATTGTCAATAAATATAAAAATGACATTCTATTTTTAGGTACAAAGTCAGAGTATCTTGATTTTGTCGAATATACCGGAAAACTTGTTGCGTGGAATGATTATACTAATCTTCTTTCGATATGTGAAGTTATGAATGGTGCCAAACTTCATATTGGAAATGCAACATCAATATCTGTGTGTGCAGAAGGTTTGAAAAAACCAATGATTTTTGAAGAGTCTCATGATATTAATCATCATCGATATCATACACATCGATTTTATAGATCCAATCGTGTCAATGTGGGTCCGGAAGACAATGACGTAGACATGATTATGGAAAAAATCAGTACATTTGTTGGTAACCGATAATATTTATATCCAGTGAAAAAGCAAAATACTAAAAAATTAACGATAGCTAAGTTCATTCAGTTTGTAAAAAGAGAACTAGGTTTCAATAAACCATACAATGTTCATCTTGTTACTGAACGGGATGATTCTCTGAAGACATATGCTTTTTACAACCCTCAAAACTTTGACATCAAGGTTTACATTAAGAACAGAGGATTAGCAGACATTCTTAGAAGCATTGCTCATGAGTTTGTACATCACAAACAAAATGAGGACGGTAAGTTGAACCGACAAGTACAAGATGTTGGTGGTGAAATTGAAGATGAAGCAAATGCTAGAGCCGGATCGTTAGTCAAGAAGTTTGGATACGAAAATCCGCAATTCAAGATTTACGAATAATTAAGATATCGGCAGTCTTGAAATGCTTTTGATACTATTGATATAAGAGTTATGTTTTTCACTGATGATCTTCATGGTGTTTTCTTTATTTGTCCATTGTTCGACCACCACGGGTTTTGACTTCTTACTATTGTTCTTGTAGTGCGTAAAAAAGTCAGCGGTAACATCCAAAAATACTTCATCAATATCAGTAATATCTTCGTATTTGTTTGGGTTGTACATAGGAATACCCAAAACTTTATAATCAACAACACCATTGTCGATAGTCAACAGTCCTCCAACAATACGACATTCAACAAGAGTTCCAGTTAATATAGGAACCGTATTGTAAACAAGGATGTCTAATGGATCACCATCGTCGCTTAGGGTTTGAGGAATAAAGCCATAACTAGCGGGATAACGCATACTACTGATCAAACACCTATCCAACACGAACATGTTTAGTTCTGGGTTGTATTCGTATTTTGCGTTGCTGTCTTTGGGTATTTCTACGATTGCGTTGACAATTTGAGGAAAGTTTTTTCCGATAGGTAACCTTATTAAATTCATAACATTAAGTACAGATGATTTCTACTCTACATTTTGTGACGGTAATAAATTGTTCATCCATCAAATACTGAGTAATATTATCAAATAGGATTCGTGTATCATCATCCACATCTTCAGCTACGTGATAAAACCTAACCAGACTTTTGTTATGGACTGACACTTTTATTCCCCGTACATAAAATGGTTTGTCATGGGTCATTTTGTTCATATTACGTTGACATTTAATGAATGTCAACCAATATATAGTTTATATAACTTTCGTTAAAACAAAAAACCATATGGTAATCGATGTAATAACTGAAAAGTTTCATACCAAAGACAAATTAACTTCGGTTGAATACAATTTGTATATCAACGGTGTGAAGTCTGGTTACATCAGCATTGACGTATCTACCAACAAAAATTATGTTACGGTGAGTCATGTCATGAGAAAGTATCGTGGACGAGGTTTTGGTAAAATGTTGTACTTGACTGCACTTGAAAATCATAAAAAGATCAGTACACGTTATCATCGTGCATCACGGTCTGCTCAATACATTTGGGAATCGTTGGTGAAAACATATGCGTTTCGTACTTCATTCTTTGAAGATACTTTGACGATATACAATCGACGCAAATAGTTATTGACAACAACCCTACCACCGGTTACATTCACGTTATGAATCAGTTGGAATTCGATTTTATTGGTATTCAAGACCAGCCATCAAAAGCTCGTCCAATCAACGAAAGTGTTATTGATTTTGATGAAAAGATTGATTGGCATCGAACTTGTAAATTGGGAGATTGGATTCTTGATAAAACTCCATATGGATGGCGTGCATACTACAAGGTTCAAGACATTAAACGATGGTTTGTCACAATATATCAACGACTTCGATACGGCGTGGCTGATTCTGAGTGTTGGAGTCTAGATTATACGTTGAGCCTTTATATTCTTCCTCGACTCAAACATTTCAAGAAGATGACCCGGTATACATATCCAAGTAACATTACACCTGAGAGATGGGAAGAAATTTTGGATGAAATGATTTGGGCGTTTGAGTACATGTTGAACGAAGATAAGTTCATCAAGTTTCCTATGTCCAGTATTGATTTCAATGATCCTAGTAGTTTTAATCGTGAAAAAACTCCTGAACAAAAACAAGATTGGATACGGTATCTTGACGAATCAAATGCACTACAATACCGAAAGAATCAAGCACTTTTGTTGTTTGCAAAGTATTATGAATCATTGTGGGATTAACTGAATATTTATACTTTTCACTACGATAAATGAACGACCAGATAACCGAAATAATTGTAAAACACAGTGAGTTGATGAACTCAATCAAAGGCGACAAACCTATTGGAAAAATTGTAAAAGAAATTGATCATATCGTACAAGATATGTATCTTGAACTATACAGTCTCAGAGACGGTAGAAAATGTCTGATACGTCAAGAGAATGAAAAGAAAGGACACTGTTGTTAATATGGATTCAAATCAGTTATTTGTAGAATGTGATTGTCATAGTCACGCAATTGTTGTTGATAAAATCAAAGATGAAGCGTATGGAGAAGATGAATATTGTCTTGCATTCTTTGAACGTGGTTATGACGGTCGAATTTTGTCATTCAAGGATCGACTAAGATGGTGTTGGCATATTCTTCGACATGGAAATCCGTGGACTGATTCTGTAATTTTGGACCGACATAAAGCCAAACGTCTAGGAGAATTTCTATCAAAATGAATAATACATCTATTTCTGAATTTGAACGTACCAAACCGGTCGTCACAATGAATAAAATCAATGAACTTATTAAGTTGATTGAAGAAGAACGTGTCAAAACTGAAATCCTATATAAGGATCGTGTACGTAGTCTTGAAAGCATTAGTAACAAACTCATAGACATGAAGAACAGTTTTAAGAAGGGTGAATAACATCCTTCGGTGGGAAAAGGGGAACTAACCGTGATGTAGAAATACGTCACGGTTTTTTTCATTCTATTTATTGTTTTTTATATTTATTGGATCATGGACATCAATCAGTCATCAGAAACGTCATTTACTACTGAAAAAGTAAATAATGCCGCGTCGATTCATGAAGCTATGGTGAAAATCCAGAATGACGTTGCGAGTAGAGAAATGTTATTGATTGAAACTTGTTTGATTTCCAAAGCGGATAAGTTTGGTAGAATTACATACGCTAACGATAAGTTTTGTAAAGTATCTGGT
>Ga0315902_10002720_pt1 | contig 27158 bp, 22 predicted proteins | sample LakEriMetagenome_9_FD_203523 | JGI IMG/M metagenome (GOLD analysis project Ga0315902, IMG submission 203523) | Freshwater fungal communities from buoy surface, Lake Erie, Ohio, United States - Buoy 12 MA117 | ecosystem: Environmental > Aquatic > Freshwater > Lake > Lake biofilm | place: USA...
CCAACCAGCGGCTCGTAAAAATTTATGATTAGGTCTGGCTGATGTCGTTTGATGATTTCTCGGATTACGCGGATGCTGTGTACGTATTTTATTAGGTGACGGAAGGCGTGCAGGATACTGGGAAGGATACGGACCGATTTATTGTTCTTATCTCGCACGAATCCAAAACTTTCTACTCTATAAACCGGGGATTTGATGCGTTTTCTGAAATATTCGGGAACCCGGTGCTTACGCGTACCGCCAACCAGAATGCCGGTAATTTCATAGCCTTGTTCGACTAATAATTCGTATGCTACTATTGCCTGTGTCAGATGCCCACGCCCTTCTCCCTGCACTGTAAACAAGATCTTTAAATTCATCTGTTAAAGCATTTTTATCTTAATATTCGGTTTGTGTTCAAAGTCTCTTTTATACAGGTTGAAGCGCCTTAACAGAGCACAATCTATCTAAGAAGACGCTCTATTTTCCTGTTACAAGGCAGCCAAAGCCTGCAGTACGGGCTCTGCTTTTTCTATACGCACTGAAATTGGATCTTGCTGTTTCATCCATTCAGTATAATAAACAACCTTCCATTCTCCTGATTCTGTTTCAGTAAGGGCGCTCATCGTTTCAACCCAGTCTCCGCTGTTGAGATAATGAATGCCCTCGATGGTTTTATCAGCCGGCTGGTGAATATGCCCGCAAATAACGCCGTCGCAATGATTCAGTCGTGCCACCTCGCATAGCTGTTCTTCGTAATCGGAGATAAAAGAAACTGCAGATTTAACTTTGGCTTTCACTACCTGCGAAAGCGAATAGTAGGGCAGTCCTCTTTTCGTGCGGTAGAAATTATAGTGCCGGTTTAGCCAGAGCAGAAACGTATAACCGGTATCTCCAAGTCGCGCCAGCCATTTAAGACGGGTTGTAACAGTGTCGAAAATATCACCATGTACTACATAGTATTTTTTGAATCCGCTTTGCAGGATATGTGTTCTTTTGATAATGAAAGATCCAAAAGAAAACGGCAATATTTCATCTAAGAAATCATCGTGGTTACCGCGCAGATAAATGATTTTAGTCTGATACTTGTGCATGTATTTCATCAGGATGCGGAAGAACTGTGTGTGTTTTTTCTTCCAAACCCCTGATTTACGCAATTGCCAGCCGTCGATGACATCCCCGTTCAGAATAAGCGTGTCGCAGGTGTGAGCCTGTAAAAAATCGACTACTTCTTTCACTCTGGAATTTCGAATGCCTAAATGTATATCTGAAAGGATGATTGTTTTATAATGCTTTTTCATACTCAGAGTTTTTTAAAAGTAGAAGCACAGCATTAACGGAACTTTACGTGTGTGTTAATTTTCTGTATGCATCTTCTGATTTAACAGAAAAGAATATGGACGCTGCCAAGTACATTTTCAGGCAGCAGCCAAATAAAAAAGCTCCCAGAGGGAGCTTTGAAAAAAAGAAAAATCAATCTATTACTGAATGAGTTCCAGCTCCTGTATGAGATTTCCGGCTCCGCCGAGCTTATCGATGCACCAAAGCACATATCGAATATCCACGCAAATCGTACGGTTTAAATCTTTATCAAAAGAGATCTTATGACTCAGCGCTTCATAGTTGCCGTCAAAGGCCAGTCCGACCAAATGTCCTTTTCCGTTAATGACCGGCGATCCGCTGTTTCCTCCGGTAATGTCATTGGTGGTAATAAAACCAACCACAAGTTCGTTTCTGGTCGGATCGGCATAGATTCCAAAATCTTTATTCTTCAACAGATCAACCTGTTTGGTGGTCAGATCAAATTCATAATCCCCCGGCTTGTATTTTTCAAGCAAACCTTTTGAGGTGGTCACATAATCATACAATACTCCGTCACGCGGGATATAGTTTTTAACTGCTCCGTACGATACACGCATGGTAAATGTTGCATCGGGATACATCTTTTTAGCAGCTTCCGGATTCATTTGCATAATCCCCTTTAGATACAGCCTGCTCAGTTCGTTGTTTTGCAGATCAAATTCCTGATATCGCGGAAGATAGTTTTCTTTCCAGTTCTTATCAAAGGCAGAAGCCAGACTGTATGCCGGATCATTTTGCAGGGTTGCCGCTAGAGGTTGCTGAATAAAAGCATTCCATCTTTCTTCATTCAGGAGTAAACTGTTTGAAAAGATATCCGCTGCAATTTTAGAATAGGTGGATTCCTCCTTCAGATTGCCGTATTTGCTTTGAAGGCTTTCAAACAATCCGGCCGGTTGTTGAGCAAGAGGGATATCTCTGTAATACATATATAATATGGAAGCCAGAAATTTTTGATCACTCGGAATATCCAGCCCTTCCAGAAAAGCTTTTCTTCTGGCGATGACAGCATCAACGGCTTTTTTTCTTTCAGCATCGGTTAGTCCTTCTTTCTTGAGCGTTGTTTCCAGTGCTGAAAGCCAGGCAGAAAAACCAATCAGGGTAGATCCGGGAGCTCCTTCACGGATATTCAAACCTTCTCTCATATATACCCGGTGTTCGCTGTAGGGTTTCCAGGCATTGTATATTTTTTCCCAATCGAAGAAAACGGATTTGAATTCATCTTTATCTGCAGCCCACTGAATGAAGCCGGCTTCTGATTTTTTCTTTTGGCCGTATACATCGTATTTCAACAACTGCTTGGTTTCTCCGTCAAAGAACTTCCAGTAATTGGCAATAGAAGCGTAATTGCCTGCGAGCTTTAATTTCACCGCAGGGTCTTTTTGCATTTCAGACAGCATATACCGGAGCCGCACGTCGCGAATACGTACCAGTGCGGGGTTGTTGATATCGGTAGACAGTTTAACTCCGAATGAAGTTTCATAACGGTTGGTGCTGCCAGGGTATCCCCAGGTCATTGTAAAATCACCGTTCTTTACACCTTTGAGCGAAACGGGCAGAAACCATTTGGGTTTGTACGGAATATTTTTATCACTGTATTCCGCAGGTTTTCCATCCGGAGATGCATAGACCCGAAAAACAGAGAAGTCTCCGGTATGTCTGGGCCATTCCCAGTTATCGGTATCTCCGCCAAACTTACCTACGTTTTCAGGAGGTGTTCCTACCAGCCGAACATCTTTAAAACGCTGATATACAAATACCAGAAACTGATTTCCTCTGAAGAGCGCACTGGTTTTGGCCTCAATGAAATCCGCATCAACGGCATAGCGTTTATTGATTGTATTCAGTACATCTTCTTGTTTTTTATTTCTTGCAGCACCTTGAAGATTTCCGAGAGAGTCGAGCACTTCCTTTGTTACATCTTCTATCCGCAGCAGAAACTGTACGTATAATCCGGTGCGAATTTCTTCAGAAAGGGTTTTGGCATAAAACCCGTCTTTCAGATAGTTGTTGGTTACACTGGATGCGGCAGCGATCGCGCCGTAACCGCAATGGTGGTTTGTAAAAATTAAACCTTTGTTGCTAACCAGTTCACCGGTACAATTACCGCCAAAAATGATGATGGCATCCTTCAGAGACGCTTTGTTGATATTGTATAGTTGTTCTTTTGAAAGTTTCAATCCTTTCTTCTTCATCTCTGCATATACCTGTTCTCCCAGTAACAGTGGAAGCCACATGCCCTCGTCGGCATAAGATCGAAACAGGCACAGCAGCAGGGTGATGGTAAAAAGCAATTTTTTCATTTGTAAAAGTTTACTGTTTTTTAATGTTTATAGCAGAATATAGAGAATAATCTTTCCGGGTTTCTTGTTGTATAAAACATATATACCCGGTCAAACAAACAACCGTACGGCAAAAATAGGGATCAAAAGAATACCGGCTAAATAACTGAATCGTCTTGTTTCTGGAAGTTCTGAGTTTTGATTTCTGTCGGGCTCTTCTTTAAAGAGTCGGATAACAGATGGTTGGTATCACAGTTATCTCCGTCACAGCAGGGGAGGGCATTTGTATGACAGCGGGAACACTGATAATGTCCGTGTACATGGATCATTGTTGCTGTTGCTCCGCAAAAAAGACAAAGTTGCATCATAGAATTAAAAACGGATAAAGATGGAGAAAGGGAAAGCCGCTTAAAACGTACGGGTTTTATTTAAATCCCGACCAGGTTCGGGAGGCATTGTCATAAAACCAGTATATCCCGTTACAGAATGCAAAATTGAAGCGCTCTTTTACAACAGCTTCAGGGGGCAGTTGCAGACGCTGGAAAAGTAGTCCGGTTGATGCACTGTACAATTCAACCTCTCTTTTTTCTACATTCAGCAGCCCGAATTCGGAATTGGTAATACCTGTATAAATCAGGGTGGTTGTATTGTATCCGGTGATCATTTTAAAGGAGTCGATTTTGTAATCCGGTGGCGGTGGTTGTTTGATGCTATAACCGGTTTTAAAGAACTTTATTCTGTCGGGCAGCTCCTTTCCGGTTGAGGCATCATAGGCAACAGCGGCATTGCCTTTTAAAAAATAAACCAGATTTTCCTTCTGACTGTAGGCGGCAATGGATTGAGAAAATGGCTGGTGTTGTCCTTCAAACAAAGGCGCCACGTTGTAGGGAATTCCTTCTTCATCCATAACGTACTTAAACCAGCCGTTATCGCCGTATCCATTGCCATGAAAGGTTCTTTGAGCAGGATTGTACCAAAGGCCGCGTACATCGTATAAAATCCGAAGATCAAACGGAGAGATGCGGTCTCCGGTTGTGTTGAATATAGCCAGGGGAAAGGTTATGTTTCCAATCAGTGTGGCGTAGTAGTTTCGGTTTTTTTGATTCTGTGTTACTGTTCCGCCGTTCATACCGGCTGTTCCTGGCATAACCAGCGAAGCTACATTACGAAGGGGGCGCACCGTCTGACCGGTTCCGTAGAGACAAAAGAAAAAAAGTAATAAAGTCGGGATCGATTGTTTCATGCTGCCCGTTAAAGATAATCAATCAATGATTTATTCCGTTAAAGGACGGTTCAGTTCTTTCCATAAAAGATCTTTTAAATCGGTCAGCCCTTCACCCGTTACAGCAGAAATAAAAATATGCGGAATTTTCTTGGGAAGTTCTTTCTCGATGGCTGTTTTGAGTTCTTCATCCAGCAAATCGCTTTTACTTATGCAGAGTACAAACTGTTTCTGTAGCATTTCCGGATTATAGGTTTCAAGTTCATTCAACAATATCCGAAATTCATCGGCGTGGTTGTTGCTGTCGGCCGGAATAACAAATAACAAAACGCTGTTACGTTCGATATGCCTTAAAAAACGATGCCCTAAACCTTTTCCTTCTGCCGCACCTTCAATGATTCCGGGAAGATCGGCAATGCAAAAACTCTGATCGTTCCGGTAGGCTACCATGCCCAGTTGTGGCGTAAGTGTTGTGAACGCATAATTGGCAATTTTGGGTTTCGCGGCTGTGATACTGCTCAGCAGGGTAGATTTTCCGGCATTGGGAAAACCAACCAGCCCTACATCTGCCAGCACTTTTAGTTCGAGAACTTTCCATCCTTCAATTCCTGGTTCTCCGGGTTGCGCATATTCCGGTGCCTGATTGGTAGGGGTAGCGAAATTCGAATTGCCCAAACCGCCTCTTCCGCCTTTAATCCATACAATTTCCTGACCATCATTCAGAATCTCCGCCTCGGTCTTTCCGCTTTCTTCATCGCGGGCAATAGTTCCAAGCGGTACTTCAATGATGATGTCTTTCCCATCTTTACCGGTCATATTGTTTTTATTACCCGGAGCTCCGTTTTCAGCCAGAACGTTTTTATAATAACGAAGATGCAGCAGCGTCCACAACTGACTGTTGCCTTTTAATATTATATGTCCGCCCCTTCCTCCGTCGCCGCCATCCGGTCCTGCTTTCGGATTGAATTTGGTTCGCGCGAAATGTTTGCTGCCGGCGCCGCCATGACCACTTTTGCAAAAAATCCGGATATAATCGATAAAGTTTTTTTCCATTGCAGGCAGCAAAGGTACTTGGCGAATACCAGCAATGAAAATTGATTTTAAAGGGATAGGGTCAATCCGGGATTAAAAAACCTTCTTATTTTTCATCATTGGTGTCAGAGATCTCCGGTTCTGTTTGCGGAACAGGATTTCGGATGATTTTACGGATCAGAAAATAACATCCGGCAATGATTCCTGCATAGCCAACTATGGCAACAAGATAGGCCAATCCTTCCGCGCCACTGCAGGCGATATTACAAGCCAGCGCTGCCAGTAATATACCCAAACCAATACCGGTTAGAATGACAAGCGTGATCTGCGCCACTTTTATCCAGTCTGAATTTCCTTTACCGGGTTTTTTGTACAACTGATGGATGGTTTTACGGATATCTTTTTTATTGAAATTAAGATTGCTCTGGTGTTGCCGGATATTTTCAGAAGATTTATGATACGTATTTCCATAGCTTTTATTCGATGAAAAAAGAAGGGAGTCGGAATTGAATCCTTTCTGATTTCCCCAGCAACAGATTAGAACGAATGTGGTGATTGCCAAAGAAAAATCTACAGCCTTTCTGTAATTGTAAGTTTTTTTTCTGTGATAGATTACCGCCAGTATCAGTATAAGAGCAAGTGCGATTTCTTCAATATGGCTGCTGAAAACAATTCCGATTTCCATTAAAAGACGACCAGCGTTAAGCCCGGCAATGTTCATTAAAATATAAATCATCACGATCAATGCCTGCGCGGAATGCGGATGGTATTTTGCCCAGCGGGAAATTGCTTTCATATCTCTTCGGTCATTTTATTATTTAAAAGGGAAGATCTGTTTTTGCACATTGAAATCCGAGCCAAGATAGAGTGCTTCCCCTTATCCGGATATGATTTTTATTAGATAATTATCTGATCTGTACGAAAACACAAACCCTTGAAAGCTGCAATGAGTTCGCTTTTTTGATTATACACAGAGATCTGGTAAAGTCCGGTCGATTTTCCATTGTGAACTTCCTTGGCTTCTGCAATCAGTTCGTTGCCAGTGTATGCAGGTTTAATAAAATTGATAGAAGTATCCAGGGCTACCGATCTGCGATTATAACTGTTACAGGCAAAGGCAAATGCGCTGTCGGCCAGTGCAAACGTAACGCCTCCGTGTACAATACCTAATCCGTTGACCATTTCTTCCCGGATCATCATACTAATTTTACTATAGCCTGCTTCACAAAACAGCAGTTTAATGCCAAGCCATTGGCTGAAGCGGTCGTTATTCAGAATGTACTCAGCTATCGAAACAGGAGTATGTTGTTCGCTCATTTCTTATTCTATTAGGTTTGTTTTTTTCTGAATATCCCTGATTGCATCAAACAGAGTGAGCAGGTCTTTTTCAGAGTTGAAAGCCTGTATTGAATACCGAATGTAACATTTGTTTTCATGCCTCATCACCGGAATTTCTATTTTATAGGCTTCGTATAAAAGACGCTGTAATTTTTCCGGCTCTTTTGTTTTGACAGGTGAACTACAGAGTTGTAAAACAAAATAGTCGTTTACCGGAGCAAGCGGTTGTTCACCAAACAATTCACAAAAAGAGGTTGCGTAATCCTGGGTTAGTTTTCTACAGGAACGGCCAACTGATTCCCAATGATGTTCGTGCATAAATTGTAAAGCGGAAGGGATGGTCAGAAAGGCTGAAAAATCACGGGTTCCCTGCATCTGGTGGTAATCCTGAAATATTGAATCGGAAGGGAATAAGGCGTTGTAGCCCCAACTGATGACTAACGGGTCAAATAAATTTTGCAACTCCTTTTTCACATACAGAAAGGAAGAGCCTTTCGGAGTCATCATCCATTTGTGACAGGTGCCGGTATAGAAATCGGCCTGTAATAATGAAAGACTTAAAGGAACTTGTCCCGGCGCATGTGCGCCGTCAACAAACGTCATCAATCCTCTTTTCTTTGCTTCTGCACAAATTTCTTCAACGGGTAATCGCAGGCCGGTGCTACTTGTAACGTGACTGATGAAAACAAGTTTTGTCTTTTTGGACAAGCCGCTGAAAAACTGTTCAATAAAATCCTCTTTATTTTCTAAAGGGAGCCGGATGGGTTGTCGTTTGTAAACGGCACCCGCTTTCGAGCAATAATAATTCCAGGTTCTGTCGCAGGCTCCGTATTCGAGGTCGGTGGTAAGAATTTCATCGTCTTTTTGAAGCGGGAAGCTTTTTGCGATGATGTTTACTGCGTACGAAGGGTTGGTTACAAAAACAAGATCCTTTGCTTCGCAACCAATATATCCTGCAAGTGCTTGTGTTGACTGTTCGATATAGCGGGGGCCGGTTACGGTTATAAACTGCACCGGTTCCTGCTCCAGCTCAAGCTGGAACTGCTGGTATTTTTCAAAAACTGGTTTTACACAGGCGCCGAAGGAGCCAAAGTTGAGGTAGGTGATATCTTTTCGAAGAAGGAAATAAGCAGACAGATTTTCCGGCATGGGTTCTTTTAATTAGTTAATAACTAAAATTACAGGATCTCTTTTGTATTGAATGGAACAACGGAGTGAAAGCTTGTAGGAAACATTAATATACGCTCGTTGGCTATGGAACAATGAAGAAGTACAAAAATGGAATAATCCAAATAAAAAGAATGTACGCGTCAATGGAGCATCGAGAAAAAGACATTGCAGGAACAATACCGGTCGAATTGGCGACTTGGGTAAATCTATAATTTTTAAAAACTATAGTTATTTAAACGAATCTAATTCGAAGTTTCGCTAAGTATATGGAGATCTTATATTTAAAAAATTCAGGTTGTAAGAAGCGAAATAATAATGTTTACAATCGGATCAGACGAACTCCATCCAGCATTGCTTTATTGATTTCCACATTCATATTGGTATTCCACGATTCCAGAATGAGTTGAACCCGGTTTTCTCCCCTCTTTAGTTTAAGAACAATACTATTGGTAAACCCCCAGTTGCTCCATTCTTCCGTACCGCGCTGGGGAAACACGAGCGTGCCGGCTAGCTTATTATTATAATACAGACTTCTGATAGCACATTTGTTATCCGTATTCCAGGGTCCACTTCCGTTTGAATAGCGAAAATCAACCCTGTATCTGCCAGTTTTGGAAACTGTAATTGGAATTTCCAGTTTTGTGTTAAGGGTAGCAGACAGCTCAACAAACCCTTTCCCCGAATAATTGATATAAGGAAGATTATTTTTTACAGCAAAGCTTTCTGCCTCTAAGAATTGTATATCAGCTTCTTTAGCAATGAGCAGCGGTTCGCTTGCAAAGGAAGTATTGCCGTCCGGATCTATGGCAGCAATCTGGTATTCAGACGGAGTAGTATTTTCAGGCGTATAGCTGGTTGCTTTTGTATTGGCTAAAAGTTTTCCGTCTTTAATGATCTCATAACGAATAGCGCCGGATACTGGTTTCCATTCAAGAACGTTTCCATTTTTTGTTACCTGTGGCTCCGGTAATGAGAACTTGTTTTCTGTAAGATGAATGCCTGCATCATCGAATCGCTTATTGTCTAATTGAATCTCAATTTCATTATTACCGGTTATGCTTGCGGGAATAAAATAATCCGACTGCTCTTTGCCATTCAGTTTAAAGGCTGTTATACGATTGCCGGTGCCCAGTACCCGAATCGTCAGAACTGAATTTCTGTATCTGAAATTCTGAAGTGTTTTGGTTCCAGAGTAAGCAGAAGGTACGGCTGGCGCAAAGCGGAGTCCGTTGGATTCAAACTGCATCCCCATGAATACTCTATGTACCATGGCTAGATTTCCTGCCATGCTCCACAACATCCTATCCGAATTCACTTCAGTTCCGTTGAAGTCGCCGGTTTCCGCTACCATATTTTCATAGTTTGTCAGAAAAAATCCGCCTGCTCGATAGATGCTTGCAAGCCCGTGCGACAACGCTGCTTCATTACCGGCTTTTGCAGCCGCAAGGTTCCAGTACGATTGCACAAAAGGCCAGATGGCATTGTTGTGATAAGGAGGAATGCCCGGAATTTGCGGATAAATACAGGGTACACCGTAAGGTGTTAACGGAGATTTTTGAAAAATGGAAGTCGCTCTTTCAGGTGCTGCTACATCAAACAATACTGCGAGCGCTTCTCCCAAAGCTTCGAATCGCGGAGAGCATGAAAACCCGGATCTACCATACCGATATTGTCCGTAATAGCCTTTCTCTTTATTCCATAAATACCGGTTGATTCCTTTTTTTATTTTCTGTGCTCTGTCTTCAAACACGATATCAGGTCTTCCAAGTTCTTTTGCCATCCATCCTGCAATCCGGTTGGCCTGATAATGCACTACGTTGGTTCCCAAATTTTGCGATGCATAGATATCCGCATTATTCATCCATCTCGGATACGTTTGTTCTCTCCAGTCAAGAAATGACGACTCTCCTTTATACAAACCGGTTATCGGATCTGCAAGCACTTTAAAATCATCTTCCAGCGTATTGGAAATAATTTCAAAGGCTTCTTCCAGCCATTCATGGTCTCCGGTTGCCTTATACAACTCCCATGCTGCCAGCGCCCAGGTTGTGCGGTCGGAAGAAACAGGCCACGATCCTCCTGATCCTGTATCCTGAATGATGCGTTTACGTTTTACTTTTTTGAGTAGTGAAATTTTTGCGATATCGGGTTGATGATAGGCAAAAGCCAGGAGGATACTATAGCTGATGTCTCTCGTCCATACACCACCCCATTTGGCACCGGTGCGAAAGGTGCTGTCGGCTTCAATGTTTATCAACGCTTCTTCCAGCGATAAATTGAACAGCGCATCAACGATCGGCTGATCGGATTTGTAAGCAGGTTTTTTAGAAATGTCGCGCGACAGATTCCAGATTTTTTCCTGCTTTACGCCGCTTTCATCGTATCGGTTAAAAATGATTTTAATAGAATAAATGCCATCTCCGTCTGCATCTTCCAGCTTCAATCCTTTGTTGCCGAGGTTGACAAAATCCCAGGATAGAGGTTCCGCACCACCGGCAATGTAAAAACCTTTGAAATCAGATTTTGCTATGCGGGTGCCGTCATAGGCTTCATAATAACCTTTCTCCTGAAATTGATTCAGCACCGGATTCATGTCTACATGAAAGGTATATTCATAGTTGACGGGCAGGTATCCCGGAGAGCTTGCGGGTTGCGGAGGCGGAATTTTTCCGAAAGTAACAACGGGGGCTTCGTGTTCTTCTCCGATAAGCACCCAGTGATCGTCGCCCGGCGCCATTTCGTTGTCTTTTTCATTGATGCTGAATTTGTATTTAATCAGTCGCGAGAAAGTGGTGCTGGCCGGACTTTTATAATTCGAAACAATCTTTGATGGTGAAACAACAGAAGCGGTATTGGTACCTTGAATGATTTTATCGGAGAAGAGGGTAAATGCTTTGCCGGAATAAAGGGGCGTCTGGGCATTGGCGAAATCCGTAATCATAACAAGCAATAAGAGCTTATAATAGCGTCGAAACATTGGCAAGGTATTTAATGCGCAAAAAAGCGTATCTGCAAAATAGATCAATTCCCAAGAACCGATTCCAGATTTTTAAAAAGCGCATATAACCGTAAAAACAAGTACGGGTAGTTATAAGAAAAGAAAACGATTATTTTTTTAATCCGTCGATGAGGATTCGAACGATGTTTTCTTCCACTTCCTTCGAAGTAATTTTTGCGGTGGAACGGTGCCAGCTTTCGATGCCACTCACTGCGTGCAACATGATTAAAACAGCTGTCGGACAGTCAATCGATTTGATTTGTCCTTTTTTAATCCCATCTTCTATGATGCTCGCAAACCGCTTCCGGTAATTCCGGCGCTGGGTATGAAAGTTGGAACGATAAGGTTCATCGAGGTGCTTCCATTCTCTGTCAGCTACGAGTACTTCTTCCACCTGGTCTACCATTTGATGGATGTGAAACCGCAGGAGCGTTTCGATTTTCTGAAGAGGAGAAGCATCCGACAATTCCACCTCGTCCATGTGCGTATTGAATTGATTTGCAACTGCAAAGCAGATGGACTCCAGAATCTCGTTTTTGGATTTTATGTGATTGTACAGACTTGCAGCTTCTATGCCGATATTTTCAGCCAGATCCCGCATGCTTGCCGCGCCGAAACCTTTTTCCCGAAATAATGCCGCACCGGCTTTAATGATTAAATCTTTCCGGCTTTCATTTTTGGCAACTTTAAGTTTTCCCATTCCTACAGTAATTTGGTTCTTATTTTGTTTGCTCGTGTTTCTTCTGAAGGGCAACTTTCTGCCAAAAGAGCCTTGGGCAGAAGTAAAGATTTAAAGATACTTAATATTCAAAAGTAGAAAAAAAGAAAAACGAAAAACGATAACACTTGTTCGCAGGATGGTTGATCACCACCTGTTAATCGGCTGGATTATTACCTGACTTTTCCGCTATCGGACACTGTTTTTTAAGCTGGAAAAATGCAGTTGCTTCCTTTACCTTTGCGGCACCTAAAATCAAATTATGTCGGTTATCGTTGTTGGTTCCATGGCATTTGATGCCATTGAAACGCCCTTCGGGAAAAGTGATAAAATCATTGGTGGAGCGGCTACTTATATTGCCTGGAGCGCCTCCAATTTTTGCAGCCCCATCTATCAGGTTTCTGTTGTAGGAGGCGATTTTCCCAAAGAGGAATTGGAAGCCCTTGCAAAGAGAGGAGTACAGCTGGAGGGTGTGCAGGTGCGTTCCGGAGAGAAAAGTTTTTTCTGGAGTGGCCGTTACCACATGGATATGAATACGCGGGATACGCTGGATACACAACTGAATGTGCTGGCTGATTTCGACCCCGTATTACCGGAGTCCTATCAGCAGGCTGAATTTTTAATGCTGGGCAATCTGTTGCCTGCAGTTCAGTTGAAAGTGATTCAGCAGTTAAAAACAAAGCCGCGCTTAACGGTGATGGATACCATGAATTACTGGATGGAAACAGCCCTGGAAGATCTCAAAAAGGTTTTAAAGCATGTAGATGTATTGATGGTTAACGACAGCGAGGCTCGTCAGCTCAGTGGAGAATATTCGCTAGTTAAAGCAGCGAAAGCAATTATGAATATGGGACCCCGCTACCTAGTTATCAAGAAAGGAGAACACGGCGCGTTACTCTTCCACGAAACGAATGTATTTTTTGCCCCTGCGCTACCGCTGGAAGAAGTTTTTGATCCAACGGGAGCGGGCGACACGTTTGCCGGAGGCTTCATCGGCTACCTTGCCCATACAAAGGATGTCAGTTTTGAAAACATGAAAAACGCAATCATTGTGGGAAGTGCCATGGCCAGTTTCTGTGTTGAAAAATTTGGGACGATTCGGCTTCGGGAAATCTCCAGACAACAAATTGACGAACGGATCGCGGAGTTTGTAGAGCTTGTAAATTTTGATATCGCACTTTCCTGATGAGTAGTCCGGATTCATCCGTTGCTGTAATAGCCAACGAATGGTCGATTACCCTTCCTCCTGCTTTCCAGGAAGCGGAATTCAGCAATCTGCTCGCTGCAAGAATCAATCAGTTGATTATCGAAGATTTCGATCAGCTGGTACGTTTGTTGTATCGAATCGATGTGGATGAACAGAAATTGAAGGCGCTGCTTCGTCAATTTCCGGATCAGGATGCGGGGATGCTGATTGCAAAAATGGTCATCGAAAGGCAAGAACAAAAAATTCAGTCGAGAAAAAAATTCTCCGGAAAACCTACCAACCCCGATCGGGAAGAAAGCTGGTAAAAGAAGGGTTGACTTTCAAGGTTCATGCACTGCTTCATCCTGAAACATCAGGGCGCGCACCTTTTCTTTATCTTCTTTCTCTTTTTTCAGGTCAAACATAGTACCGAATACTCTATCCCATAAGGTACTGCTCACGCCAAAGCCTTTTTCTTCGTCTTTATAATGATGTAGGTGATGATTCCGCCATAAGGGTTTCATCCAGGGGAAAGGGGGTGCAAATGCATGTATGGCATAATGCATGGATGCATATAACAGGTACCCCAGAATAAAGCCCGGGAAGAAGGCCCATGCGGATATTTTGAGAATCAAATAAAAAAAAGAAAACAAAATACTTGTGATAATCAAACTGGGAACGGGAGGCATAAACAGGCGTTGTTTATCTCTCGGGAATTCATGATGATTTCCGTGCAGGATATAGATGAGTCTCCGGCCTCCTTTGGTTTCCGTTATCATGTGAAAGATATACCGGTGCGCCAGGTACTCAAACAGGGTCCAGAACAACATGCCTCCGAAAAAAACAAGCAATGCTTCGGAGGTTGAAAAATATGTTTTTTGAATGCCGTATAACGGAAAGCCGATAATGACAGGTAGGTATATTCCCCATATAATCAGCGGATGGGTTTTGGTAAGCCACTCCAGATAATAATTTTGAAAAATACGCGCCTGCCCCTTGTTGTGTATTTTTTCAAACTTCATTTTTCAAAAGGTTTGCGGCAAAATTATTGATCCGGCCCAATCAGAATTCGATAAAAATGTTAATTGTTTTTATGAAGTTTATCAGTTCCCGGAAATTTTCTACCGGAGAAGAATTTTATAGAAAAACATTCTTTTCAGAACAGGATATCGACCGGGATCGGCGTACATTTACCGGTTCAAAAACGCATCGACGTGTCGGATATTATTCGCTTATTGCCCGATCATATAGCCAATCAGATTGCTGCCGGAGAAGTTATACAGCGGCCAGCAAGTGCTGTGAAAGAACTGCTAGAAAATGCGGTAGATGCCGGTGCTACCGATATTCGGCTTATTATTCAGGATGCGGGAAAACAGCTTGTACAGGTGGTCGACAATGGTTCCGGTATGAGTGAAACCGATGTACGCATGGCTTTTGAACGACACGCTACATCCAAAATCAGCAAGATTGAAGATTTATTTTCCATTCGTACAATGGGTTTTCGTGGTGAAGCCCTTGCTTCGATTGCGGCGGTGTCGCAGGTGGAAGTTCGTACCAGGCGTGAACCGGATGCAGCCGGAACATTTCTTGAAATTGAAAACAGCCGTGTAATCCGGCAGGAACCGGCAGCCGCTCCAACGGGCACCAGCATCTCCATGAAAAATTTATTTTTCAATATTCCTGCCCGGAGAAATTTTTTAAAAAGCAATGCTGCTGAGATGCGGCATATTATAGATGAATTTGTTCATGTGGCGCTGGCATATCCAGAACTGTTTTTTTCGTTAACCTCCAATGGCCAACAGCAATACCACCTGGAGAAAGGAACCCTGAAACAACGCATCGTTCAGTTGATGGGAACTTCCTATCAGACAAAGCTGGTTTCTGTTTCCGAGGAAACAGACTACATGAATATTTACGGATTTATCGGCAAGCCGGAAACAGCTAAAAAAACGAGAGGAGATCAGTATTTTTTTGTGAATCGCCGATTCATACGCAGTCCGTACCTCCATCATGCGATTGCTTCAGCGTTTCAGGAATTGTTGCCACCCGATACGTATCCCGCTTATGTTTTATTCATTGATCTTGATCCGGCACAGGTTGATATTAATGTACATCCAACCAAACAGGAAATTAAGTTTGAAGACGAAAAGATTATCTATGCTTTTGTACAGGCTGCAGTTCGGCATGCCCTTGCGCAATTCAGCATTACACCAACCCTCGACTTTGATCTCGACCCCCGTATTCAACAACTGGATGCCGTAAACAAACCATTTACAGACGTAGAGAAACAACAGGCATCTGCTTCTACACTATATAAAACGTTTACGGAAAAAAATACCGCACACCGCATTGATCCTTCTGCTGCTTCCGGATTGCGTCATTGGAAAGATGTACTCGAGGCCGGACAGGCAGAGTCATCTACAGAGCAGGCTGCTTTTTTTCTTACGGAAACCCCATCGTTTGAAGATAAAAAAGATTCTTCTGAAATCGATCCCGGCTCCTGCCTGCAGGTGTCGCTCACATACATCCTCTATGCATCTCCCAAAGGAGTTTTTCTGATTCACCAGCAACGCGCGCATGAAAAGATCCTACTGGAACGATATCAATCCGCCCTGGAGGGCAAATCGGTTCCAAGCCAAACCTGTCTCTTCCCGGTCAATCTGCAGCTCAACACACAAGACGCAATTTTGATATCCGAGTTGTTGAGTGAACTCCAATTGCTCGGTTATCATCTCGAAGCTTTCGGGAAAGATAGTTTTGTCATCCGCGGTATTCCTGCCGATACGGTTCAGGGCCATGAGCGCAGCGATCTCGAATTGCTGCTTGAACAATACAAGCATTTTTCTCCCGCGCTCAAGCTGGATCGGCGAGAGCGCCTGGTGCGTTCTCATGCCCGGCAAAGAAGCATCAAGGCCGGACAAAAACTCAACGCAGCAGAAATGCAGCAGTTGGTAACGGATTTGTTTCAGTGTACGCAGCCGGCTTCCGGAAATGCTGGTCAGGCGGTTTATATATTACTGGATGATACTGCTTTGTTGCGGTTACTCGACCGTTAATTTTTCCGGTGTACAGCCCGGATAAACGATTCAACCGTTCGGCGGATTTCAGAAGCTGTTCGCTGATGATGATTCACCAGCACAGAAAAAAGAAGCAACCTGTTTTTCTTCGTATACAGATAGCCGCTCAGCGCTACAACTCCTGATAACGTTCCCGTCTTGGCGAAAATATGCTCGGATTCATTCGTATAATATCCGCGCAGCGTTCCGCTGTTGCCGGGGGGAAAGATGTTTTTAAGCCGTTCAATGCCAAATTCTTTTTCCAGCCGGCTTAATAACCAGATCATATCTTCCGGAGTAAAAAGGTTGTACCGGCTCAAACCGCTGCCGTCTGCCCAGCGAGGTTTTTGCGGGAAGTCTTTAAAATCTTCTTCCAGCAATTGGCCGATAAGCAGGGATTCATTGAATACCCCAATTTTTTTCCGGCTCACCATCAGCAGCAATTGTTCGGCAATGAAATTATCGCTTTCTGTCATCATGATCCGATAAAGCGAATCTGTACTGCCTGCATAAAAGAACTGATCTGTTTCACGTGCTGAAGAAGCTTTGGAATAGCGTGGCCCTAATAATTCGAGCGCAGATTGTATGCCATTGGTTTTAAATGGAATGGTTGCCGATGCCGCTTTTTCATTTCCTGTTTGTATGAAAAAATGATTCTGATCCTGTGCTCTTTTCACAGAGAAACTATCACCGGGTATCAGGATGACCGGGAAAGGATGGGTTGGAGTTGAAGTTATTTCTGCAAGGGAATCTTTTTTCCATCGGATACAATTTCCGTAAACAGGAAAAAGACTTCTTTCTGCCATATATGCTTCCTGATAATCATTCCATGACCAACCAGAACCCCAATTTGTAGTTTCCCATCCCTGATCGATCACAGCAACCGGAAGCGGTTGTTTATCCAGAAACTCCTTTGCAGGCTGATTCGAAAATTTAGGATAAAGAAAACTCGGATCGCCCAAAGGCAGCACAAATAGGGTATCGTTGTGAATACTATACTTAAATGAAGGTACACGGTCTTCCAAGTACCGCATAGCCGCATAGAGCGTTGCAATTTTAGTATTGCTGGCAGGAGTAAAATATTTATTGCTGCTTTTCTGAAAGAGGTATTTTTTTTGAGCAGGATCATACATTGCGATGCCCGTATGGGCCTGCTGAAGGGCGGTATCATTTCTGATCCATTTTTTCCAGGAAGCATTGATATTTCTGGAGGCAGAACAACCCGTCGTCAGAATCAGTAATCCATACACAACAAACGTTTTGAAAAAACCTGGAATCATCCGGCGAAATTATAGAAGTTTTCATGAGTAGGGGAACCGCTTAGCTCGTGGTTTTACAGAAGTATAAACGTCTGATATTCATCTGTAGTATAAGGTTGATTTTGTGAACGCATCGAATCCGTGTATTTTTAATACAGATACAATGCAACCTTATCTCATTGACGGAATCTGGCTGGCTATTGCTTTTGTCGGAGGACTTGCTGCGAAACGAGCAGGTCTGCCGGCCCTAATAGGGTTTTTATGTACGGGGCTGGTACTGCATGTAACGGGGCTCGAAGAAGGGCATCTTCTTAGACTTTTAAATCCGTTGTCGGATCTCGGAATCATCTTACTGCTTTTTACAGTTGGTCTTAAAATTAAAACATCAAGTCTTTTTCAAAAGGAGGTATGGCTGCCTGCAAGTGCGCATGTGGTTTTATTTGTACTATTTACAGCCGCATATCTATGGATACTGAATACGTTTCAATTACCGCTTTTTAAAGATTTAAGCGGGTGGAGGCTGCTGTTGCCTGCGTTCGCATTATCTTTTTCAAGCACCGTCTTTGCTGTAAAAGCACTGGAACAACGGGGAGAGCTTACCTCTCTGCATGGCAAAACGGCCATTGGAATACTCATTCTGCAGGATGTTTTTGCCGTAATCTTTCTTGCAATCGCTTCAGAACAGCCACTAAACAGCTGGTCGTTAGCGCTGTTGCTGTATCTCGGACTAGTACGCTACCTGCTTCATTATTTGCTTGATCAGGCAGGACATGGAGAGTTGTTAACCCTTTTTGGTTTTTTTGCAGCCTTGGTTACAGGCGCATTAGTTTTCTATCTCACGGGTATTAAACCGGATCTCGGGGCACTGGCAATTGGCGTGATCCTGTCCGGCCATTCCAAATCCGGTGAATTATACGATCGGATGATGACTTATAAAGATTTTTTTCTGATCGCGTTTTTTATTCGGGTTGGGATGTACGGACTTCCAGATGGATCTATCTGGTTGGCAGCTTTGTTGCTGGTGCCTGCAGTAGCTATAAAGGGAATACTCTTTATGCGGTTGCTGGGAGGGATAGGGTTGCCTATTCGTTCCGCTTTTCTTTCCACGTTTGCGCTTACGAATTTCAGTGAGTTTGGTTTGATCGTAGCAGTTGTCGGAGTGCAGCAACAATTGCTTTCTCCCGATTGGGTTATGGTAATTGCATTACTGATGACCGTCTCCTTTGTTATGAGTTCACCGCTGAATGTACGGGCGCATTTATTATTTGATCGTTACAGCCGGATCATCATCCGGGTATACAGACATAAAGCAGAACTGGATGTAGAACCGGATACGCTCGGAGCTGCTGAGTATCTGATTATTGGAATGGGCACACTGGGAAGTCCGGCATTTACCTTTTTCGATAAACGATCTCCCGGAAAGGTGATCGGAGTGGACTATAAACAGGAGCAGGTAGAAAGCTTAAGTCTGCAGGGTTATAATGTTGTTTTGGGAGATGCGGCGAGTAGTTTGTTCTGGACGTATAAACGCATGGCTGCAGTAAAACTGGTGTTGCTGGCTATGAGTGAATTCAACTCCAATAAAAATGCATTTAAAGAAATCAGCAAATTAAAGCGCAGAAAATTTAAAGTGGCAGTTATCACGCATTATCCGGAGGAGATCGGATACTTTAAAGAGCAGGGAGTTGATTTTGTATACGACTACAAATCCCATATCGGCAGTGATTTTGCAGAGCAGTCCGTTTTTTTATTGGATGCAGAAGGGAAGTAGTAAGAAAAAATGTTCGCGTTGTATTATTCCGGATCTGTCGCCTCTCCAAACCATACGGCAGCATAACCTTTGTAAATTCCGATACCAATCGCTTTCCAGTCGGCGCTTTTCCATTGTTTCAGATTCAGCAGCATGGCATTGTGGCCCGGACTTTCTTTCCAGATCTGCAAAGCCTGTTCCGGTGTAATATCGCTGCTCGACCAGGCACAGATTTCATAACCATATTCTTTGTAATTAGTTAATTCAGCGGGTTTATTCCAGATGCAGGAAGCATACCGGTGATCATCCGTATAGCAACAGCTTTTCCAATTCCCCTTGTCTGACCAGCTGTGCATATTGCATTTCCCGTTATCAGGCCGGTTAATCATCAGATCTTTTACATGTGTTTGTGCTACAAAGCTCAGTGATTTGGAAAGCGGAATGGCAGGTAATCCATATTGTTTCCGGTAGTTGAGAATGATCTGATATAGTTTTTCTTCTTCGGCAGAAAGCTTCTGAGATACAGTAAAAAGGGGAAGCAGCAGCAGAATGAAGAGTTTATACATATAAAAATTGTTTACAGGGTTTAATACTAAACGAGATTATTAATAACGTATTGTTCTAAAATTCGGAAGACATCCATCAAACAGCTCAGTGCAACTGTTTAAGTTTCGTTAAATGAAAGAATTCAGGGATAAAATTATTTTTTAAAATTAATTGGACTTAATGTGTCTGGACAAAAAGAGAACTTTTTCTTTAATACTCAAAAAAGAGGTTTGTTATTTTCAGAGCAAATTGAAAACAATCATTTTCTTTGAGTGAAATATAATAGGGGGAAGAATATTGGTAAGATGAATAAGTGTTCCTCTACCCGCGCTCCTGAGCACGAAGCCAGCGTTCGGGCATTTCATTGGTTGCTGCGTGGTGGTAGTCATCTTCACAACAGGCAATAAATTGCTGATTCGGTAATTGCATCCACCAGCGTCCTGTTTTTTTACTTTGAAGGAACACCGTATCTACATCATTGAAGACAGTATGAAATTCATTGAAAGAATCCCTTTGTGTGAGCGGTGCTTCCGTCAGCGCCTTGTGTTTTCCGTCAATGAAATACCAGATCATGTGCGCAATCTGAATGGCGGTCAGCTCATCCTGATCTTTTTCAGGTTCATATCCGTAAATCCCCAATGAACTTACATGCTCACTCATTCCGGCGAAACGGGTAAGCGTACAGATATCTTCCCCGGTAAGTCCGTTCGGAGAAAGCTTATTGGATGGAGCAGCCGCATGTGACAATGCGGCGATATCGATGCTGATCAGATTGGAATCCCGGATCACCGGTTCCATCAGGTCTATTTTTTCCTTTACCCTTCCGAGCCGGTAACAATCGAAGCGTAGCTTATCCATGATTTGCAGCATATCCGGATGTACAAAATAGCTTTGAAAAGCTAGGTGGTTGTAATGACGGATGAAGTTGGGCTCACCCGTGAGCATTTCCATCAAAAAATTTTCACTTCGGATAGAAGAGCTCATTTCAAGATTGATCAGGGAGTCTATACAGGTGGCTTCAATGATCTGATTCAGTTGTCCGTAAGCCTCATACTGAGAAAGGGTTAAATCGTGGCTGCCGCCGATAATGATCACAGTTTTCTTTTTTTCCAGAAGGGCGGCGATGACCGTACGCGCTGCAGCATAGCTGTCTTTTAACTCAGCACCTGTACGAATGTTTCCGATATCAGCAACCTGTATATCGGGATGCCAGTAGTGCAGGCGGTATAAATGTTTTCTTACCAGATCGGGTGCGGCAGATTCGGGATTGCCCTTTCCGTTACCTCTTTCATCGCTGATGCCGAGGATAACAACATCTGCTAAATCCAGATCCGGGAGTTTATTTGTAAAAAGCTGTATTTTTTTACCGTATTGTGCATCATTCAGGGCTTCGTCACCGGTTATTTCAGGAAGAGAGATCGGTTTCAGAAAATCTTCAATCAGCAGTTGGTCGATCATGGGAAGGGGGTTTCTGCAACAAACATAAGAAAAGAGATGGAACCATCCTGCCCATACGGAAAGGATTATCTTTGTCGCATGGAAACATTTGTTGCGCAGATCGCTGAATACCGTCGTCAGATCGAAGCCTTGCAAATCAAAACTGCAGAGGATCTGGAACAGTTTCGTATTCAGTATCTCGGATCAAAAGGCCTGGTTAAAAATCTTATGGCAGAAATGAAGCAGGTGCCTGCAGACCAAAAGCGTGCTTATGGTCAGCTGCTAAATGAGTTTAAACAGTTTACTGAGTCGAGATACGAGGAATGGAAGGCGGGAACACAAACAGAAACAGCAGGCTCCTATGCCGAAATTGACCTTACACTTCCGGGGAATCCCTTACCTGCCGGCGGTCATCATCCAATCAGTTTGATGCGCAACCGGATTGTTCAGATATTTCAACGGCTTGGTTTTTCTGTAGCCGATGGTCCGGAGATTGAAGATGACTGGCATAATTTCACTGCGCTGAATCTCCCTGCAGATCATCCGGCGCGCGACATGCAGGATACGTTTTACATCAGTACAGATCCGGTTTGGCTGCTGCGTACACATACGAGTAATGTTCAGATACGCGAAATGGAAAAAGGGAAACTTCCTTTACGCATGATCATGCCGGGACGGGTGTATAGAAACGAAACAATCAGCGCCCGCAGTCATTGTTTTTTTCATCAGGTAGAAGGATTGTATATCGATGAACAGGTCAGTTTTGCCGATCTCAAACAGACGCTATATTTTTTCGTGCAGGAATTATTCGGGAAAGAGGTCAAAGTGCGTTTTCGACCTTCTTATTTTCCGTTTACGGAACCTAGCGCCGAAATGGATATCAGCTGCATGCTCTGTCACGGTGAAGGTTGCAGCGTTTGCAAAAAGACAGGATGGCTGGAAATTCTCGGATGCGGAATGGTTCATCCCAATGTGTTGGAGAATTGCGGAATCGACAGCAATCGGTATTCCGGTTTTGCATTTGGGATGGGTATTGAACGTCCAACCATGCTCCGGTATGGTATAAAAGATATACGCCTTTTCAGTGAAAATGATGTCCGCTTTCTTCGTCAGTTTACAGGAGTCGTATAGATCCGAAGATTAAGCAGACGCATTCGTCACGTTTCATGCATTATTTAAACGCGTTATGATTTTTGTTACCGGAGGATCGGGTTTGGTGGGTGCGGCCTTGCTGAAAGAACTGCTCCGTTTACAGATTCCTGTTCGTGCACTTCATCACCGAAACACGCCTGTCATTCTTACTTCTGAAGAGATCAGCCGGATTGAATGGGTTCAGGGAGATGTGCTGGATCCGGTTTTACTGGAGTCTGCCCTTCAGGGGTGTGCTCAGGTATATCATTGCGCGGCCGTTGTTTCTTTTCATCCATCAAGAAAAAAAGAAATGTACCGCCTCAATGTAGAAGGAACGGCCAATGTCGTCAATGCCTGTCTCACACAGGGGATTCAAAAACTCATTCATGTAAGTTCGGTAGCTGCACTCGGAAGGAACCGGATGGATCAAATGATTGACGAATCGGTTCAGTGGACTAGTGAAAGCGTCAATTCGCATTACGGACAAAGCAAGTTTCTTTCGGAGATGGAAGTGTGGCGTGGAATCGGAGAGGGGCTGAATGCAGCTATTGTAAATCCTTCTATTATTCTTGGAGAAGCCTCCTGGAATTCCGGTTCGGCAGCACTTTTTAAAAAAGCCTGGGATTCATTTTCCTGGTATACCAACGGCGGAACCGGATTTATTGATGTGCAGGATGTTGTGCGTGCCATGATCATGCTGATGAATCATCCGGTTTCTGGCGAACGATTTATTTTAAGCAATGAGCAGCGAACGTATAAAGAGATATTAACCTTAATAGCTCAATCTTTTGCAACAAGGCCTCCCTATCGGAAAGCCCCGGAATGGATTATGGAACTTTTATGGCGTATCGAAGCATTCAAATCGATATTCAGCAATAAAGAACCGCTGCTCACCAGAGAAACCGTCAAAACAGCCAAAGTCAAAACCTTTTACAACACTCAAAAATTTAGAGAGGCTTTTCCAGAAATGAGATTCACCCCGATTGATGAAACTATCCGGAGAACAAGCCTCTGGCTGCAGCATTATTATTCTCTTAACAAATGAAAGGTTGATGCGTCTTTGAATACGATTTATATGCATCTTGCGTTATAACCTTAAACGATCAAATAAAGACTTATGCGGCACTTCATTCTCAGCTTTTTTTGTGCTTCCCTATATTTTATTTCAACCGCTCAGTTGACTGTTGTTTTAAAAGGTTCGGTTACCGATGACAGCACGAACCTTCCGGTAGAAGGTGCTTTTATCGTTTGCCAGAGTACAACGCTGGGGACTACCTCGGATGCCACAGGAAATTTCAGCATGTCGATTCCTTCCGGAGGATATACCGTTATGATTGGTTCTACCGGCTATGAAACGGAGAGCCAGCGTATTTCTACCGTAGCAGGCCAAACAGAATACATCCAGATTCGGCTTCGTAAAAAACTAAAAAAATTGGAAGATGTAGTCGTACAGGCCAGTTCGGAAGTAGCGAATGGCTGGGAGAAATACGGGTCACACTTTAAAGATTATTTTTTAGGTAAAACCCCTTTTGCTGCACAATGTGTGATTGAGAATCCGGAAGCGCTAAAGTTTTATTACTCCAAAAAGAAAAACAGACTTCGGGTCAAAGCGGAAATGCCTGTTAAAATTCGAAATGAAGCACTGGGATATCAGATTACTTATATGTTAGACTCTTTTATTTATGAATATCCGACTCAATTCAGCATTCATTCCGGCGTAACACTTTTTACGGAGATGGACAGTACAGATCAGCAAAAAAGTATCTGGAAAAAAAACCGGGAGGAAGCATACTGGGGTTCCCGATTGCATTTCATGCGTTGTTATTTTGACAGCACGCTGGCTGAAAACGGGTTTTTGATAGAAGAAGTACGGAAAACAGACAGCAGTGAAACCTACCAGGCACTTTCAAATCCCTATGATTCAGCTTTCTACGAACCGCTCGACTCCCTGGAAAAAGATGTGTATCTAATTGGCCGGTACCGTATTCATTATAAAGAAAAACCCATGCTGCGGGCTTATCTCGAAGCCAATAAATATCCCCTTTCTGCAAAGGGTCAGCTTTCCACACTGGAATTGAAAAATGGTTTTGTAATAGTTGAGAACGGTTATTTTTATGAACAGAGTGAAGTGATCAGCAGCGGTTACTGGGCCTGGAAAAACTTAGCGGATCAGCTTCCATACGATTACTGGCCCGGTGATCAGTAAAAATGTTAAGGATTGCAATGATCGCAATACATCGGATCTTCCTGTTCTTTTCCTCCCGGAAATGCATTTCGTTGTTCGTATCCGCACTTCAAACAACAGAGCAGATGTGCTTGGGCAGATCGGGTTGGGAGTTTGCAAAGGCTGCATATTAGTCCCGGAATCACTTCCTGAACATCAAAACCAGGAGCAGAGCAGGAAGGACATAGCGTTTTCAGTTTGTGCATTAGCTTTTCACCGGTTGCTGCAATAACCTGCATGCGTTTGGGATTCATCATTGCACGCATATCTGTTTCCAGATAGAGAGAGCCGTATGATTGAAGCATTTGCTCAGACAAACTGCGAAGTGTAGAAACCTCCCGTATTCCTTTATTAATGGATGTATTATCTGAAGCGCTCCTGCGGAGAATTAAAGCATGTTCCGGAAACCCGGTTACTTTCGCAAAAGTAAAAACATCATCGATGTTGTTACAAGTCTGATACTGATAGTTTGTATCTGTGCTCAGCGTACGTGCTACAACCTCCAGCTCATTTTTTAAATCGAGAAGCACCAGCCACTCCTCGTTAGCAGGAATCATTCCGATTACCGGATGCGGTCCAAAACTACCTTCGCTTGCCAAAGCTAAATCCATTCCTGTTTTTTCAAGTGCAGCTTTTGCTTTTGCCCGGGCTGCATCCAATGGCGGGAGTTTGCGTGGGATTTCACCAGTGAAACTTCCGTATTCATCCGTATCAAAATTTCCCGGAAGAGATATCTCTACGCCGAGATGTTTTACGGCAAGAGGACCAAGCACCTCTTCTTTTCCGTGCATCGTAGCAATTACTAAAGTTCTTCCCTGGAACATGAACGCGGAGATATTTACAAGTCTAATAAAAACGGGTTGTTTCTACTGCTACAAATTAGGCGAATGAAAAATAGATACTATTTCAGCGGTTCATAACTTTTTCCCAAAGTTGCGGGATGCGTTTGATCCAAACCAGTTCTCTTCTTTTTTCTGCGGCATCAATTGCAGGGGTCCCGAAATAGGATTTATTTCCTTCCAGCGAAGAAGGAACACCGCTTTGTGCCAGGACAACCGCGTTTTCTCCAATAGTCAGCGTTTTACTTACACCAACCTGCCCCCACAGAACTACGCCATCCTGAATTTCAACGGCTCCGGCTATTCCAACCTGGGCGGCTAATAAACAGTTTTTACCGATAATGGTATCATGTCCGATATGTACCTGATTATCGAGTTTACTCCCTTTCCCGATTAAAGTTGTATGCGTTACACCGCGGTCGATGGTACAGCCTGCTCCGATTTCAACATCATCTTCAACAACAACCATCCCGCAACTGAGCATTTTTTTATACCAGACATCCCGTTTTTTTTGTGTATTAAAATAGAAGGCGTCGCTTCCGATGACGGTTCCAGAGTGAATGACAACATTGTTCCCGATTCGCACATGATCATAAATGGTAACATTGGCATGAAGAATACAGCCGCTTCCAATTTCTACGTTTCGACCAACAAAACATCCTGGTTGTATGACCGTATCTTTTCCGATTATGGCATCTTTACTGATCGCATCATCTGATGGCATGAACGGCCGAAAATGCGCTGCAATTTTTAAATATGCTTCAAAGGGCTGTTCGCAAATCAGTAGGGATTTTCCTGTCGGAACAGCGGTTTCTGCATTTATGATGATAAAATCAGCCTTCGATTTCAAACAGCGATCATAGTATTTCGGATGATCTACAAAAACCAGATCCCCCTTTTCAACCCGGTGTATTTCATTGATGCCTGTTGTGAGTCCTTCCGGATTTCCAACAAGTTTTGCCTGTATCAGATCTGCAATCCATTGTATCGGAACTGGAGCGGGGAACTTCATATTTGAAAGATTAGATGGTTGTAATTATCTTATGGGATGTCCTGAAAATTCAATCTGAGAAGCGATTACTCGAATAGCGAACAATTTAAAAAATGATTTCATCAAAGGTACGTTTCTTTCATTTGCCGCTAAGTCAGAAAGATGCAGTTTCAGGTATAGTAGTATATATTTTTCATTGATAAAATGTATAGTTTATAGATTTATTTCAATCGTATTGAATTGCTGATTGCATAAACCGGATTCTGTTTTCATCGTTTGAATGGTGATTTTATGCGTTTCCTTTTCCACAGCACATATTAAAATGTTGATAAAAAAGATGAAAAAATTTTTCTTTATAAAAAAAATTGTATTTAATATTGTGTAGGGAATGAAACATTTCCCGGTACTTACTAACCCATCCATGATAAAAGCTCGGTTTCTTCCGGGCTTTTTTGTTTTCTTTTTTTTGCTTTTTTCATTGAGAAAAAGATCCGGTGCAAGGCGATGATAAATTAAGTACTTTGCTAAAAATTCAAACATGCTGAAATCAATGACCGGATTTGCCCGGGTGGAGGAACTGGTAGGCGAGAAGGGATTTCTTGTTGAAATCAAGTCCCTCAACGGAAAACAATTCGAGTTGA